>Ga0134122_10001255_pt1 | contig 18193 bp, 12 predicted proteins | sample KB302_FD_96461 | JGI IMG/M metagenome (GOLD analysis project Ga0134122, IMG submission 96461) | Terrestrial soil microbial communities without Nitrogen fertilizer from Kellogg Biological Station, Michigan, USA - KB3-0-2 | ecosystem: Environmental > Terrestrial > Soil > Unclassified ... | reverse complement strand
CTCATGAGCCTTTGCATGGACTCGCGAAAGAACTGATCATCCTCAACGACCGAGACCAATGACGCTTTCGACATATGGCCTCCGACACTCCGCCCGAACTCGCCCTACGTGCATCCAACTTGGCCATCGCGCCCCGCATGCGAATTCCTTAACCTGCGCCTGGAGTGCTGCTGGGGCAATCCCAGTCACCGTAAACTTTGGTTTAGTCGTGGACGCGCAACCCACCAGCTGAGCGCCGAGATGTCGCCAAACCAATGTCAGTTAGCGTAAACCTTGGTCTATACCGGGCGTGTCCTCTGGCGGTGAATGAGCCTGTTCAGATCTAGGGATTGGGACTACGCTGCAGGCTCTGCGGCCGTACGATTACGGCAGACTTACGAATCGAGACAATTTGGTGATCCCTGCGTGAGTAGCGGCAATGCCAGACGCAAAGTCCACTGTCTTGATCATTGACGACGATGCAAACCTTCGCGCCTCGGTTGGGCGTCTGTTGCGATCGCTCGGACAGGATGCTCAACTATTTGAGTCCATTTCTCAGTTTCTTGCGTCCGATCCGCCGGATGGCCCGGCCTGCCTGGTGCTCGACGTCAGATTGCCCGGACAAAGCGGCCTTGATCTTCAGCGCGAACTCGCCGCCGCCAACAGCCAAATCCCAATCATCTTCATCACAGGGCACGGTGATATCCCGATGTCGGTGCAAGCGATGAAGGGTGGTGCCATTGAGTTCCTTACGAAGCCGTTCCGTGATCAAGAGCTTCTCGAAGCCATTCAGCTCGGTCTCTCTCGCGATCGTGCCCGGCGGGAGAGAGAAGAGGCTATGGCCGCCCTCAGGGAACGCTTCGCGTCACTAAGCCCCAGAGAGCGCGAGATCATGGTTCAGGTCGCGCGCGGTCGCCTTAGCAAACAGATTGCCGGCGATATCGGCATCACGGAAGCCACAGTGAAAGTCCACCGCAGCCGAGTGATGCGCAAGATGCACGCCCGTTCGCTTCCGGAACTCGGCCGAATGGCAGACAAGCTGAAACTTGTGCCTGAAAACCCGCAACACTCCTGAGCCGGTCGCGTACCGGTTTTCATTGCGCTCTGTACGCCAAAATCAGTATCTTGCTCTACCCCCCGCGCAATGGGTCGCCCGGTCAAAATCATCGAAGCTACGGGTTCTGATGCGGATAGCCTCAGCTAAAAGTTGGCGGTTTGATTGCCTCTACACCGTCGCCCGCACTCGACTGTAGGAATTCTTGCGCAAGCTGCCGCATATTCCGCCGTACGAGCTTAGTCAGCATGCTTCTTTTATTGCAATCGAAATTCGGGCTTTCGCCGTAGTGTGTTTGTCACCTGCCTCGACTGGTCTTCCTGCATCTCAGATCGCTTCCAACAGCCAAAGAGCCGGTTGCGGTATGCGAACTTAGGGGTTTGGTTTTGATTCACCGGAGAGCGCGGGCTCGCAATTAATCCCGGAGCTGCCGCGGGACGGAACCCATGATTGTCTCGGCGTGCGCCTACCTTACTGCTCGTACAGCATTGCCGGGATCCGCAAGTGCGACCTCGCTCGCGTCACCCTGGCTCACTCAGTACCATCAGCGCTGGGAAAAACGGCCCTCGCCCACAACGCTGGACGGTAAAGGCCGTACAAGCGGCTCATCGACAGACGCATCGAAGCCGTGCGCAATCGCCTCGAATACGACAAGGTCGGGATTTCGGCGCTGATCAGCGTCTTTGCCCGAGCGCGTGTTCTGTCGAGAAAGCGGAGAAGGTCGTTCGCATGACTGTTGAGACGTATTTCGGACCCAACAAGTCGTGTCGAGCAGCGAGAACGAGAGTTCCGTAAGGCCCGAACACGTCGAACTAAACCAAGGTGCACGCAGACAAACTATAAGGGCGCCCAACTCCACCTGCGTGCAATGGATCGCGGCTTTCAGAACCCTCACATTGCCGCTCACCAGGATAATAGCCGGGCGTGCCGTGCACCACCGGGCCATGAAGGCCGGCTTGAATCGATGCACTGATCGGGATTGTGCATCTTGCGAAAGCAAATCCCTGGCGCTGAGAGGCATTGGTAATGAAGACAACCGCGATTCCCGTACCGCGCTCGCAGGTGCTTCCATGCCCGCGTTTGATCGCGCGGCTACCCGACTTCATCGCGCTCACAAAACCTCGGGTGATGTTGTTGGCTGTCTTCACTGCACTGGTTGGATTGTTCATTGCACCGGCTCACCTCGATCCACTGCTTGGGTCCATCGCAATTCTTAGCATTGCCGCGGGAGCTGGCGCCGCCGGTGTGCTCAATATGTGGTACGAAGCCGATATTGATGCCGTAATGGCCCGCACGGCCAGGCGTCCGATCCCTCTCGGGAAGATCTCCCGCGCCGAAGCGCTCGCATTCGGACTTGTTCTGGCTTGCGGTGCGGTCGCCGGTCTCGCTCTCGCCCTCAACGTCACAGCTGCAGCGCTGCTCGCCTTTACGATCTTCTTCTACGTCGTCGTCTACACGATATGGTTGAAGCGGAGCACACCCCAAAATATCGTCATCGGTGGCACTGCCGGCGCCCTCCCCCCTGTGATCGGCTGGGCAGCCGCCACCGGAGAAATCGGGCTTGAGCCGCTCCTCCTCTTCCTCATTATCTTCCTGTGGACGCCACCCCACTTCTGGGCACTGTCGCTAAATTGTAGCAACGAATACGAGCGCGCGCGCATCCCCATGCTGCCCGTGGTTGCCGGAAGGGCGGCAACAACACGGCAGATACTCATCTACAGTGCTCTCTTGGTGCCGACTTCGGCGCTGCCCTGGTTACTCGGGTTCGCCGGCCCAATCTATGGCGCGACCGCCGTTACCTGCTCAGCGCTCCTCGTTGTGCTCGCGCTCCGGCTGAACCGCAGCAGTACCAGCGATCGACGCGCAGCGCGTCGCCTCTTCGTCTTCTCCATTTCCTACCTATTCCTGCTATTTGCTGCCCTGCTCGCGGATCACGTCGGCGAGCCACGGTCATCCACACTCTCATCGCGTGGTGCTCGGATCGGCGCCGGATCCATTCAAGCCGAAACAGGACCACGCCCTATCCAAACCGTATTCGCCCCCACTATCAGGACAGACAGTGTCTAACATGCGCTACAGTTTGCTCGCCGTCGCCTTGATCGGCATTGCGACACTCGGCGGCTGCTCTGAAGGCGTCCTTGATCCCAAAGGACCCATCGCCACTGCCGAACGGCAAATTCTGTTCAACTCGCTCGGCATCATGCTGGCGATCGTGATCCCAACGATCGTTGCCACCCTTGCTGTCGCATTTTGGTTTCGTTCGTCCAACTGGCGCGCTCGCTACCTACCCAATTTCAGCTATTCCGGCCGTCTCGAGCTGCTCGTTTGGTCTGTCCCCGCCATGACGGTCCTGTTGGTCGGCGGCGTCGCCTGGGTCAGCTCACACGACCTCGATCCACGCGCGCCGATTGCCTCCATGGTGAAGCCCGTCAAAATCCAGGTCGTCTCGCTCGACTGGAAGTGGCTGTTCATCTACCCAGACCAGGGCATCGCCAGCGTCAATCATCTGACCATTCCTGTCGGCACGCCCATCAGCTTCGAGCTGACCTCTTCGGGTGTGATGAACAGCTTCTTCGTGCCGCAGCTGGGGGGCCAGATCTACACCATGGCGGGAATGGTAACGCGCCTTCAACTGCAGGCCGACCACGCCGGAGCCTATCGGGGAATGTCGGCAAATTACAGTGGCGCGGGATTTTCCGACATGTACTTCAACGTCGATGGAGTGCCTCCTGAGGATTTTGCACGCTGGGTGACTGCGGTCCGGAGCACCGGTCCGGTGCTGGACGCGCTCACCTATGCGGTTCTGTGCAAGCCGAGCGAAGGGGTGGCGCCTCTCACCTATCGCGAGGTCTCGCCTGATCTGTTCACGGGAATCTTGGTGTCCGGAATGTCGGGAATGCGGCGCAACCATGCAATACGGCCCACCTGTGCGGTTCCAGAAAGGGCAGAGAAATGAACCTGCTTGGCAAACTCGACTGGGGCGCAATCCCGTTCGACCAGCCGATCGTCATGGGCGCGTCGGCGGGGATGATTCTCGCCGTGGTGTTCGTTCTCTCTTGGGTGACGCTGAAGGGGTATTGGCCCTATTTGTGGAAGGAGTGGCTCACATCCGTCGACCATAAGCGCATCGGCGTCATGTATATCGTGTTGGCGCTGCTCATGTTGCTCCGCGGCTTCGCCGACGCGATCATGATGCGCTCGCAGCAGGCCGTCGCAGCCGGTGGCGCGCAGGGATATCTACCGCCGGAGCACTTCGACCAGATCTTTTCGGCCCACGGCACCATCATGATTTTCTTCATGGCAATGCCGTTCGTGATCGGGCTGATGAACTTCGTCGTGCCGCTGCAGCTCGGTGTGCGCGACATGGCCTTTCCGACGTTGAACTCGGTGGCCCTATGGCTGACGGCATCAGGCATACTTTTAGTTAACATCTCTTTGGTGGTCGGCGAATTCGCAAAAACTGGCTGGGTCGCTTATCCGCCTCTGAGCGAGCTCGAATTCTCGCCCGGCGTCGGCGTCGATTACTATCTCTGGGCGTTGCAGATCTCCGGCGTCGGCACGTTGCTGACCGGAATAAATTTTGTCACGACCATTCTCAAAGTACGGTCACCCGGAATGGCGTATATGCGCATGCCCGTGTTCTGCTGGACGGCGCTTGCCGCGAACCTGCTCATAGTTGCGGCTTTTCCGATCCTGACCGCCACATTCGCGATGCTCCTGCTCGATCGCTATCTCGATTTCCACTTCTTTTCGGTGGAGGGCCAGGGCAATGCGATGATGTACGTCAACCTGTTCTGGGTGTGGGGTCACCCAGAAGTCTATATTCTTATCTTGCCCGCGTTCGGCATCTTCTCTGAAGTGATCGCGACCTTTTCCGGCAAGCCCCTCTTCGGCTACCGCTCCATGGTCGCAGCCACCATGGCGATATGCGTTCTCTCCTTCCTCGTCTGGCTGCATCATTTCTTCACCATGGGCGCCAGCGCAAATGTCAACGGCTTTTTCGGTGTCATGACCATGATCATCGCGGTGCCGACGGGCGTCAAAGTCTTCAATTGGCTGTTCACGATGTACGGCGGACGAGTTCGCTTCACCGTACCGGTCCTCTGGTCAATCGGGTTCATGGTGACATTTGTTATCGGTGGCATGACCGGGGTGCTGCTGGCCGTGCCTCCCGCCGATTTCCAGCTACACAATAGTCTTTTCCTGGTTGCCCATTTCCATAACGTCATCATTGGCGGCGTCGTGTTCGGCGTCATGGCGGGCTACACCTATTGGTTCCCGAAGGCATTCGGCTTCAAACTCGATGAACGCTGGGGGAAGGCATCGTTCTGGTGCTGGTTGATTGGCTTTTATGTCGCGTTCATGCCGCTCTACGTGCTGGGCCTGATGGGCATGACCCGGCGCATGCAGCATTACGACAACCTGGCGTGGCAACCGTGGCTGTTGCTGGCGGCAATCGGTGTCGCCGTTATCCTGGTCGGAATCGCCTGCCAGGTCGTACAGCTCGTTGTGTCGATCCGTGCCCGCGCGCAGCTCCGCGACGTGACCGGTGATCCCTGGAATGGTCGCACGCTCGAGTGGTCCACGGCCTCGCCGCCGCCGGCCTGGAATTTTGCCGTCCTGCCCTGCGTCGCCGAGCGAGACACCTATTGGATGAGAAAGCAACGCGCGCGGGCAACACACGATCAGCCCGCCCAGGCGGTCGAGTACAAGCCAATCGAGATGCCGAAAAACACTCCGACCGGCTTCGTGACCGCGTTCTTTGCAGTCGTCACCGGCTTTGCCCTGATCTGGCACATCTGGTGGATGGCTGGTCTGGGGGCAATCGGCGCATTCGCGACGCTGCTCGCTTTCGCGTTTCGCGATCAAGAGGAAATTGAAATCCCAGGCGAGGAGATTGCGCGGTCCGATCGCGCGCGTCAGGCGGAGATTGCAGGATGAACATCGCCACTACCATCGATGCCGTTCATCGCGAAGCACCACTCAGCGCGAGTGAAGCCGGTCCCGCACCAAAACGCATTGTGGTTGCCTTCGGCTTCTGGACCTTCCTCTTGAGCGACATCGTCATGTTCGCGGCTCTCTTTGCCGCCTACGCCGTGCTGGTGCGTGCCACTGCGGGGGGGCCGACCGGCGCACAGCTGTTCAATCAAGCGAGCGTTGCCGTCGAAACCGCGTGTCTCCTCGCCTCGAGCTACACGTGCGGGATGATGTCGTTGGCCGTCAACCAGCGCCACCACGGCGCGGCTTACCTATTTGCCGGGATCACATTCGCGCTCGGGGCGACCTTTCTCGCTCTCGAGATCCGCGAGTTTGCCGGCATGATTGCCATCGGCGCCACGCCGCAACGCAGCGCTTTTCTGTCCGCCTTCTTCACGCTGGTCGGCTGCCACGGCCTGCATGTCGCCGCAGGACTGATCTGGCTGGCGGTGATGGTGGCGCAGGTGGCAATCAAAGGCCCGCGTCCCAACGTCAAGCGCCGCCTACTTTGCTTCACCCTGTTCTGGCATGCGCTCGACATCATCTGGGTTGCGCTATTCACAGTCGTCTATCTGATGGGAGTGAGGCCATGAGCGACACGCAGTATGATCGCGCACCCGGAGATCGCTTCGCTTTTAGTGAGCTGAAAGTGGAGGAGGCGGGCTCTGGCGTCCTCGTCTACACAATTGGACTCGTACTAGCCGTCATTCTCACGGCCACTTCATTCTGGGTTGCGAACACGTCGCTGCTCTGGGCACCCGGCATTCCCCTCGGCCTTGCCACACTCGCAATCGCCCAGATGGGTGTTCATCTGGTCTTCTTCCTGCACATTACCACTGGTCCCGACAACACAAACAACGTGCTAGCGCTGGCATTCGGCGTGCTCATCGTAGCCCTGGTCGTCGCCGGGTCGCTATGGATCATGTCCGATTTGAACGCCAACATGATGCCGCCAACCGAGTTTATGAATTCGCAAATGCAGCACTGACCGGCGTTGCCGGCAGCGTCAACCTCGGCAAATGAATTGACGTCGTTCAGAGACAAGAAAGCAAGACTATCGTAGGCGATCTCCTTTCCGCTAGGGCGAAGCAGTGGCGCAACTTTGGCAACTTCGTCGAAGCGGGCGTGAACGGCATTTCGGTGGTCGATGCCAATTCATTCTGCGTCGATGGATATTTCGAGGAGACCAACCTCGTTCCCATCCGCGCGGGCGATGCCGCCCAAGTAAAGCTTATGGGCCACGGTCAGGTCGCACAGCCGAACAATCAAGGGGTCGCAAATGTCAACGCCATCTTCACCTGGGTGCGCCTGGCGCAGCGCATCCCGGTGTGCATCCCTATCGATGACGTGCCGGCGGGTATCGTTCTTGTGGCAGGTATGACCGCCACCGTTGAGATCGATGATCGAACTTGAACGGCAGCCAAATAAAACCCTGCTCCGGCTCATTAGACAGCTCAAGGTGAACAATCAACGAGAACCACATGCAATCGACTTTGGCATCGCACTCTTTATGCCAGCCGCCAGCCGTGCCGGCTAGGGGCGATTTGCTCTATGGAAAGTTGGAGCCGTGGTGATGGACTACGATGGCTACTTCGCGGACGCGCTGGCTAGACTCCGCAGCGAAAATCGTTATCGAGTGTTCATTGAACTCGAACGGATAGCTGGCCGCTACCCTCACGCTATCTGGCATTCCCAAGGAGGTCCACGAGAGGTAGTGGTCTGGTGCTCGAATGATTATCTCGGCATGGGCCAGCACCCGAAAGTCCTCGGCGCCATGGTCAAGGCGGCGCTGCGCATGGGAACGGGCGCCGGCGGCACGCGCAACATCGCCGGGACCAACCATGCGTTAGTCACACTCGAGCGAGAGCTGTCCGATCTACATGGCAAAGAAGCAGCGCTGCTCTTCACCTCCGGCTACGTCTCAAACCAGGCGGGAATTTCTAGCATTGCCAGATTGATTCCCGACTGCCTCATCCTCTCGGATTCCCGCAATCACAACTCGATGATAGAAGGCATCCGCCAGTCAGGTATGGAAAAGAAGATCTGGTGTCACAACGACACGGATGACCTCAAGCGCCTGCTCGTCGCAGCGGGACCACGGCGCCCCAAACTGATCGTATTTGAAAGCCTTTACTCGATGGACGGCGACACGGCGCCCATCGGGCGCATCTGCGATCTTGCCGAGCGCTACGGCGCCATGACCTATTGTGACGAGGTGCACGCCGTCGGTATGTATGGACCGCGCGGCGCAGGTGTGGCGGCGCGCGACGGCGCCATGCATCGTGTCGATATCATCGAAGGGACGCTCGCCAAAGCGTTTGGTTGTCTCGGCGGCTATATCACTGGGTCCTCCAATCTCATCGATGCCGTGCGTTCATACGCTCACGGCTTCATCTTCACCACGGCTTTGCCGCCACCAATTTGTGCGGCAGCGACCGCGGCGATCCGGCACCTCAAAGCTTCCGAATCTGAGCGCGAGGACCTTCAAGATCGCGCTGCGCGATTGAAGGTCAAGCTCCGTTCGGCTGGCCTGCCAATAGTCCCAACCGCCACCCACATTGTTCCGGTGGTGATCGGCGATCCGCAGAAATGCCGGGCCGCCTCGGATCTCCTACTCACTCGACACGGCATCTACATCCAGCCGATCAACTATCCGACGGTGCCCAGAGGGACGGAGCGGCTTCGCATCGTTCCGACACCGTTCCATCACGACGGCCTGATCGATCATCTGACGGAAGCTTTGCTGGACGTCTGGTGCGCGCTCGACCTCCCCTTGAGCGCCAATCGCCTAACGCCAGTCGTGGGGGCAAACCAAGCGCCCGTCGAGATCGACGCGCAGCCGCAGCCTGAAGCACAAGCAGCCCTCTGACCCGTCAACACCCTGAGTGATCGCCGTCTGTCCCATCAGAGATGCCCGAAAAGGATCATGAAGTCCTTTCCTGTGTGGGCAAGCTGAACTGAAATACGGCGCCGCGAGGTTCGTTCGCATCTGCCCACAGCCGGCCCCCGTGGGCATCGATGATCGACCGGCAGATCGACAGCCCCATTCCCACTCCGCCAGACTTGGTGGTGTAGAAGGCCTCGAATACCCGCTCATCGTCTTCGGGATCAATGCCCGGACCAGAATCGCGCAGCGAAACGAGGACGTCACCCCTCTGGCGCATTTCGGTGCTGATCAGCAACTCTCGTGCGCCCGCCTCAACGGAGCCCATTGCTTCGACCGCGTTGAGAACCAAGTTTAGGACGACTTGTTGCAGTTGAACGCGGTCCCCGTGGACGGAAAGCGGCCCCTCCGCCAGGCGCGTTTGAACCGAGACTCTATTCTTGGTGATTGCACTTCGTACCAATATCAGCACCTCATTGATGGTTTCATTAAGATCAAAACGAACCTTTCGCGGAGGCGCTTTTTTGATCTGATCTCGGATCCGGTCGATTATGCCTCCGGCTCGATCGGCGTCCCTCACGATAGAGCTCAGCGCTTCCCTGACCTCCCCGAGGTCCGGGGGACTTCTGTCTAAAAAATTCAGGGCCGCACAAGCGTTGTTGCGCGCGCTGGCCATCGGTTGCTTGACTTCGTGAGCGATCGAAGCGGTGAGCTGACCCAAAGTCGTCACGCGACTCACATGGGCAAGTTCGGCCTGTACTGTCCGTAACGATTCCTCAGCTCGTTGCGCGCGTATGATTGCTGTCACGTCAGTGCCGGTGCCGCGATAGCCACGGAATTCTCCGTTGGCGTCAAACACTGGCTTGCCGCTGGCCTTCACGTACATTGGGGCGCCGTTTCGACCCGCCGAGCAATATATAAAGTCACGGAACGGTTTACGCGAGACGAGAGTTGCCCAAACAAGCCGCCACTTCTCCGGTTCCGTTTCCAGGTCAAGAGCGTGATCCCAGCAGGGCGCGCCGATCCGATTCGCCGCGTCTGAACCAAACGCGTTCTCGGTCAACAGCGTAAACTTGTAATCCGGACCCATTTCCCAAAGCCAATCGGAGGCGGTTTCGGCGAAGTCGCGAAACTTCGCTTCGCTCTCCCGCAATGCTTCTTCGGTGCGCTTGCGCTCTGTCAAATCGAGCACGAATGAGACGCCCTCGTTGCTACTCTCCTCGAAGAGCGCGCCGCCAATCAGCACCGGCAGGCAGGTGCCGTCTTTCCGCAAGAACTCCTTCTCATATGGCTGAACGATCCCCGTTGAGTTCAGTTCTGCCAGGGCCCGTTCGCTGCGCCCATGCCATTCTGGTGGTGTCAGATCGGGCCAGCGCACGCGGCCCGAGGTGAGATCCTGAAGGTCGTAGCCCAGCAAGCGAAGAAATGCGCCATTGGCCTCGACTATCCTGCCCTCGAGATCCCAAATGAAGATGCCGATGATGTTGGCCTCGACCAAGCGCCGAATCTTCGCTTCGCGCTCCGCGAGATCGCGGTTGGCGTGCGCAAGCGCCAGCGCGCGTTGCTTCTCGGCTTCGAACAGGCGCGCGTTTTCGATCGCGATCACCGCCTGGTCGGCAAAGGTCTCGAGAAGCACGATCTGATTGTCGTGAAACGGTCGGACCTCCATTCGCCGTACTAGAATTACTCCAATGGGGCTACCCTCACGCAGCAACGGCGTCGCGAGCGTGGTGCGATAACCCTCGTCTTTTACGTGCTTGCTGCCCACCGGGTAGTTGCTGTCCGCCGCAGCGAGATCATGGACGTGGATCGTCCGACGATCGCATGTGGCTCGTCCAGTCACCGTTTCTCGGTTTACGGGAAGGCCCTCGCGGCCATGGCTAGTCCCCGAAATTTCCCCATACGCAGCTACTATCCGAAGAAGGTTGTCCTCCAGGCGCCAGATCCTGGCATTGTTCGCATCGCACAGGCGAGCGGCATTTTCGGCTACCGCGTCCAGCACCGACTGAACCTCGCTCGGGCAGTTCGAGATGATGCGCAGGACCTCAGAGGTGGCAGTTTGCAGCTTCATCGCCTCGATAAGGCGCTCACGCACATGGGCGATCTCTTTTCCGCATGCTTTGAGCTGCTGTTGGAGATCGGAGCAGGTCTGGCGAGCACCACCAACGCGCACCTTCGCTCCTTCCACGAGGTGTGCCCTCCGAAATGCCATCGCAGCACCATTAGTCGGGGGTGAGACAGTCCTGCAGTCAATCTCCAAGCGCTGGGCATGCGCTTCATCGCGCGAAGTGGGCTGCAATCCTGCGGCGCCGCCAGGCGGTTCTCCCCTAACCCACACCGAGAGCGCGCCGGACAGGGCCACGAGATCTCTGAGTACTCTCGGGAGCCGCGCAACGTCAGAATGCTTCGAATCCATCGGCATTTTCCTCCTCGTTGCGCATTCGGCATCAGCCGTCGTGCAGCTTGTTTGCGATCTCCGCAATCTTGCGACCCTGATGGCGGGCTCCCCAGAGTCATGCGAGCGCGAAGGTCCATCCGATACCGTGACGATGCCACGAAGGGATCAAGGTGCTCTCGGAGGGATTTGATCCGACGTGGAGGCTTTTGCTATTTTTTGCAGCGCGAATTTACGCCTATTCACCCCTACCGGCGGGTCGGCCTCAATGGTCCAATCGGGCAAGAATTAACCAAATGCGCGCGCTCGGCTTAGCAATGACACCTCCGCCATGGCTCTCCGTCTGGAGGTCGTTTCAGGGCATACCCTTGAGGAATACCCTGATACCAGGAGGCCATTGCAGGGACATACCCTTGCGGAAAACCCTGATGCCGGTTCGACAGCGCTCTCATAAAGTAAGCCTCATAGAGGAGCGGCGAGCGCCGTAGGCTTGGCCAGCGCGCTTCGCCTAAGGCACCGTCGGAAACTAAACGGCACCGTTCCCCCAGGAGCGTATCCATCATGACTAGCTTTGTGATGGCAATTTCGGGACAGTCTTCCGCTTCGCTCGGCACCCTTGCGGCACACGCTCAACATGTTGGTTCAGTTGCCGAGGGCGCCGCACCTCTGCCGGGCCTTGAGGAGGTATCAAGCTCCTGGCAAAGATCAGCAACCAAATACGGGGTCGATCCAGTCGACAGCAAGGCGCCACGCATTCTCACGTCCGGTGAGTTAAAAAATTGTCGCGAACCGCTAGACAGGCTCATTTTCAGCGCCCAGGAGGAGATCGATCAATTATACAAGGTGGTCCGAGAAGCGGGGTATGTCGTTTTATTCTGTGATAGCTCGGGTGTCGCAGTCGAGCATCGCGGTGAAGATGCGCACGCACGCTCTTTCGAGTATTGGGGAACTTGGCTCGGCGGGGTGTGGTCCGAGGAAGTTGAGGGCACGAACGGCATCGGCACGTGCATCGTCGAAGAGCGACCTGTCACTGTCCACAGAACTCAGCACTTTAGATCGCGCCACATCAACTTAAGCTGCTCCGGCGCGCCGGTGTTCGGTATCGATGGAAGGCTGATGGCAGTTTTGGACGTCTCCGCCATCGATCCCGACCTCTCGGAACGAGCACACGCGCTGACCGGTGCCCTTACAATAAGAGCGGCGCGCACCATAGAAGAGCGATTTTTTCGCGAGCAGTTCCGGCGAGAGTGGATCGTAGCGGTAGCGCCGCCCGAGGGTGGCGTTCGGGGTATGCTGCTGGCAATTGATGGCAACCAACGCATCGTTGGTGCAAACCGCGTCGCACGCACGTCCCTCTTACTGGATGATCGCGGCCTGCGCGCCGGTGTGAGTTTGTGGACGATCTTCGAACGAGATCTCGACCTATTTCGACGCAGGGACCGATCCGATATCTCTACGCGATTGCTGCTCGCCGGCAGCAATGACAGCCGCCCCATCCTCGTGACTCCACCCGATCAAAATATGTGTACCTCGAGCAATCCAGGGAGCATGAATCTGCATACGCGCCCGCGCCTAGATTTGATCGATACCCTTCTGAAGCTGCCGCCGGCACCACAAGCACACGGCGGCCTGTCGGCCGGCGCGCTGCGTCGCGTACGGGAATACGTGCAAGTGCATTTGAGTGAAAGCATAGATCTGTCGCTGCTGGCTGCAGTCGCCGGACTATCGATGCATCATTTTGCGCGAGAGTTTAAACAGTCCGCCGGTGTCGCTCCGCACCACTATCTCATCCAACAGCGGATCGAACGAGCCCAGCAAATGTTGGCTCATACGGATCTCTCGCTAGCGGAAATTGCGTACGCCGTCGGCTTTTCTGACCAAGGTCATTTAGCCCGCCATTTCCGCGGGTTGCTCGGGACCACGCCTCGAGAGTTTCGGCGGTCGCAACGTTAGGAACAACGAGGATTTGGGGGCCGGCGAGCAATGCCGCGCGCTCGCCAGGACGGCCTCATCGTGACCTATGAGCGGGTGCTGTCGCAATGGCAGAGGCCCTGGTGCCAAGATACTGTGTCGCGCCACCGCAGGATAGAGAACCTTGTCGATAACTGAAAGCAGTTGTCGGATGGCGATCGCCTTTGGCCCGCTGCCTACAGCCCTGATATTCGGATAGAGAACGTCAAAAGGAGCGTCTACGGCGGGCGCGGCTTGGCAACTCCGGCAAACAGGAAACAAAACACCTCGCCGCAGTAAGAGACGTCCGGCCTACCGCATACTCAAACTGAGCGCGGCATTCTCAAAGCGCACTCCGCCCCGTTGGATCGATGCACGATCCGGTTTCGCGGCAGCGCGAGCGAACCTGCGCATCAATGATACTAAGGTGTAGCCCGCTGGCCGGTATCGATGACGCGACTCGACACCAGTCGAATAGCCGAATAGCTCGCCTTCGGCTACTTGGATAGCCCGAGCCGCGACGCTCGCTTCAATGTCTGAGCCAAGGAATGCGACCAATGACCGAGCAAATCGCATTTTGGTCATTCGCTACCGGCGAATCCAGCCTTCCGTGTTATCTCCGAGAGATCCGCCGATTTCCCCTATTGGAACCACAGGACGAGTACACGCTCGCCAAGCGCTGGAGCGAACATGGTGATCGCGATGCGGCCCACAAGCTCGTGACGAGCCATTTGCGCCTCGTGGTCAAGCTCGCGTTCAGGTACCGCGGCTATGGCCTGCCGATCTCCGAGGTGATCTCGGAGGGGAACATGGGCTTGATGCAGGCGATCAAGCGGTTCGAGCCGGAAAAAGGGTTCCGCCTCGCCACTTACGCCATGTGGTGGATCAAAGCGGCGATCCAGGACTACATCCTGCGCTCGTGGTCGCTAGTGAAGATCGGCACAACCGCCAACCAGAAAAAGCTGTTCTTCAAGCTGCGCAATGCCCAGAGCAAGATCTCGGCGATCGAGGACAAAGACCTGCGCCCTGAGCAGGTTAAGCTGATCGCCACGCGCCTCGCGGTCACCGAGCAGGACGTGGTTTACATGAACCGTCGCCTTTGGGGCGACTTGTCGCTCAATGCCACGATCCGGCAAGACGACGATTCCAGCGAATGGCAAGAGTCGCTGGTCGACGAGGCCACCGATCAGGAGACGCGGTTGGCGGAGAGCGAAGAATCCGACAACCGCCGCAAGGCGCTGGGCGAGGCGCTAACGGTGCTCGACAACCGCGAGCGACGCATCTTCGAGGCGCGGCGGCTGGTGGACGATCCAATCACGCTCGGGGATCTGGCCGCCGAGTTCGGCGTCTCGCGCGAGCGGGTGCGCCAGATCGAGGCGCGCGCCTTCGAGAAGGTGCAGCTGGCAGTGCTATCACAAATGCAACTGGCAGAAACCAAGCGACTGACCGTTCACTGAGGAGGTCAAACAGGAGGAGCCCGATCTCAATCGTCGTGCTTGGCGGATAACAGCGGCTGAGGGGACGAGTCTGCGTGATCGTCGTCTGTCGGGTGAGAACCACCCGAAGAGAAATCATGAACTTCTTTCCCGGTGGGCAAAGTGAACCGAAATACGGCGCCGCGAGGTTTGTTCGCATCTGCCCACAGCCGGCCACCGTGGGCATCGATGATCGACCGGCAGATCGATAGTCCCATCCCCACTCCGCTGGACTTGGTAGTGTAGAAAGTCTCGAAAACGCGCTCGCGATGATGCGGAGCAATGCCCGGCCCAGTATCGCGCACGGCCACGAGGATGCCATTTGCCTGGTTGTGTTCGATGCTGACTAGCAACTTTCGTTCCCCCGTGCCGAACGAACCCATTGCGTCGACCGCATTCAGGATCAAATTCAGGACGACTTGCTGCAATTGAACACGGTCTCCGTGAACGGGAGGCAGCCGCTCCGCGAAGCGAGTTTCGACCGAGACTCCATTCTTGGTGATTGCACCTTGCGCCAATACGATCACCTCTTTGACCGCCTCATTAAATTCAAAATGATCTTTTCGTGGAGGCGCCTTCTTGATGTGATCTCGGACCCGGTCGATGATGTCTCCCGCGCGATCGGCATCACCCACGACACAACCGAGGGCTTCCCTGACCTCGCTAAACTCCGGCGGCTGCTTGTCCAAAAAATTGATGGCCGCCTGAGCGTTGTTGCGCGCGCTGGCGATCGGTTGCGTAATCTCGTGCGCCAGCGAGGCGGCCAGTTCTCCCATTATGTTCAGGCGATTCATGTGCGCGAGATCGGATTCCAGTTGGCGTAGCCTCTCACGCTCCTCCTGCGCGCGCTTGCGTTCCGTGACATCTACCGCAGTACCAACAAACGCAATCAGGTTTCCGTCGTCATCGAGAACTGGGTGACCGGAGGAGTTGATGTATTTGAGCGTTCCGTCAGGGAGCACAATCCTATAAGGCGGGTGATCATTTTCGTCACCGAAGCTATCTACTTTTTCGCGGAGCGTTCTTTCAAACCTCGCGTCTACCATGGCCCGATCGGCGGGGTGGACTCGTTCCCGAAGTCGTTTGCGTGTCGCCAAACTCTCCCGATCCAATCCGAATATGCGGAACATTTCCTCCGAACAGTAAAGCACCTTCTGGCTGCGGGTGTCCCAGGCCCAACTGCCCGTGCGGGTCAGCTTCTGCGCTTCCGCCAGAAACGCTTCGCTCCTCCGCAGGTCTTCTTCAGCGCGCTTTTTCTGTGTCATGTCCTCGCAGGCAGTCAAGACTACGGGGCGACCCTTCATCAGCATAGCTCGGGCAGTTTCTCGGACCCACAGCATCGAACCGTCCTTGCGGACCTTGCGGGCCTCCCAGGTCAGCGTTTTGCCGAGTTGCTCGAGACATGCGGCCGTACTCCGTTGCGCAGCAGCTCGATCATCTTCATGAAAGACCTTCAGTACGCTATCGCCCGTGAGCTCGTCGACGGTGTAGCCGAGCTGCTCGGCGCCGAAGGGATTAACCGATAGGACATTCCCCGCGGCGTCCATCATAAAGTACATGGTCGGATTGTTCTCGAATACGGCCCTCCACTTCTCCTCGCTTTCACGGACCGCCTCTTCCGCGCACTTGCGCTCCGTCAAGTCGAGTACGAAAGCGACACCTTGATTGCCGCCTTGTTCGAAGGTTGCCGCGCCGATCAGCACGGGAACACGGCTGCCGTCCTTGCGGAAATATTCCTTCTCGAACGGCTGCACGGTACCGGTCGTCTTCAGTTCTTCAACGGCCAGCGCAGTGCGGTGGCGCCAGTCTGGGGGCGACAGGTCCGCCAAGCGAATGCGACCCGTGACGAGATCCTCTCGATCGTATCCCGCCATGCGAAGAAACGCGTCATTGGCCTCGATAATCCGCCCTTCGAATGCGATCGTCCGCTCTTCGAACTTCCAGATGAAGACCCCGATGGTGTTGGAGTCCACGAGGCGCCGGACCTTCGCTTCGCGTTCTGCGAGATCGCGGTACAAACGGCTATTCTCTAGCGAAATCGCGGCTTGCGAGGCGAGCAGCTTCAGCACCGCGATCCCAGTAGGTGCAAAAACGCCCGGGGTTCGTTTGTTCTCGAGGTAGAGCACACCTATCAGCTGGCCCTTGTTAATCAAGGGCAGGCAGAGCACTGACCGCGTCTGGTGCTGACGGACGTATGGATCTGAAGCAAACGAGGGCTGGGCCGTGGCATCGTCGAGAATGACGCTCTCCCGGATACGTAGGACATAGTGGACGACGGCAACCGGGAGCGTGGCTGCGACCACAGGTTCATCGCGCAGGTGCACGACAACCGCGTCGTCATGAGTCTCGGCTTCCGCCGCGACCCGCAGCTGACCGCCATTGAGAAGAACGAGCAGGCCGCGCTCGGCCCCCGCCTGTGCAAGCGCAGTGCGCAGGAGTGTGTCGAGTAGCTTTTCTGGGACCATGTCACCCGACACCGCTTGCGACACTTTGATCACGGTGGCCAGATCCAGATGTTGGACCGGCGCTTCGATCGTATTCGTCGGGCCGGGAATTGGCTCACCCTCCCGGAGCCGCGGATACAATTCATCGAGTTGCCGTACCTTGCCGTTCGCGCCCCAGCGCAAATAGCAGTAACGAGCATTCCGTAGATACGCATGGGAAATGATCTCGAAGCCACGCGCCGCATAGAACCGCGCCGCCAATTCGCAGGCCAGTCCTTCGTGCTGGTTGAAGCCGTACTCGCCTGCGGACCGGATGGCCTGCTCGTAGAGACGCTCGGCGTCCAGCTCCCGGCCTTCCAGGCGCGCAATCTCGGCGGTGACGAGCGCCGCGCGGTCTGCGAAGTTCGCCGGGCACAACGCGGCCCATTGCTCGAGCTGGTGATGGTGGGCGGCCAAGGCCGTTTCGTGCTCGGTCCGTTCCGTAGCAGGTGCTGCGTCGCACAGCGCGGCCCGCGCGAGCGCGGCGTACAACTCATACTCCGCCTGATCGAAGAATCCTGGCGTCATGAGAAGCGATCGCGCGTTTGCTGCTGCCGCAACGGCAGCAACGTAGTCACCTGCGAAGAAACGCGCCTGGAGCTTGCGGACCCAGTACCAGCGGGCGGCGTTCGACAGTCGCGGATCTTCCGCAAGGTGCTGCTCGAACCTGCCCTCGTCGAACTCGGCATCGTTGAACGAACCGAACACCTGGGTGAGGCCGCGCACGGTGCGAGCGAATTGGAGGAGCGCGGTCGCGACGTCGAGGACAAGCCGGAACCGGAATTGGCGCGCGAAATCGACCCCTGCCTCGGCATCGCGCTGCACGTCAACGAGGGGGTCACCGATGAAGAGGCGGCCAAACAGCAGGAGGTTGTGGTTGTAACCTACCCACGTGAGGTCGCCGAGTCTGTTGCCCGCGTCAACTGCGCGCCGCACTAGACCGAGGCCCGCGCGAACGGGCTGGGTCCAGGGAGAAATGCGGCTCGCGAACAGCAT
>Ga0134122_10001254_pt1 | contig 18198 bp, 11 predicted proteins | sample KB302_FD_96461 | JGI IMG/M metagenome (GOLD analysis project Ga0134122, IMG submission 96461) | Terrestrial soil microbial communities without Nitrogen fertilizer from Kellogg Biological Station, Michigan, USA - KB3-0-2 | ecosystem: Environmental > Terrestrial > Soil > Unclassified ... | reverse complement strand
AGAGATATTCGAGGTCGACGATCCGGTGGTCCCCCTCCAGCTCCAGGAGGGAGTTGAGGAGCTCGATGAGAAGCGGCTTGTGCGCTTCTCTGCCGAAAAGGCGCTTGAAGATGAAACCGGGCTTGGGATCCGCGAATACCGGTCGCACGAAGGCATCCTACCCCAAGCTGCCGGAGAGCCCGCGGCTGATCGCGGGCAATCCCGGTGGGCTCAGTGGCCGGCCCTGCGTGCAAGGGATTAGGATGGAGCGCGAATCGAGGAGATCATGAAACGGCGGCTCCTTCCCCTCTGCCTGCTCACGTCGAGCCTGGTCGCTTGCGGCCCGTGGTTCGATGGCTTGTGGTTCCCGGGCGCGGTGAGAGACCGCCTTGCCCGCGCGGCGGCGCAAGGGCCCGGCACCCTCGTTCGTCTCCACGAGATCACGCCCTTCGGGTACAAGACGGCTCATGTCTTCGGTCCTTATACGCCGATCGCTACGATTGAGTCCCGGCTCGCGATCGATGCTGACGAAGCCGAACGGCTGGCCCGCGGAATCTCGGGGCGAGACGACATCCATCTCTTGGTCTTCTCGTTCGAGCACGCGTCCTACCGAAGCATGGAGATCCCTCGAAGCCTGGCGGGCTTCGGTCTGGAGCTCGCGGCGTGTTCCTTCGGTTCGCAGGAAGCCGTCTTCGTCGTCAAAAAAGGCGGCACCCTCGGCCTCGCGCCGGGAGTCCGTTGCAAGTAGAGCCGGCGTCGAGGGCGACGGCCCGCCCAGTCCGGCTGGACGGGCCGCCGACGTGGCCCTAGTTCGAGTTCGGCTGGGAGATCGTCCCCGTATACGTTCCGACGGCGGTGCCGGCGCACTTGTCGATCTGCGTGGTGATCGTCCCGCTCCCCGTGGCGTTGGCGAACGAGCCGGTTCCTCCGGTCACGGTGTACGTGCCGGTGGAGGTGAGCAGGCACTTGCCGCTGCCGCCGCCCGAGCTCGAAAATTGCCCACTGATGGTCAAGAACACACTGTCCGTCCCGTTGGCCGAGACGAAGACCGCGGTGCTGCCGAAGTTCCCCTGATGATCCTGGATGCGCGTCAACGGCCCGGTGACATTCCCCAGGTGCGTCGCGGTGCCCGAAACGTTGCAGTCCATCTGGATCAGCCCGCCCGGCAGGTTCGTCACCGCCGTGATCACGGCCGTGCCGGTGGCCGTGAACGGCACCTGGTTGACGGCGGCGGCGGGCGCCGCCAGGCTGCACAGAGCAAGGACAATCCCCACCAGATGACTTCCGATCCGGCGGGCGTTCGTGTTCCCTAAGCGTCTCATTCCGACTCCTTTCTAATTGGGGCCCGCCGGGCTCGCGCGCCGAAGCGGCGCGGTCGCGGCAAGCTCGTTGAAGTGTACGCTTACTCATTCTACCGACGTGAGCTGCCCCCCTTGTCTTTGCGGCTCCGGCATGGCGCCGGCCTGAACGTAGTAGCCGACCATCCGGCTCACGACCGAAGGGTTTATGTGCTCCCGCGGTTCGAGCGCGGCCCGAATTTCGTCCGGACAGCCGCGGTTCTCCAGCCACCATTCCAACTGATGGCGCTGGCCGAGGAATCGCAGCGGGGTGAGCGCGTAGATGACGTCGGTGAACGGGAACAAGGCGTTCCGGGATTCGGCGGCAGACGCCAAGGCCAGCACCTTCTGTCGCCAGGCGGCGTACGGCACGACCTTCACGTCGAAGCCGAAGCGACGGAGGGTCTCGGCCATCAGCTCGGGCGACAGCAGGCTCGTGCTGTCCAGGTAGATGTCGTGGTTCGTGGACGCCGGGCTGAGCAGGCAGGAGACGACGTCTCGCGCGACCGCGTCGACCGGGATGAACCGCCAGCCGAGCCCGTCGGGGAAACACCCGAGCTGCGCCGAGCCCTTGATCAGGGCATGCAGGAATTGGCTGGGCGACAGGCTGTCGATCCCGGTCCGCGAACAGCCGGCGAGGAGACCCGGCGCATAGAGCGTCACCGGCAGACCTCGGCCGCGCGCCTGTTCGATCATCCGGTGCGCGACCCATTTCGTCTCCAGGTACCCGAGCGGCAATTCGAGAATGCTCTCGGTGCCCAGGCCGCTGCGGGCCGTCACCTCGTCCACCATGCGGGTGTTCTCGAACGGGCGGATCAAGCTCGCGCCGAGGGACGAAACGTAATGGACCGGTGCCACGCGCCCTTCGGCGGCGAATTGCAACAAGCGCCGGGTGCCTTCCACGTTGGCCGCGAAGAGGGCGCGGTACGGCTCCAGCCAAGAGACCTTTCCGGCGCCGTGGAAGACGAGATCCACCTCGTGGCTGAGCGCGTCATAGCGAGCCGCCGGCAGCCCCATCCGGGGGGCGCTCAACTCCCCCGCCGCCGGCCTCAGGCGTTCCGCGTAGTCCTCGCGCCAGAGGCCATAGCGTTCGAGGTTGGCGCGGAGGCGTTGCCCCGCCTCTCCGTCGTCGCCGGCCCGCACGAGACAATGGAGGGTCGCCTCGGTGCGTTGGAGCAGAGCGTCGAGAACGAAGGCGCCGAGGAACCCGGTGGCGCCGGTGAGGAAGATCGATCGCGGGGCGCCGCCCGGCCGCGGCGCGATCACCTCGGGCACGACGGACCGCGGGAGCGCCGCGTCGCGTTCGAGATCGATCCCGCCCATGGCGGTGTCCAGGCTCGGCGCTCCCCTTTCGCGGGCGGCGCGCGCGACGCCCGCGGCGGAACGGGGCCGGTCGTGCGCGAGCGTCATCGTCGGGTCGTAGCCCAGGCGCTCGGCGACCGCCAAGGTCTCCTCCCGCAAGCCGTGCGGGAGCGCCGCGTCGCGCCAGGCGTCCGCCTTGTCGGCGCGGATGGACGCGTAGCGGGTGAAGTTGGGGTCGCCCACCTGAAATCCCCCGGCCACCATCCGATGCCCGGAATACGGCGTGAGCAACGCCGGCTCGAAAGAGAGTCCGAGGGATGGGCACAGCCTGCGAAGAGCCCGCTCGGGATCGCCGGCCAGATCCTCGAAGTAGAGCCGGTGCATTCGCCCGGGCTCCAGCTCGGCTTCGGCCTCCAGAATGCCCTCTTGCACCCGCGTCCAGACCCACTCGCCGCAATCGTAGGGGTCGATGCCGCGCGTCTCCGGGAAAAGGCCGTGGAACCGCTCGCGGACGTAGGAGCCGATGCTGGCCACGGGATGGCGCACCAGGTGCACGAAGCGCGCGTGGGGGAAAAGGCTCGCGAGGCGCCGGATCACCGCCTGGGGAGGAAAGAAGAACGGGCTCTTGTCCACGAGAGTCCGGCCCCCGAGGCGGGCGCTGAAGAAGGAATAGACCTCGGCCGTGGGGACGGCCTCCCGCCGCCACTGCGCGTAGAGGTTCCAAGCGCCGGTCCGCGACAGCAGCTCGGCGATCGTGGCGATCACGCCCATGTTCAGGACCGTCCCCCCGAGGTGGCGATCGTAGGCGGCCATGTCCGAGAAGCCGCCGAGATACAGCTCCTGCGGCGAGAACAGCCGCGAGTGGCCCGCCAGCATGACCCGCAGCAGCGTCGAGCCGGACCGGGGCGGCGACAGGAGGAAGAGCAGAGGATCCGCGCGCGGCGCTTCCCGCCCCGCGAGCGGCGCGACGTCGTAGGGGGACGCGATGCGCCGGTCGATCTCGGCGAGCGAAGGCCGCTCCGCCGGAGCCCGGTAGGGCGCGGTCACGTCCGCGGCGAAGCGCACGAAATCGCGGAGCGTTCCGCAGCCGAGCAGCTCGCGGGGGAACACGCGCAGTCCCAGATCCCGGGCCATCCGCAGGCACAGCTCCGCGGCGAGCACGTCGTCGAGCCCGGTTTCCGAAAGCGGCTCGTCGGGATCGAGCCGGGCGCGGCCGAGGGCTCCCAGGAGCTGCCGTTCGAGGTGGGGCGCGAGCATCTCGGCGCGCGCCGCCGCATCCGGCGCGGCGGCCAGCGCGGCGCGGAGCGGCGGCTCCTCTCGGTCGCCCTCCGCCGAAGCCGCGGCTGGAGCGGCGCCGCCGGTCAAATGGGCGACGAGCGCGCCCAAGGTCGGGTGATCGAAGAGGAGCCTCGGCGACAGCGGACGGCCGAGGGCCTCGGCGAGGCGCCCGCTGAGCCCGACCGTGGCGGCCGAATCGAGACCCAGCTCGGAGAAGGGCACGTCCCGGAGCGGCGTGTCCGGCAGGGCGAGGGACTCCGAGAGCCAGCCCCAGATTCGCCGTTCCAGGTCGCCGCCGGAGCGGTTCTCAGCCGCGTCAGCCCTCACCCCCGGCCCCTCTCCCGAAACGGGAGAGGGGAGAACAGCAAAATCAACCTTTTCTTGCTCCCCTCTCCCTTTGGGAGAGGGGCCGGGGGTGAGGGCTGGTGCGGCAAACCCCTGACGACTTTGAAAGGACGCCGTCCAGCGGGCGAGGATCGGCAGCTCTTCCGCCGCGAGCGCCGCGCGGGTCCGGCGGCGCTGGATCTTCCCGCTCGACGTCTTGAACAGGCTCTTCGGCTCGATCAGCGCCACGTCGTGCACCGCGACGTCGAATTCCTCGGCGATCGCGAGGCGAAGCCTGTGAAGCAGCTCGTCCGGCGCATCGCCGCCGAGCCGCGCCGGATCGACCTCGGCGACCAGAGCGGCGCGCTCTTGCCCCTCGACCTCCACCGAGAACGCGGCCACGCAACCCCTGCGGATGGCCGGATGGGCGCGCTCGGCGCAAAGCTCCAGATCCTGCGGGTGGAGGTTCCGGCCCCGTACGATGAGCAGGTCCTTGATGCGACCGACGATGAACAGCTCCCCTCGGGATACGAACCCGAGGTCTCCCGTGCGCAGCCACCGGGCGTCCCCTTCCCCATCGATTCGGTTTCCGAACACCTCCGCGGTGGCCTCCGGCCGGCCCCAATATCCTTGCCCGATCGGGCGACCTCGGAGCCAGATCTCGCCGACCTGGTCCTCGCCGAGACGACGAGAGGTGCCGGCATCGACGATCGCCACGGCGAGCTCCGGGGCTGCTTGCCCGGCGCCGACCAGGACCTGCACATCCGCGCCGGTGTCGCTGGGCTGGATGCGGTTCTGCTCCAGCGCTCGGGCCGACACCGGAAGCAACACCGGCGGTGCGCCCCGGCGGCTCAGCGTTACTACCAACGTGGCCTCCGCCAGGGCGTACGATCCGCACATGGCCTCCGCGCGAAAGCCGGCCGGGCCGAACGTGCGGGTGAAGGTCTCGAGGGTGGAAGCGCGGACCGGCTCGGCGCCGATCCCGGCGAAGCGCAGGGACGAGAGGTCCAGCCGCCGGAGGACGTCGCTCCCGACCTTGGCGGCCACCAGGTCGTAGGCAAAATTCGGCGCCGCGGTGTGCGTGCCGGCAAACCGTGTGATGGCCTCCAGCCACCGGGCGGGTCGCTGCAAGAACGCCGTGGGGAGCATGAACGTGACCGGGAAGCCCCCGGCGATCGGCGTCATGAGACCCCAAACCAGCCCGAGGTCGTGAAACGTGGGAGCCCACGACACTTGATGGCACGCGTCGTCGTAGGACGCGCGCACGTAGTTGTAGGCGCACGACCAGGCCAGGTTGTCGCGGCTGATCATCACCCCCTTCGGCTCGCCGGTGGAGCCGGAGGTGTATTGCAGGAACGCGAGGTCCGAAGGGAGCGCCGCGTGCGGGCGAGGCCGGGCGGCGCCGTGCTCGATCGCGCCGGACCCGAGCCAGAGGAGATCCCGCAGCCCCTGGGTCTGCGCGCAGAGCGGTTCGGCGACCTCAAGGATGTCCGCGCTCGCCAGGACCAGCCCGGTCCGGGCGTCATCGACGATGGCGCGCAGCCGCGGCAGCGTGCGGTGGATTCGACGCGGGTCCGGCGGATACGCCGGCACGGCCACGACCCCCGCGTAGAGACAGCCGAGGAAGGCGGTGACGAAGTCCACGCCGCCCTCGAACAGCAGGAGGGCCCGATCCCCCGGCGCGAGGCGCTGCCGGAGCGCGGCCGCCACGTCCTGCGCGCGGGCGCGCAGGACGGCGAACGTCAGCTCCGTCGCGGCCCCGTCCGCCTCCCCGTCGTGGAGAAACCGGAGCGCGAGTCGATCGGGCCGCTCGAGGGCATGCCGGTCGAGGGCGGAGCAGATGTCGTCAGGGGGTAAGTTCATGTTCCGGCTGCTCCGGCCGAGGCCGCGCGCCGCGCCCGTGCCAGGCGCTACGCGCCGCGGTGGAGTTTATTTGCTCACGAACGGTGCATCCTCCCTCCAGGGGGCCGAGCGGGGCGACCGGCCCAACGAGACCGGCCGCCCTCGCCGTGTGCTCGGCGGTTTGGAGCCGGCCGGCCCTACGGTAGGAGACAGGTGAAGCCGTGGCTCGCGATGACGTCGCGGAACAACTGGAGGCAGGCCTCACCCTGCTCTGAGGTCGTGGGGATGCTGTTTTCGATTTGTCCACCTTCAACGAAGGTTAGGTACCCGCAAACAGTATGTTCAGCGACGATATAAGCGGAAGACGCGTTAAAGAGCTCGAGTCGGACGTCGTCGCCGAAAGTGAAGCAGCCGACAGGGTTTGCCAGGAAAGCGTTGAACTCGGGAAGGCTCGTGCACGGGCAGACTGCGGTGGCGCTTTCGCACGCCCCGTTGCTCGGATTGCAGGTCTGGTTTGCGGGGCACGCCACGGGCGTGTCCAGGCAGGAGCCTGCGGGCTCGCTGCATACGCTGGCCGTGCAGAGGTCCGGCGCCTGGCAGACGACCGGCGCGGCGAGACAGCCCTGGGCGGGATTGCAGCTGTCCGTCGTACAGGCCCGCCCGTCGCTGCAATCGACCGCCGGTCGCGGCGCGGACTGGCACAGGCACTCGGTGGTGCTGGGCACGGCGTCGATCGTGCACTTGTTGCCGTCATCGCAGAGCGACTCGCAGTTCGCGAGGCACGAACCGACCAGGTCGCCGTGGGCCTGGTGGGCGGGCAACGCGTTCTGGCTGATGGTGAGCGTGTGCCAGTTGCCCGGGTTGCCGGGCGGGATGTGGCAGATCTGGATCTTGCCATTGCCCGCCCAGGCCGCCGAGGCGGATAGGGCGAACAGCGCGATGAGGATTGGAAATCTCAAGCTCTTGCCATTCATGTCTCTTCTCTCCTTTGATATTCGCCCGCCAGGGGCGAGTGGTGCAGGCGACCCACCGTCAGGAGGGAGGGATCGCCGGTTCGGCCGGAATCGGCGTGCTGCAGTTGCCGTGGTACATCTTCACCGTCCCCGGACATTGGTGATAAGCGTCGAAGACGTCGGCGTATCCATGGTCCTTCCACCAGGTGCAGAGCTGGCGGTTCCAGCCGCAGTCGAGCTTGTAGAACAGCTCTTCGTGCTCCAGGCCGAGGAGCGTGTAGAAATCCTGATCTCCCAGGTGCCCTTTGAAATGGTATTTCTCGGCGAGGGCGGCGACCGCCTCGGGCGCCAGCGCGCGGCCGTAAACTTCGGACCGGCGCAGCTTCCCCAGGTCGAGCAGGGTGACCCCGGCGTTGAACCCCGGAAAGCCCTCGGGTCCCGGCGAGCCGAGCCGGGTCTGCGGATGATCGTGACGGTGCTGCCAGAGCACGTGCCGGTAGACCGGCTGCAGCTCCGGCCCCAGGCCGATCAGGTTCTCCGGGCCGAATCGATCGAACTCCCGGAACAACAGGTAGAGGTTGGCCTCGAAGCGGACGTCGAAGTCGATCTTCGCGATCCGCTCGATCTCCGGCGGCAGGAGGCGGTGCATGCCGATCGACAGAAAGAAAATCGAATCGTCGTAGTACGAGCCTTTCCCGGAGCTGAAATGCTTCTGCATCGCCTCGACGAGGGGAAAGATCTTCGCCGTCCACTCGTCTTTGTCGTGGAAGACGAAACGAACGTCCGGGCGCCGGTAGGCCGCGAGGAATTTCTCCCCGTAGATCTTGCTGCCCGGGTCCGCGACGAAATGCAAGGTGAGCCGCGCGCCCGCCGGCAGCTCCAGGTGGCGGAACAGCGACTCGATGCAGATCGAGAATTTCTCCTGCAGGGCGGGCTTCTTGTCAACGTTCGTGAACAGGAAGAGCGCGTGGAGATCCTCCGCCGCGGGGCCAGCCGCCGGAGCGGCCGAGGGGCCAGCCGCTGCAGCGGCCTTGAGAACAGCCGCCGGGGCGGCCGGGCGCTCCGGAGCGGGTGGGCTTGCCGATTCCTCGATCCGGACCAGAGCCGGGTCGCGCCCGGGCTCGAACCTCTGGAGGGCCGCGTAGTCCTTGAGCAGGTCGAGCCAGTAGCCACGGACGTGATCCAAGGTCAGATGCTTCGCGATGAATTCCCGCCCGCTTTCGGCGATCTTCCGGGCGCGCGGGTCGTCGGCCCGGAGCCCCTCCACGACCCGCGCGGCTTCGGCGGCGTCGAGGCTCAAGGGGACGTAGTGCTCGCCGGGGACGAGCTTGGGATAGAAGAACTCCACCCAACGTGGATCGACGTAAAAGACCAGCCCGCCGCAGGCGAGCAGGTTCTTCAAGCGGAAGCTGGCGGCGACACCGTCGAAGTTCAAAAGGTAGCGATAGGCGCAGTGGTCGCGGGGAGAGACGGGCTCGGCCGGCGCGATCTTCAGCACGTTGGTGACGTAGTCGGTTTCCTTTTGCGATTGGTTCAGGGTGTAGCGCACGTCCCAGCCGTCTGCCGCCTGGCGCGAGTGCAAGACGAACGGGTCGCGGCTGTCGTTGGTGCGCGAGCCGCGGAAGAAGAGGACCGGTTTCTTCTCCTGCCAGGAGAGCGCGTCGCCGGCCGCGAGCAGATCGCGGCGGGTCACGTCCCAGCGCCAGGTCGGGATGACGCCGAGCGCCGGCCCGCCTTCCCAAAAGGCCCAAGCGGGATAGAGGATGTCCGCGTGCTCGGACGGGATCTTGGAAAAGGAAAACACCGGCAGCGGCTTCGCGATCGAGGTGACCGGGTAGTCCTGGACGTTGACCAGAAACTCGACGTCCGGCAACTTCGGCGCGATTTCCAAGAGGAAGTGCTCGATCCCCTGGCAGCGCTGCGGGAAGTAACATTTTTCGTCGCGATAGAGGCGCCCGCCGACGATCTGATATTTGACCAGAGGCCGGTCCAAGGCGCGGGCCGCGTCCAGGTCCTGCCGCGAGATGCCTTGGGCGCGCCAGGGCGCGAGCTGCGCCGCCGCCACGTCATGGTAGAAGTCCGGGTCCTCGCCCGGTGCCTCGTCAAAGTCGTCGGCTTGATCAGCCCTCACCCCCGGCCCCTCTCCCGAAACGGGAGAGGGGAGAACGGCCTCAGCCTCTCTTGGCTCCCCTCTCCCTTTGGGAGAGGGGCCGGGGGTGAAGGCTGGTGCGGCCGCCATGGTGAACAGCCGGCTCACCTTGCCGCATTCGCTCTTGGCCGCCACCGCCGCCAGCTCGTCGGCGAGGCTCTTGTGCTGCGCGAACGCGTCGTAGACCGCCCGGAAGGTGGGCTGCTTGTCGCCGTGGAACGACTGGCGGTTGCCGTGGACAATGGAAACGCCGTTCTCCTCCGCCGCCTTGCAGTTGCTGCCGTACATGCAGTGGTCGGGCCGGAAGTTCCACTCGCAGGAAAAGACGTACAGCTTCTCGGGCGACTCGGCGAAGAAGATGTTGATCAGGTCCTGGTCGCCCCACGGGATCGCCGTGTATTGCTTGCGATAGGCGAGCATTCGCTCGCGCCAGCGGGCCTCTCGCATTTTCGCCAGGTCCATCAGCATCACGCCCGAGTTGACGCCGAGCGGCTGGACGTAGGGGTGCTGGGCGAAGCGCTTGTACCAATTCAGCTCCGCCACCTCCCCCTCGGGCGCGAGCGCGGCGAGCTGCTCCGGTTTGAGTTGGTCGAAGAGGCTCCAGAGATCGTCGATCGGGCGCAGGAACAGGATGTCCGTATCGACGTAGAGCACGCGGTCGGTGGTCTCGATCAGGTAGGGATAGAACAGCCGCTCGCTGGCGCAGGGCTTGAAGAGGCCGCGCCACTTTTCGGGATCTTCGACGCCGGGATAGCTGATCGGATAAAGGACCGTGGTGAATTTCCGGCGCACGTCGGCGGGCCAGGCGTTCAAACGCGCCGCGAACTGCGGGCGCAGCTCGTCGTCGGCGAAAATGTGAAACGTGATCGGTCCGCGGGCCGAGCGGACGGCCGACTCCAGCATGACCAGCGCCTCTTCGAGGCGGTCGCCGCAGGCGGTGACGGCGAGATGGATGCGCGGCTCCTCCCCCTCCGCCCGGCGCGGGAACGCGAGCGCCGACAACAGCGCGAGAAGCCCGAGGATCGGCAAGGCGAAGCGTTTCGACCAGGTCATGACAAAGCTCCTTCCAAAGGGCGCAGCGCGGGGGCGAGCGCGGCCGGCGGCGGGGAGGGGAATTTGTCGCGGCGCTCTTCGATCGCGAGCGGCTGGCGCGCCATGGCGACGAAACCCGCGGCGCCCCATGCCGCGAGGCCGATCGGGATCAGCAGCGCGAGCGGCCCCTGGCCGGGCAGCAGGTGCTCCGCCAGGCGGTAGAGGCCGACGCCGGCCGCGGGGGCCACGAAGCCGCGCACGCCGTTCAACGTGACGTTCAGGGCCATGTAATGAGGGGCTTTTTCGGGCGATGCGAAGTCGTGATGACCCACGTGCCAGGCGAGCGATCCGCCGGCATAGCCGAAACCCAGCAGCACGGCGCCGAGCCAGAGGCAGAGCGGGGCGTGGAGCGCCAGGCCGGCGACGGAGCAGGCGAGAGCGCCGACGAAGAGCCAACTGTGCCAGGCGCGGAAGAGGACCACGTGGACCTGGGCGAGCCGGCGGGAGAAGGCCGGCATGACCATCGGCACGGCGAGCATGGGCACTACGGTGATCAGCAGGATCTGCTCGATGTGGCTCAGCGAAAAGCGGTCCGCCAGGCAGATCAGCAGCGGTGCCGCGACCATCTGGACGCCGAGGTCGAGCACGAACAGCCAGGTGAGATAGCGCCGGAAGCCCGGGTCCTCGCGCAGAATTGCGCCGACCGCGCGCAGAGATCCCGCGCGACCGGTGCCGCCCGGCTCGTCCGCGGCGGAGTCCAACGCGGGCTCCGGGCCGGCGGCGCGGCTGGCGGAACGGTAGAGGACCGCGCCGACCAGGCCGAGCGCCGCGATCAGCAGATAGAAGCCGGGCAGGGCGGCCGGCCGCCGGTCCACCAGGGCGCCGACCGAAACGCCGGTCGCGGCGATCGCCAGATAGTGCACCGCGACCACCCGCCCCGCCAGGCGCGCGCGCCGCGCGCGGTCGTAGGAGAGCCGCCACGCCGAGGTGCGCAAGGTGAGAACGCCCGACCAGAGCAGGCGCGCCGAGACCGCCCCCACGACCACCATCGCGAGGCCCGCGACGTTGCGCGGCGCGGCGGCCAGCAGCAGCAGGCAGACCACGCAGAGCACCTGGAGATGCGCCAGCAGCCGCGCGGGTTGCCCCCGCAGTCCCGCCGCCGCCCAGCCCAAGGAGGTGATTCCGGCGAACAGCGGCGCCCCGACCAGCACCGCCACCGTGTAGTCGAGCGTGGGCGCGGCCACCGCGTGCCGGTAGAAGGTTTTGACCATGACGCTCACGACGCCGCCCTCCATGGCGCCGAGCGAGACGGCGAACAGAAGCCAGGACCACACCTCCAGGCGCTCGCGGCGGCGCTCGGTCTCGGTCATGGCCGGGCCTCCGTCCGCGCGTCCGCGGGCCTCTTGCCGAACGGCGAGGCGGGATGGGCCCGCACCCGCCGCACCGCCTCCTCGATCCGGGCCACGAAGGCGTCCTCGGAGACTTCGTAGTTCCAGAACTTGGGGTTCGCCCGATCCGCCTCGGCGACCGGGACGCCGGGCGGAAGGCGGCGGACGCCGCTCTCCGGCAGCGTGAGGTAGCCGACCCCGGCGAGACGGGCGAGGTCGGAGTAGGTGTCCACGTCGCCGCAGTTGTAGACCTCGAAGAGGACCGCCCACTCGGGCAGCCACAGGGCGTGCACCAGGCCGGCGCCGTGCATCCCCACCAGGACGTCGGCGTCGGCCATCAGGGCGAGCTGGCCGGCGATCGGCGGCCGGCCGTTCCAGTCGAAGTTGACGACCTCGACCTCGACGCCGGGCACCCGGCGGCGGACGGCCGCGATCAGCTCGGCCTCGTTGGTCACGTGGCGGGTGCCCGAGGTCATCCCGTTCCCGGCGCTGCGCGACATCACCTTGATGCGCACCGGATCGTCCGGCCCCGGGCGGCGCGCCGGATGGGCGAGCACCCGGCTTTGGTCCGCTCGGCGAAGGCCCGCACGAGGCTGTCCGGGCCGGAGCGGCAGCCCTCGGCGCGGCCGGGCAGGCCCATGTTGTAGTAGAAGGTCCCGACGGCGCGCGGGTTGACCGCGAACACGGCGTCGTCGAAGCAGACGCTCTTGCCCGCCCAGACGCCGAGCGGGCGCACCGGCCGGGTGGTGAAGGCGTCGTAGAGCTCGTACCAGCCCGACGACACGCGCTCGCCGTGAACCTGTGGTTCCCAGTTGACGATCTGCAGATCCGCGGCGTCCTGCCAGCCGGCGATCCAGGCCGACAGGAAGAGGTTCAGGTGATCGCAGAGGCCGTGGTAGATGTTGGCCCGGCTGTCCGGCTTGATCAGCAGCGTGCGCTCGTGGACCACCACGTCGCAAGGCCGGGGCTCCGCCGAGTCCGCCGAGGCGCCCGCCGAAGATCCCGTAAGACCGGGCAGCTCCGGCGCCCAGTCCGAGATGCCCGCCAGGAACGGTCCGCTGCGCGGGAAGTTGTCTTTGAGGGTGCAGGCCGTCGATATGGCCGCGGCTTGCGCGCCCCCCGCCGGGATTTCGATGCGGACGTGGCGGGCCTGGCAGTAGCGCAGGTCGGGCGTGCAGCGCAGGGAGGGTGAAGAGGGCGAGTCGGAGCCCCCGGCCTCCGCGCAATACTCCACCAGGCGCTCCCGGTGGCGAGGGACGACGCCCCAGTCCCCGGCTTCCCAGAAGCTCTGTTGCGCACCCGGGTCCTCTTTTTCACACCGCACCTCCCGCGGGCCGTGCAGCTGCCAGGGCGGAGGTTCCTCGGCGGTGAGACGGACGGCACCGGCCGGCAGCGCCAGCCAAAGTACCGCGAGGGCTACAGGGAGCCGGGTTCGAGCGTGCATGAGTTTTCCTTTCCAAACCCGCGCCGCCGGAGGAAGTCCTTCGGCGGCGGGGCGAGCGGTAGCATGGGTCCGACTCTTAGTAGTAGTTAATGCCGCTCTCGCAGTTGACGCCGGTAAATCCCGGTTGGCAGGCGCACTGGTATTGGTTCACCTGGTCGATGCAGATGCCGCCGTTGACGCAAGGGTCGGACGCGCACTCTTCGATTTCGTGCTCGCAGATGTCGCCGGTCCATCCCGGTTGGCAGTTGCACTGGTATCCGTTCACCCGGTCGATGCAGGAGCCGTTGATGCAAGGGCTGGACGCGCACTCGTCGATGTTGATATCGCAGTTGACGCCGGTAAATCCCGAGGAGCAGGCGCACTGGTATCCGTTCACCTGGTCGATGCATTGGCCGTTGGAGCAAGGATTGGATTCGCACTCGTCGATTTCGTTCTCGCAGTTGTCGCCGGTAAATCCGGGGAGGCACTGGCAGGTGTACCGGTTGTCTCCGTCGACGCATTCGCCATTGTTCAGGCAAGGTTCGGACAGGCACTCGTCGATGTTGATCCTGCAGTTGCCGTTTGCAGGATCGCAGGTCTGGCCGGCGGGGCACACGACCGGCGGGGCGACGCAGCTCCCGGTCACCGGATCGCAGGCGTTGACCGTGCAGTTGTCGCCGTCCGTGCAGATCTTCGGCGTGTTCGCGCAGCCGGTCGCCGGATTGCAGCTGTCGGTCGTGCAGAGGTTGCTGTCGTTGCAGTTGACCGGCGGATGAGTCGAAATGCAATTCTCCGAGGCGTCGCAGGCGTCGATGGTACAGGCGTTACCGTCGCTACAGAGCGTGTCGCAATTAGCGAAGCACGCTCCCGCGAGATCGCCGTGCCCCAAGTGGGCCGACAAGGCGCTCTCGCTGATGGTGATGGTGTGGAAGTTGCTCGGATTTCCGGGCGGGATGTGGCACACCTGGACCTTCGCGTTGCCCGCCCACGCCGCCGAGGCGGACAAGGCGAACAGCGCGATCAGAACTGAAAATCTGAAACCTTTACCCTTCATCTACTTCTCCTTTAGTTTCCCACCGGTGAATGCCGGCCCCTTGGATTCAACATTGTCGAAGCGGCGTAGGGGCGGAGCTTGCCTCCGCCCGAAGTTTTCGCGGGTCTCGGGCGGAGGCAAGCTCCGCCCCTACGGAAAACAGGCGACACCAGGCGTCGTTGCCAATCCCTACCCGTGCGCCTTCACCCGTCGGCCGGTGACGGTGTCGGTGGCAATCGGATCTCCGGTGTCGGTGGTCGGATCGAGCGGATCTTCGCCGCCGGTGAACTCGCGCACTTCGAGCGAGCCGGCGATGTGGTCGCAACCCTCCCCCACCGTATGAAGGGCAACGTCCACGCGACTGACGTTCAGCAAGTCGTTATCGTCATCGAACACGAGGGCGAGGACGGCGCCCTTGAGGCCGTGGCCACCGTCTTTTTCCCAACTCCCCTGCTGATCGGAAAAATGGAGCAGCGCTTGGAGCGAGCTGGTGGCGAAAAAGGTTCCGTCGGCCTCGAACGTCCAGAGCGACGTGGCGCCGCCCGCTTCGTCCATCAGATAGGTCCCGGAGCAATTTCCCGAGAAGCCGCGGGCGAGCAGAGGGGCGGTCGAGCCGCCGAGCAGACAGACGAAAAGCAAAGCGTAGCCGAGCTTCGTTTTCAAGATTCACTCTCCTTTGCCAAAAGGCCTGGATTGACGGCCGGAGAGTAGAAGCTTGGAAACGCGATGTACATCGACTCTAGAGAGGAGGACAGAATGCCCGGTCCTCCTCTCTAGAGAGGAGGACAATTTGCCCGATAACTTTCCTTACCACAACCGGCGAGCCTTTACTGATAGGTCACCACGAGCTGCGGCCGGTTCGCGGAGGTCGAGTTGTCGCCCGAGTAATAGCCGAGGTAGTCGTTGCCCGTGTCGTCGTTGTCATCGAGGTTGAAATAGACGCGCAGCTGGGTGGTCCCGAACTTCGTGACCGCCGCGAGCCCCGCTGCGTTCAAGTTGCCGGTGGACCAGGTTCCGTCGGACGCGGCGTTGCTGAGGCTCGCGGCCTGGACCGCCGTCGCCGCGGCCTGGAAGTCACCGGTTTGTAAGGAGGTCAATCCCGAGAAGCCGCCGTTGGAGACGTCCACCCAAGCCGTGCCGTGGGTGGAAAACGGGCTGGTGCCGGTGAGCGAGCCGCGCAGCAGGCGCACGGTGGCCGAGAGGATCGTCGCGCCGTCGGGGATCGCCGAGGTGTCGAACGAGACGATCGATTTGTACTGCTTGTCTTTGTTGTCGTCGCCCAACCGCAGGGCGCTGGTGGTGCTGGCGGTGGCGTTGATCGAGCCGCCGACGTTGGTGGTCTCGCCGGACTCGAGCAGGTAGCCGTCCTGAGCGGCGACGGAGGTGAAGGTCACTACGGTCGGCGGAATCGCGGGCGTTGCCGACGCCTCGTTCGAATTGGGTCCCTCGCCGGCTCCGTTGGTCGCGGTCGTTACGTAGTAGTAGGTCGTTCCGTTGACCAAACCGGTGTCGGTGTAGCTCATGCCGATGAGATTGCTCCGGATCGTCGTGTACGGCCCGCCGAGGGTCGTGGCGCGGTGGACACGATAGGCGGTGGCGCCGCTCGCGGCGGTCCAGACGAGGCTGATCTGCGCGTTGCCCGCCGTCGCCGAAAGGGCGCCCGGCGCTCCGGGCGGCGTGTCACAGTATTGGGCCTGCTTGCCGATCACCGCATACCGGCAGCCGGACTGCTCGATCAGGTAGAGGGTCGCCTCTTTGTTCCGGGCGGTCTCGGTCGGGATCACCTCGTCCGGCGGATAGAAGCCCGCCTGATCGGTCGAGATGGGGTACATCTCGAAGGTGTAGGAAAAGATCCGGTGAACGCCGTACAGCCAGTCGTTGATGCTGCCGTCGAAAATATAAAGGTCGCTCGCCTGCTTGGGGGTATAGCCGTTGGTGGCGGCCATCGCCTGGCCCAAGGCCGCCAAGGCGTCGTGATCGTCTTGGGTCATGTCCGCCGGAACGTCGGTCAAGGTGTAGCTGTAGGGCCAGAGCACCAGCTCGTCGAAGGTGTGGAAGTCGATGTTGGTCTTGATCTGCTGCACCCCGCCGACCACGCGGCTGTCGACGAAGTCGCGCAGCGCTTGCGTCTCGGGCGCCGAAAAGGGGGCCGGACCTCGATAGGTCGTGCTGCTCGTCGTGCCGCTGCTGCCGCCGCAGCAGCCCCAGCCGTAACTCCAATTGCGGTTCAGGTCGGTGCCGACGTTGGCCGAGCCGGCGTTGGGCTGGCGGTTCTTTCGCCAGCTGGCGTAGGTACCGGTCGCGATGTCGAACTCGCCGCCGTCCGGGTTCGCGTCGAAGACCATCCAGATCTCCCGGCCGTCCACGTCCGCCGTGATCCGGGAATCGACGCCGTAACCATCGAGCAGCATGTGGAGCGTGTAGAGCCCCATCTCGACCGTCAGATGCTCGCGGGCGTGTTGATGGTGGGTCAGCAGCACCTCCGGCTCGTCCTCATCGGCGCCGACGTTGTCGGAGATCTTGCCGGCCCAGATCGTGCGCCCCTCGTGCGAGGTGCCGAGGCTGAACAGAGAAAAGACGTCGGGATGGTCGAACGCGGCCTGGTTCAACTCGGCCACCATCTCGGCGTAGTCGTGATAGGCCGAATCGGCGGTCGGGAAAACCTTGAGGAACTCCTCTTGCGTCTTGAATCCCTGGAGAACGAAGCCCCGGCGCTTCAAGGCTCGGGCTTCGGCGGGCGTGGCCTCGACCAGGACGTAGTCATGACCGACCTCGAAGACGTCCGCCCCGGTGGCGGCGATGGTCGAGCGGGTGCGGGCGTCGAAGACCCGGGAGATCTTGTACGTTTCGGTGGCTTTGGCGGGCTGTGCGACGGCGGGCACCGCGAGGCCGAGCCCTAGCAGCAGAGAGAGCGCCAGCCCCGGAAGGGAGGGTGTACAGCGCATGGGGAAATCTCCTTTTCAAGCGGCGAATCAATCCGCCCCGCCGCGGATCGGCGGGGCGAAGGAGGCGGGGCCGCGAGCCGGCTCCGGCCTCGGAAAAAAGGAATTCCTACTGATAGGTCACCACGAGCTGCGGCCGGTTCGCCGCGGTTCCGTTGTCGCCCGAGTAGTAGCCGAGATAGTCATTGCCCGTGTCGTCGTTGTCGTCGAGGTTGAAATAGACGCGGAGCTGGGTCGTCCCGGTCTTGTTGAGAGCCGCGAGGCCCGCGGCGTTCAAGCTGCCGGTAGACCAGGTGCCGTTGCTGGCGGCGTTGCTCAAGCTCGTGGCTTGGACCGCGGTGGCCGCGGCCTGGAAGTCTCCCGTCTGAAGAGTTGTCGAACCCGAGAAGCCGCCGGTCGCAACGTCCACCCAACAGGTGCCGTGGGTGGAGAAAGGGCTGGTGCCGGTGAGCGAGCCGCGCAGCAACCGCACCGTCGCGGAAAGAATCGTCGCGCCGTCGGGGATCGCCGAGGTGTCGAACGAGACCACCGACTTGTATTGCCGATCCTGGTTGTTGTCGCCCAGCCGCAGGGCGCTGGTCGTGGTGGCGGTCGCGTCGATCGAACCGCCGACGTTGGTGGTTTCGCCGGACTCCAGCACCCAGCCGTCCTGGGCGGCGGCGGAGGTGAAGGTGACGACGGTCGGTGGAGCCACCGGCGTGGCCGAGGCCTCGTTCGAATTGGACCCCTCCCCCACTCCGTTGGTCGCTGTCACCACGTAGTAGTAGGTCGTGCCGTTCGTGAGACCGGTGTTGGTGTAGCTGGTGACGTTGACGTTGCTCGCGACGGTCGCGTACGGCCCGCCGCTCGCCGTGCCGCGGTGGACGCGGTAGGCGGTGGCGCCGCTCGCTGCCGTCCAGGCAAGGCCGATCTGCCCGTTGCCCGGCGTGGCCGCGAGCCCACCGGGCGCGCCCGGCGGCGCCTCGCAATATTGGGCCTGCTTGCCGATCAGGGCATAGGGACAATCGGCTTTTTCGATCAGGTAGAGGATCGCTTCGCGGTTGCGGGCGGTCTCGGCCGGGATCACCTCGTCCGGCGGGTAGAAGCCGCCTTGGGCGGAGGTGACCGGATACATCTCGAAGGAGAGGGAGAAGATCCGCTGCGCGCCGTACAGATAGTCTTTGACCCCGCCGTCGCTGATGTACAGGTCGCTCGCCTGCTGGGGGGTGTAGCCGTT
>Ga0134122_10001253_pt1 | contig 18206 bp, 15 predicted proteins | sample KB302_FD_96461 | JGI IMG/M metagenome (GOLD analysis project Ga0134122, IMG submission 96461) | Terrestrial soil microbial communities without Nitrogen fertilizer from Kellogg Biological Station, Michigan, USA - KB3-0-2 | ecosystem: Environmental > Terrestrial > Soil > Unclassified ... | reverse complement strand
CCACCGCCGGTTCGGTTCATAGCTTCACTCCTTCGACGTGGCTCAGCTGCACTCGTCCGGACACCGGCCGTGCCAGGGCACACATGGCCGTGACTCTCGATCAGGTGATTTCGAAGGTCATCGGCCAGGACACTCCGCTACCCTCGCTGGAAGTTTCGTCGGAAACAATCGTTCAATCGTCGGCGGGCAATAACAGCATCTATACAACTCTGTCTTTCCGTGACGCGGATTCGCCACTGCCGATGGAAACCAATCCGCGCAAGGTCTTCCTGCAGTTGTTTGGGGAAGGTGACTCGCCGCAGGAGCGCGCATCCATTAACAATCAGACCGACAGCATCCTCGATCTGATCCTGGACGACACCAGGAAGCTGCAAGGCCGCCTCGGAAGCGGCGACCGCGCCGTTCTGGACGGCTATCTCGAAAGCGTTCGCGAGATCGAGCGGCGCGCGCAGATTGCGGCGGCAAAGGATAATTCGGCGTTTCAAATTCCCGTTGCTCCCGTCGGTGAGCAGGAAGACTTCAGCGAGCAGGTCAAGTTGATGTTCGACCTCATCGCACTCGCGTACCAGATCGACGCCACCCGCGTCATTGCGTACGTTATAACCTCGGAGGGCTCGGACCGCACTTTCAACCACATCGGAATCCCGGATGCGTTCCACAACATGTCGCACCACGCGGACGATCTGGAGAAGCTCAACAAGCTGGCGAAAATCCAAGCCTGGCACGTGGAAAAATTCGCGGAATTTCTCGCCAAGATGGCCGCAACGCCCGATGGGCAAGGAACACTGCTCGACCACTCGATCTTTCTGTTCGGGTCGAACATGAGCAACAGTAACCAGCACAACAACTATCCGGAGCCGAACATCCTGGTGGGGGGTGGGAACGGCAAGATGAAGCTCGGCGGCCAGCACCTCGTGCTGCCGGAGAAAACGCCGATCGCAAACCTCCACTTGACGCTGCTCCAGAAGGTTGGAATCGAGCGCGACAAGTTTGGCGACAGCAAGGGAACCATTTCGGAGATTTAGGGCTATGAATGAATTGGCATGGGCGCAGAATTCCCCGCCTAGATTAGGCGGGGTGGCCGCGATCTCAAGAAAAAGGCGCGAAGCGTCCTTAGCGGGAGCGGACGGGGCGGTAGATCAAATACAAACAAAGAATTCTTTTTGGAACTTGATCGACCGCCCCGTCTGCGCCAATTCAAGGTGCTGCGCGATGTTTGCTTGATGGCGCAGCCACCCCGCCTAACCTAGGCGGGGAATTCGGAGGTTGAGTTTGGATCGAAGAGAATTGTTGAAATCCGCGTTGGCCGGAACGGTGGCATTAGGTTTCCCGTCGCTGCTTCGTGCCCAGACGGACAAACTCGCCGTCATCGACGGCGGTGGAACGAACGTAGTGGCCTTCTCCTCCGCTGATGGGTTCGTGCTGGTCGATAGCGGGGCTCCGAAATCGGGCGACAAGGTCAAGGCGGCGCTTGGCTCGAACGCCAAAGTACAAATACTCTTCAACACCCACTATCACCTCGACCAGACGGGCAACAACGAAATGTTCGCCGCGGCGGGTGCGAAGATCATCGCGCACGAACACACTCGCCAGTGGATGTCGACCGACTACTGGGTTCCGGATGAAGAACGCTACGAGAAAGCTCGCCCCAAAGCCGCCCGGCCCAGCGAAACCTTCCGGACCACTGGCTCTTTGAAAGTGGACACCGAGCAGATTGACTACGGCTACCTGACTCTGGCTCACACCGACGGTGACATCTACGTCTTTTTCAAAACTTCGAATGTTATGGCGGTTGGCGACGTGGCCTCTCCGCTTCGCGACCCGGCTCTGGATTATTTGACCGGAGCATGGATAGGCGGCCGCGTGGACGCTATGGACGTGATCCTGAAGCTCAGCAATGAACAGACGAAGATCGTGCCCGCAGCCGGTCGCCAGATGACCCAAGCTGAATTCAAAGCGGAGCGCGACACGATGGAGGAAGTTCGAAGCCGCGTGTGGAAACGGACTATCCAGGGCGACAGTCCCAGGGAAATGTTGGAGGCTGGCGTTATGAACGGCTTGCCTCGAGTCTGGAAAGATCCGTACAAGTTTTTGTATGACGTGGCAAAGGGTATGTTTGCTCACCATAACAAACTGGACCCGGCTGTGATTTAAGGAGAGATCGTGAAACGCTTCATCCTCACCGCCTGCTGCCTGATCACAACCTCATTGATGGTGGCACAGACGCGACCGGGTTCTCTCGCCACTCTCATTCAAAGGGGCGATCGCAAGACCGCGCTCGAGCGGATTCGTGGCGGCGCGGATGTCAACGAGGCGCAACCCGACGGCACCCGGCCGATTCACTGGGCGGTCTTCAAGCTTGACTACGAACTGCTCGACGCTCTGATCGCCAAGAAAGCAAAGGCCGACGTCACCAATGAGTTCGGCGCAACACCGCTCGCCGAAGCCGTCAAGGTCAGCGACGCCCGGATGGTGAAAACGCTGCTCGATGCCGGTGCAGGAGTTGAGGGCGCCAATCTGGACGGCGAGACCGCGTTGATGCTGGCGATCAAGGCCGGCGAATTGCCCATAGTGCAAATGCTGATCAACGCCGGCGCCAACGTCAACACGGTGGAGAAGGAACATTTTGAAACGCCGTTGATGTACGCTGCGGCGGCGGATAAGAATGCGGGCGAGATGGTGAAGCTGCTGCTTTCCAAAGGCGCCGACGTCAAGCCTCGGACGCTATCCTACGATTGGCCAAGCCATTTTTCGGACGACCCTCGCGTGCAATACCATCCCTTCGGGGGATTGACCGCATTACTCTATGCCGCACGCGACGGCTGCTATGACTGCGTCGAGGCGCTGATTGCGAAAGGCGCTGACGTGAATGTGCCGACGAAGGAAGAAGGCGTCACGCCGCTGATGATCGCCCTCGATAACGACTGCAACGATATCGCCAAACTTCTGCTCGATCATGGAGCCAATCCCGGAGTTTGGGATTGGTATGGACGCACGGCCCTCTACATCGCCGTGGATCGAAAGGATGGAGGCAGCAGCGGTGGAGGCATCAGGGTGCCGATTGACGCGAGTCATTCCGCGCGTACATCCGTGATGGACGTTATCAAGGCTTTGCTTGCCGCGAATGTCGACCCCAATCCCGAACTCCGAATGCATCGCCCCACGCGCGGCGGCTACACCGGACGCTTCAGCGACCCCATGATGGATTTGGGAGCCACACCTTTGCTTCGGGCGACCATCGCCAACGACATGGAAGTGATTCAAGCTCTTCTGGCCAGGGGCGCTTCACCCAACATCAACGCAATGGGCGTCACACCATTTCTGGTCGCGGCGGGTGTTGGAGGCGGAGGCGGCCAGCGCGGAGGACAGGCTACCGCGCTCCTGGATTTGTTTCTTCAACACGGCGCGGACGTGAACACTCAAGTCACCGGTACGAAGACGTATTCCATGCGTATCGCCCGCTCGCCCTCCATGAACGAAGGCCTGACGGCTCTTCATGTGGCGGCGCAGTCGGGTCGAGCGGATCTCGTTCGCTACCTGCTTGAGAAAGGCGCCAACCCGGAAATCGCCGATGGCAACGGCCGCAAAGCGATCGACCTGGTCGGCGGCGCCGGCGCCAGGGCGGGCAACCCCGCTGCCCCCGCGAATCCTGCGGCGGCGGGAGCCCCCCCTGCGGGTCCCGGCAGAGGTCGGGGAGGTCCGCAAGCTGCAACCCCCAGCGCAGCCGAGATTCGTGCCCTGCTGGAGAATGCAGCCTCCAGGAAGTAAGCTGAGAATCCTACTCCCGAGCAGAGCAGTCCATTGATGGTCACGCTGCCCAAGCGCACGCCCCGGCCCCCTACGGCGCTAGCAGCTTCGGGTCGGGGATGGTCTGAAGCATTTGCGCGTAAGTGGGTTTGCCGCCTGCCTTGATCCTGTCGCGTAATTCGGTCATGGGCGATACGGCCTGAAGCCATGAGCCCCGCCACCATCGAAGGTTCGTGGCATTGCCGGCGCCCACAAAACGGATAAACCAGCTCGATGCATCCACCGGCAACTCCGCAGCACTCTGATAAAACCGCTGGAGCTTTTCCGGGCTGCCGGATCTATTCGACACGGGACCGCCACCCCCCTCCAGGTAGACTTCAACGTTGGAGAGATAAAAGGCAGAGACCGTGGCATTGTGTTCCTTCAGATACCGGGCGACGTTCCGGATTGCGCCTGGACCCGAGAAGTCTCCGACAATCGGGATGAACACATTCCTGAGATGCATGTTCCGGACGAACTGATAGTTTTCTTCCGTGGCAAGGAAGCTCCACGCTTTCTTGTCCGCATCCGTGTCCGTCATCTCCTGCATGTAGTTCGGGGCCGGCGCCATCCCTGCCGGAAATTCGCTGGCGAATGTGTAATCGATTGCAGGTCCGGCCCGGAAGAAGACGTCATAAATGAACTCGATCTTCCGCAGATCTTCCGCACTAAGAGCGAAGCCGTGCTTGGTGAGGTTGCTGCGGATGGCGGCGAGATTTTCGTTGTAGTACGCCTTATCTCCCTTGAGCCCGTCGAAGGCCAAAAACAGGCCATTCGCGCTTACGGTCGACGGAACCTTGTCAGGACTCTTGATGGAGAACAGACGCGACACGAAATCCGCACGCGTCGGGGACATCTCGAACAAAGCTTTATACATGAGATGTTCGATCGCATTCTGTCTGCGGATGTCGAACACAAAGGCCATTCCCGCCTTCACGCCAGCGGCATACGTGAAGTTCTGTTCCGGCCCCACGCCAAGGTACACGCCGCCGGGTTTGGTGACCTTCGCCAGGACGGGCATCACATCCTGAATTGTCTCTTCGTTTGTGACGAAATTCTCGTAGGGATAATCACCACCAGGCTCGGAAAATTCCGTGAAAATCTTCCAGAACTCGGCGTCGGTGAGCCGTTGCGGCAAGGTGGATTTTCCCTGCGGAGCCGCGCTCAGGCAAAGAAGAATCGGACAGAGAGCCAGGACCAAAGCAGTACCTGCAATGCGCATCCGCACCTCCGAAACCGTCATTCAATGAAGCGGGTGAAGTATAAAGCGTCTTCGTTGTAGCCTCATCTAAGAAATCCAACGCGTCGCCGTTATCCCAGTGGAGAGAGCCTAGCATTCAGGTATGCTCCCTCGAAACGGGGATATTCAATCATGAGCACCATTAGTGCAGTCCTTCTTCTCTTGCTTCAGGCCATAGCGCAGGAACCGCGTGGTGGTGTCGTTACCGGACAAATCCGGGGAGCCGATGGAATGCCGGCCGCCGGTATAACGGTGATCCTCACACCGGATCCAAATGGACCACGTCCTCGCCCCGTCGTTCCTGCGAACGCGGTGGTTCTCGCCAGCGAAACAAATGCAATGGGCATCTATCGGATTTCGTATGTTCCCGAAGGCCGCTACTTTGTTCACGCCACACCGGACGGTCAGTTTTCGACATTCTTTCCCGGTGTGATCGGGATTGCCGCGGCGCGGTTGGTGGACGTTGGAAACAAGGCGACGGTCGACAACGTGAACTTTTCGCTTGCGCAATCCACAGGTGTTCGTGTGGCAGGACGAGTTCGCGGCGTTCCACCTGGCATGCCCCGAGGTAGCGTGATTGTGCTCCTGAGGAACCCCGCTTTGCAGGGGTCTCCCGTGCGCTTAGCCGCCAGTGCCGACGGCACCTTTGAGTTTCCGAACGTTCCAGCGGGTTCGTACACCCTCGGGGTGGTGCCGAATAGCTACTGCGGAAATCCAGCGACTCCTGTGGAAGTCCGAAATCAGGATGTCGCCGGCATTGAACTGCAACCTGCACCTTTATTGTTCGGGCGGTTTGTCGTTGAAGGCGGTGTGCGCCTGCCCGTTGAAGGTGGCGGCAGCGGATCGATCTTGAGCCCGAATGGTCGTGCCTACGCAGGTCTCGCTGTTTTCGGCGATGGAGAAGGATGTCCTCAACGCGGTACCTTCGCGCATTTGCTGGCGAACGTGCAGTCCGACGGAGTCTTTGTGGCGTCTCTTGCCGTCGGCGACTACAAGGTCGGTCCCCAAACACTTCCGATCGGCTATTCGGTGAAGTCGATCACTTACGGTGGACAGCCCTTGCAGGGCTCGTTGAAAATTACGAGAGATCTCACATCCGAGGTGCTTGTCACCCTTTCGCCTCCCGCCGCAGGCTTCCGGATTACGGGAAAACTGTCCGGCGTTCCGGCTGGCCAGACTGCCGGAGTACTTTGGATCAACTTACAGCACAACGTGCCGTCGCCGATCTCATCAGGAGGGATGATCGAAGTCCTGGATGTTCCTCTTCAGACGGATGGCACATTCGAATTCCGCAACATTCCACCCGGGACTTATAAGATGCAGGCTCGTCCTCTGGCCGATCCGCCAGAAGGAGCGCAATACATCATGTCGGGCTCCATAAACGTCGTCGTTGCGGACCGCGATGTCGCCGGGATTGAACTTCCTCGTGCAATTACAGGTGGGGTTCCCTAAGAACCCGTCCACCCACTTACCCTGCCGTACACGGAGCTTAGGTTGGAGTGCTTTCTCCCGCGTGTTTGCCAGCAGCCTGCCATTGTTTAATTTTGCTAAGGAAATAATGAAGAACCAGGGCAAGGATTGTCCAATAGAAAACAAACATGAGAAGGAGCATTGGAGGAGGCGGATCCCCATCCTGGTCCAATATCCACTTGAAGAGAGGCCGCAGGGGGCCCACCAAAACAAATTTGACGGGAGATAGCACCAGGGATACAGCGCTCTGCCAGGCTGCCTGGGGTTCCGATGCATAGTCCGATCCGTAGAGAGATGCGGGCGTCTGATTCAAAATCAACCTGGTGCTAATGCTATAGGCAAGCCCAGAAAGAATGAAGATGCTGACAAATTTGAACCGTGAGACTTTCATTTTTCCCCCTTCGTGAGAACCCGATCCCAACCGGGCCGTTGGATAGTCATTTGGCATTTCGCGGCGTCGGCTTTGAAAACGGGCGCAGGAACGATTTTGAATGTGTTCGCTGCGGTTGCTTCAAGTGGGACGGCATTGCCGGCGCTAAGCAAATGCCGGTGTCAGTAAAGCTGCGAATGGTATTTTGGTTTCCGCATCGAATTTGTCCGCCGCCCTATGCCAGCCAAGGCGAGTTATAAACCCGCGATCTTGTCAGTGTCAAGTACTTTGCAGTGTCAAGTTTCGTTTAGCGTTCAACGATGACATGCCTGTGGAGTTCCGAAGGTCGCAATTCAGGCCATGCTTTTGTTTGCGACTGCCGACCCCCCAATGACTATTCTCCCAGCCCCGAAGATTAATGGGCCACGAATGGTGCTTCAGCCCAGCACCGCCTCCGGAACTGCTGCCAGCCCAAAAACCAAGCAATTCCAGTGTTCAATCCACAGTGCGCAGACGTGGCACAGGGGGAAGGACAACTAGCTCGAACGCCGAAGGATCGGGCATCCGCAGAATAGATGCGCCATCTATTTTCAATATCTCCAGTTCGGCTGGTCGCCCATCTACAACATGCAGCATTAGGTGTATTGCATGTCCGTCGATATCTTTAGCTTCTGCCTCGACAGGAACCCTTTGAATAACTTGAACGGTCCGCTCACTTTGACTGTGAAGTTCCAAGCTGCCGAACTCATCGATCGTCCTTACCATAAGATCCTGAATAATTAAGGCAAGTTCATCGCGACCTGGAAACTCAGCCTCCATAAGTCGCAGCAGAAGCTCGCGTTCCATCTTATTGGCTCTTCTAAATTCAGATTCAATATTCATAGTGGTCAGTATGTCCGACCTCGACCCTGTCTGCTAGAGTCCATGCCTTATAGAGAATCGTTCGCCCGTTGACGATTTTCCCCAGAATTCTCCTGTAGCAGAAGACCGACCCGTCAAGTCCTGAACCTTTCGTCGGATCAATCTCTCGACCTGTTTTTCTGGCAGACCAGTACCCTGAAGATGGCGTGCTCCATGTCGCTCAGTCAATTCCTCGAAGGATGTTCGCTATCTGCACGCCAAGGGTTTTTGCCAGAGTATGTAATGACGACAGCGTGAGATTTCTCTCTCCACGTTCGACGCCGCCAACATACGTGCGATGCAGTCCGCACTCGTCAGCGAATTCCTCTTGAAAAGTTGACAAGCCGGCAGGAGGAATCAAAGCACTCGACCATGTACTGACAACTGCGCAGTCATCAAAGTAGGCTGCGGCAAGAGGCAAGGCGGGTCAAATCCAATTCTTCCTTCGCCAGCGCACTCCCTCCACACCTGACGCTGGCATCCTGATGAGCACTTCCACAGCGCTCTCACACAGACCTTCTCTGGATTGGGAACCCGCAGACCGATGGCCATAGATGCGCCACAGTCTCGACACGTCTCCGTCTCGGTAGTGTCTCAGTTTGAATTGTCTGCGGTCTTACTTCACGCGCTCAAGCACGTAAAGGTATCTCCGTTCTCCCGTAGTAACCTTAAACTCAGCTGGCCTGGGCAATGCGGGATCGTAGGAGTAGCAGATGAACAGCTGGTCTCCTTCAAACTTGTAGATGCCCTTAAGAAACTGGTTGGCTAGACGTGTGGCAGTAAGGTCAACTTCTTTGGGACTTTTCGTGGAGTCCAGCTTGAGCCGGTACACCCCGGTCGTTCGTCCCGGTCTGGTCCAAGCATTGCCCGCGATTTGGTCCGGCTCGGCTGGGCGGATACCAATCCCCGGTTCAGAGCTGAATTCGTAATATCGAACGATGCGCCAAGTGCCCTGCATTTTGTCTTGATCGGACTGCACTGGAGCGGGATTTTGAACTAGGGCCATTGCGACGAGCAGAGTGAGCAGTCTCATGGGTGCACATAATAGAACGGGATTGCGACATCTGTCTAATTCTGGTAGTGCGCAAGGTCGAAATTAACTGATTGGACCGCGTCGTTGCAGTTTGGAAAACATCCAAGAATACCCAAGGCCAAAACCAGTCATTGTCAGCGCTATCGCGGGCACCGAAATAAATCTGGAATGGAAAACATGGTTTGTTGAATTTGTCGTAAGTCATTGAGAAATATATGGAGGCGGCGGGAATTGAACCCGCGTCCGAAAACGATCGGTCAGAGAATCTACATGCGTGTCAGGTTCCGGTTTGTTATGTCCTGGCCTTAGGAACCTGCGAGGAAAAGCCTGAACACGAGCCCGTTAAGTTTCGCTTCGCGTCGCCGGGCCAGCAAGTTGAAGCTATCCTGCCTAAAGTGACGTTCTTTAATCAGCCAACAGGCGAACTAATCAAGAACGAGTCGCTATGGTTAAGCGGCTAATGCTGGTGTAAATTCAGCAGTTGATTGTTTCCACGTTTTAACGAGGACATGGGCCTCGGCATGCATCTCCTTCTTCTGCGTCTCCGTCGAAACCGGTGCGCCCCCTTTTTTGCTTGAAACGTTCTCCTTTTATATAGGTGGTGTGGACTAATCTGTCAACGCTGTATAATCGGACCCTTTCCCGGAGGAGCGCAGTCTTCATGGAGTTGCGAGTGCAAAGTGTCGACCGGTTGCTGGAGGCTCTGGCCCCATCGCTCGCGGCCGAGTTGGAGCGAATCTTGCAGGAAGTCCGCCAGAAGCTCGAAGAGGAGTTCCAGGCGAGGCTCCAAACCGCGCTGCGGGATGCCGAGCTCGCGACACTGCACCTGGCCGAAGTCCGGCTGGAAGAAGCCGTCGCAGAAGCCCGGGAATCGATGCGGGTTCAGTTGACAGACGGCTTCGCCGAACAACTCAACGTCAACGTGCAGCAGGTCCGCGAAGGAATGCAGGCGAAGTCCGATGAAGACATGCATGCCGCGTTTGCGAACTGGGCTACGGAGCGCGCCTTGTTGCAGGATCAGCTCAGCCGGTGGCAGGCCTATGCAGAGGCGCAACGGCAATTGTCGGAATGCACCTCGCAGCCGGAAATCCTTTCCCGATTCCTCATGCTGAGCGGTCCGTTTGCGGATTCGCTTGCCATTTACGTCGCAAAGCCGGATGGACTGGCGCTGTGGAAGGCGCGCGGAAATGCAGCATTCCCCGAGTTGGTTTCTCCGGACACGATCGATCCGGATCTTTACTTCAAACCCGCGATCATACGAGACAAGATGGTCACTGCATTCTGTGCCGTTCGTCCCTGCAAGGTGGAATCCCTGGATTTCCTGGTGTCCTGTTTTGAACGCGCGATTGAAACTTTCGGATTGAAGCTGCAAACGCGTGGCCCACGGCCGCTGGCGCCGGAAGCAGAGCCAAATGTTTAATAAGCCGATTTCGCACAAGGCCGCCCAGTTTACCGAGTCTGTTATCCGGGAAATGACTCGCCTTGCAATCCAGCACGGGGCCGTCAACTTGTCTCAGGGATTTCCTGATTTCGCAGCACCGGAAGTTCTGAAGAAGGCCGCCTCCGACGCGATCTTCGCCGACGTCAATCAGTACGCCATTACCTGGGGCGCAAAAAAGTTTCGCGATGCGCTCACAGCCAAGACGAAGCGGCATCTCGGAATCGATATCGATCCCGAGCGCGAGATCACCGTTTGCTGCGGTTCTACCGAAGGCATGATCGACGTGCTGCTGGCGGTGATCAATCCGGGCGATGAAGTCGTCGTCTTCGAGCCGTTCTACGAGAACTATGGTCCGGATGCGATCATCTCCGGTGCAACGCCGCGATACGTTCAGCTGCGCCGCCCCGATTGGACTTTCGACGAATCCGAGCTTGCCGCCGCGTTCAATAACAAGACCAAAGCCATCATTATTAATACGCCCAACAATCCCACAGGGAAGGTTTTCAGCCGGAAGGAACTCGAAGTCATCGGCCGCCTCTGTCAGAAGTGGGATGTTCTGGCGATCACGGACGAAATTTACGAGCACATCCTTTATGACGGAGCCACGCATGTGTCGCCCGTCACTCTCGATGGCATGCGCGAACGCACAATTGTCGTGAATGGAATGTCGAAGACCTACAGTGTCACCGGATGGCGCGTGGGGTACATCATTGCACCTCCGGGCATCACCGGGGCAATTCGAAAAATGCACGATTTCATGACGGTGGGAGCACCGGCGCCGTTGCAGGATGCTGGGGCCGTGGCGCTGGGATTACCGGATTCCTACTATGCCGAACTCGCCGGACACTATCAGGTTCGCCGTGACCGGGTCCTCGCAATGCTGCGGAGTGCGGGGTTCCACACCTTTGTTCCAAAGGGCGCCTACTATATTATGTGCGACATTGGATCGTTTCTCGAAGCCAGTGGTCTTGCCAACGATATCGAATTCTGCCGCTTCCTGGTTAAGGAAGTTGGAGTAGCCGCGGTGCCTGGAAGCAGCTTTTTTGGCGATCCGGACTCCGGCCGGGACATTATTCGGTTTACGTTCTGCAAGAAGGAGTCGACGCTGGCCGCCGCCGAGGAACGATTGTCGGGGCTCTTAAAAATATTAACGGGAGCGCGGCCCAAAACCCACGTTGGGATATAATCCCGGCATCTATTCGCAGGAAGGTAAGAACATGAATAGCAAACGGTTGATCTACCTCACGCTGATTGTGGCGACGCTCAGCATCGGCGTTCTTATTGGAACCATCGTATCGGGCGGCGTCAAGGCGACCAGCGAACAGAAGCCTGCGGTTCTGGTCATCCCGGATCCGATTTCGATGTCGAATTCCTTTTCGGGAATTGCAGAGAAACTGGAGCCCGCAGTTGTAAATATTGATGTCGAGATTGTTCCCAAGGACGTACCCGTCATTTCGCGGCGTCAGGGACCCGGCCAGGGTGGTGGCGGCGGACGCGGCGGCGGACGAGGCGGCAATGGCGGCAATGGTGGAAACGGCGGAAACGGCGGTAATGGCGGTAACGGTGGAAATGCCGTGCCAGATCCCAACAGTCCGCTCGGTGACATATTTGGACGGCTCTTTGGTGATGCTCCCGACACGGAACCGGAGCCAATGAGCGCCACAGGGACGGGATTCATCGTCGATAAATCGGGCTTTATTCTCACCAACCAGCACGTCGTCGAAAACGCCTCTAAAATAACCGTGAAGCTTTCCGACAAGTCGGAGCTTCCCGCGCGCCTGATAGGAAGCGACTGTTACACCGATTTGGCGGTCATCAAGGTTGATGCAGGCAAGGATTTGCAGGTTGCCAAGTTGGGAAATTCAGACTCGGTAAAGACCGGCGACTGGGTGCTCGCGGTAGGGAGTCCATTTGGATTCGATCATACCGTGACGTCTGGAATCATCAGTGCCAAAGGCCGTACCCCCGCTGAACTTAGTGGAGGAATTCAGCCCACAAAGTGTGTTGGCTTTCAGAGTTTTCTTCAAACCGATGCCGCGATTAATCCGGGAAACAGCGGCGGACCGCTGGTGAACATGGCGGGCGAGGTGATAGGTATCAATACCGCAATTGTTTCCGAGACGAATTCATTTGCAGGCCTCGGATTTGCGCTTCCTTCCAATATCGCGATCAAGGTTTATAACCAGCTCGCGCAAAACGGTAAGGTCACTCGCGGCTCTATTGGCATCACCTATGGGGACGAACCGGGGAATCTTCAAGCATTTGGTATTAAGGATGGCGTTGTTGTTAAGGATGTTCTAGTCGGCAAACCCGCGGCTCAAGCTGGAATTCGTGTGGGCGATGTGATCACGCAGATCGATGGACAGAAGGTGACGACCGGACCCGTGCTTCTCGATATTATTGCGAGCAGCACTGTCGATCGGCCGGTACAGATGCGGATCCTGCGGGACGGCAGGGAGCAGACTATTCCTGTCATGATCGGGGATCGCGAAAGAGTAATCGGAGGCGGCGACAGTGCTTCGCTTTCCGCACCTCCGGATATCCCGGTGCCTGCCAATAAGCCGGATCGCGTTCTGGGAATTACGGTTCAGCCGGTGCCACAGAACATCGTGAAGCAATTTGCACTGTCGGGTGTCGCGATTAGTGCGGTTCAGAAGGGTAGTGTCGGGGCAGACATCTTCAGCCCTCTGCTTACGGATGTTCCCGTGGTCATCGACTCCGTCGTCGTTGAAGGCCACGTGACAGATATTCGGCTTCCCGCGGATTTCGACCGGGCGGGCGCGGGTCTGAAGCGGGGCGCCAAGGTCGCATTTGGAGTACAGGCTCCCGACCGTGACCGAACCCTGAAATTTCAAAATAAATACAGCCATACGTTTGTACCGCTGACGATGCCGTAAATTGAAGATTTGTTCGGCATGCCCCTCTCGTCGTCATTGGATCGGTCTTCGATCGGTGCGGAGAGAGGGGCTTTTCTTTTCCTATGAGTTCCACATACCGAAACTTCATTAACGGCCATTGGGTCCGGCCCTCCAACGGCGCGGCAATTGAAAATCGTAATCCTGCAAACGACACCGATGTGATCGGTGTTTTCCCCCATTCCGCGAGCGACGACGTCGACTCCGCTGTCGCTGCTGCCGCAGAAGCGTGGAAGTCCTGGCGCATGGTACCTGCGCCGAAGCGAGCCGAAATCCTCTTTCGCGCCGCGGAATTGCTCGCGGCACGAAAGGAAGAATTTGCGCGCGATATGACGCGGGAGATGGGCAAGGTTCTCAAGGAAGCCCGAGGCGACGTCCAGGAAGCCATCGACATGACCTTCTACATGGCGGGCGAGGGACGCCGTTTGTTTGGTCAAACCACGCCTTCCGAGTTGCCCGACAAATTCGCCATGTCGACACGGAATCCTCTCGGCGTTTGCGACATGATCACGCCGTGGAATTTTCCGATGGCAATTCCTTCCTGGAAAGTCATGCCAGCGCTGGTCTGCGGCAATACGGTGGTTCTGAAGCCAGCCGAAGATACGCCGTTGTCGGCGGTCCACTTCGTCGAGGTTCTCGAATCTGCGGGAGTGCCGGCCGGTGTCGTCAATCTGGTCATGGGAAGCGTAGCTGATATTGGTTCGCCTCTGGCGGGGCATCCGGGAGTTTCCGTTATTTCCTTCACGGGCTCGACTGACGTTGGCAGACTCGTGTCGGCGGCCTGTGCTCCGGCGTTCCGGCATGTGCATCTGGAAATGGGTGGGAAAAATGTACTCATCGTCCTGGACGACGGGAATATCGATCTCGCCGTCGACGGCGCGGTTTGGGGTGGTTTCGGAACCAGTGGCCAGCGTTGCACGGCGGCAAGCCGGATAGTTGTCGATAAGAAGGTTATCGAAGAATTTACCCGCAAGTTTGTCGAACGCACGTCGAGACTTCGAGTCGGCGATGGTTTGGACCCGTCCGTGGATGTCGGTCCGGTGATCAATGAATCCCAGCTGAATCGTATTCAGGAGTACGTTCGCATCGGGCAGAAAGAAGGCGCAACGTTGTTGTGTGGCGGCAGGCGGCTGACTGGCGACACACACAAGAATGGATGGTTCCATGAGCCCACGATTTTTGCCGATGTCGCATCGGGCATGCGCATCGCGCAGGAAGAAATTTTCGGACCCGTCGTCTCGATCATTCCCTGCGAGAGCCTGGATCACGCCATCGAAATCGGCAATGGCGTGCCGTACGGCCTTTCATCCGCAATCTATACGCAGGACGTGAACCGCGCCTTCCGGGCGATGCGGGACTTGCACACTGGAATCTTTTACGTCAATTCGTCCACGATCGGCGCCGAGGTGCATCTTCCATTCGGGGGAACGAAGTCGACGGGCAACGGCCATCGGGAGGCCGGCTCGGCTGCGCTGGATGTCTTCTCAGAATGGAAATCCATCTACGTGGACTTCAGCGGGAAGCTCCAGAAGGCCCAGGGCATCGAATGAAGTGCTGGGACCTTATTATCGACGGACAACTCGACGGCGTTTCGAACATGGCAATTGACGCGGCGCTGTTGGAAGAAGTTGGCGGATCCGCATCCCGGAAAACCATCGTGCGGTTCTATCAGTGGCGGCGGCCGACGATTTCGCTGGGATGCAATCAGAAGATCGAAAGCGCCATCGATCCGGAGTACTGCACTCATCACGGAATCGACGTGGTGCACCGGCCTACCGGCGGACGCGCCGTGTTGCACGATGATGAACTGACGTATGCCGTTATCTCCAATGATTCGGAATGCTTCGGAGACACGATTTACGTCAACTACAAACGGGTGTCTGAAGTCTTGTGTGATGCGTTCCAGCGGGTGGGGGTCGCCGCGATTCTTGCGCCGGAAACACGCAAAGCGCCGGCAATGCGAAACGGCGCCGACCCGCCATGTTTTCTCTCGCCATCACGCTACGAACTCACCGTGGAGGGACGCAAAGTAGTCGGCAGCGCACAGCGCCGTGTAAAGAACAGCTTCCTGCAGCATGGTTCCATGCCGATTACCTGCAACCGTGAGACGCTCGCGCGCGCAACCCGAATGGTCGAAACAGATTCCCTGTATCGTGAAATGGCGGGATTGGCGGAGTTTCTTGCGGAGCGGCCTACGGTTGAGCTATTGACAAATACTCTTATCGGAAGTTTTCAGGACCGTTTCGCCGTGGAGTTCCGGCGCAGGGCTGCGACTGTAGGCGCGGTCGATGAGCGGAGCGAATGCAAGCCCGACAGGGCGCAGCCATCAAGAAATGACCGCGCACAATTCTTCGATCAAAAATAGCCGCATATTCAGCATCGTGCGCGGTCATAGACAGCGCCTACAGCTTTCCTTTCACTTGTGAAGTCCGCCAGTTTGCTATAATTCCCCCATGACGCAACGAGAAGATGCCCGCCCGTTGGGTGATCGCACACAGCAAATCCTGCGCCTTCTGATTCGCACCTACATCACGTCTGGCGAACCGGTCGGCTCCGGCACTCTGTCTCGTAGCCTTGATGGAAAGCTGAGCCCGGCAACGATTCGCAACATTATGGCTGAACTGGAAGATGCGGGATATCTCACGCACCCCCATACGTCCGCCGGCCGGGTCCCGTCAGAGAAGGGCTATCGCTACTATGTGGATCAGCTTCAGGACTCCAGCAGAGTCAGCAAGTCGTCCGAACGGCGAATTGCACAGATGCTGGAAGACAGCGACACTCCCGAAGATATGATGTTGCGCGCTTCGTATCTGCTTTCCACAATTTCCAGAAATGTCGGCATCGTCATTGCGCCCCCCCTTGCATCGACTCAATTGAAGCATATTGAGTTTCTCGATCTCGGCGATGGGAAAGTTCTTGTGATCTTCGTTTCGAATCAGGGATCGCTTCAGCGAAAAGTGATTCGCATTCAGGATGGGTATTCGCAGGACGAACTGGATCGAGCCGGGCGCTTCCTGGTTGAAAGATTCTGGGGCAAGACCCTGATTGAAATTCGAAACGAACTGATTCGGATGATGGAGGCTGAGCGTAACGTTTACGATCGCATGCTGAATCTTTTCAGAACCTGGAACGATACTCTGGCGGTGGACGACGAACTGGCGCCCGACAGTGTGTTCGTTCAGGGCACCGCGAATATTCTCAACAAGCCGGAATTTGCGGATGTCGATCGCATGAAGAATCTGTTTCAGATGTTTGAGGAAAAGGGCAGGCTGGTGCGCATCCTCAATGAGTGCATTGCTTCCAATCCTGCCGCAGGAGTCCGAATTGCCATTGGCTCTGAACTGGGCATTCCGTCGATGCGGGACTTCACACTAATCGCCTCTTCATACCCGTCGCGAGACAATACGGTCGGGTTCCTCGGAATTATCGGTCCAACGCGCATGGAGTATGAACGAGGGATTTCGGTAGTTGCCTATCTTGGCCGCCTGGTCGGTGAGAAAATTAACGCCTGATATCGATTGAAATATTAAGAAAATACTGAAGAAATGGAAGAAAACGAGAAGTTAGAAGAAGACCTTCCCGGCACGGATCCGGAATCACAACTTAAAGCGGAACGCGACGAACTCTACGATCGGTTGTTGCGAAAACAAGCGGAGTTCGACAATTACAAGAAGCGCATCGAGCGCGAGCGAAGCGAATACATTCAATTCGCCTCGGCCGAACTCATGCGCGAGCTGTTGAACGCCATGGATTCGTTCGACCTTGCCATACACAATGCCAGTTCGGATTCCGGAGCAAGCGACAACATGCTTCAAGGACTGGATCTGATCTATAAGCAGTTTCAGGATACACTCGCACGGTTTGGGCTAAAGGCAATCGAGGCCCGGGGACAGAACTTCGATCCCAACCTTCACCAGGCGGTAAGCACTATACCTGCCGATGACGTCGCAGAAAACACCGTCGTCGACGAACTCCGCAAGGGCTACATGCTGAACGGGCGGTTGTTACGACCGTCGATGGTCAGCGTGGCGGTCCGAAGCTGATGGGGAACCCGATTGAGCTCTAAGCGAGACTATTACGAGATTCTTGGCGTCACCAAATCGGCGACCGACCAGGAAATGAAGACCGCATACCGCAAGCTGGCGCTGCAACACCATCCGGACCGCAATCCCGGAGACAAGCAATCCGAAGACCGATTCAAGGAAGCTGCCGAAGCGTACGCGGTGCTTACGGATGCTCAGAAACGGGCGGCATACGATCGCTACGGTCACGCCGGACTGGGCGGAGCAGCCGGAGCAAACGCAGGCTTTGACCCCAGCGTCTTTGCGGATTTCAGCGACGTGCTCGGCGATATCTTCGGCTTCGGAGATTTCTTCGGCGGCGGCGGGGGCCGCCGTTCAGGGAATCGCGTTCAGCGTGGCGCGGACCTGCGTTACGATCTCGAACTCCGCTTTGAAGATGCGGCATTCGGCGCCACCACCCAGGTCAAGTTTGCCCGGCACGAATCGTGCGGAGAATGCGCAGGCACTGGAGCCCAGCAAGGGAGCGGTCCGTCGGCGTGCACGATGTGCAACGGTCACGGACAGGTGCGGTTCCAGCAGGGGTTTTTCAGTATTACCCGTACGTGTTCGCAGTGCAGTGGAACAGGTAAGGTCGTCAAGAACCCCTGCAAGGCCTGCAAAGGCGAAGGCCGCATCGTCCGGGAGAGAACCGTCGATCTGAAGATTCCTGCCGGCGTCGATAGCGGCGACAAGATGCGTGTCACCGGCGAGGGAGATGCCGGAGGCAAGGGAGCGCCCTCGGGCGACCTTTATGTCGTACTGACGGTGAAGGATCACGACGTTTTTGAACGACGCGAACATCATCTCTATTGCCACATCCCCGTGTCGTTTCCGCAAGCCGCACTCGGTTCCGAAATCACGGTGCCGACCCTTGAAGGTGAGGACGTGACACTGAAGGTTCCGGCTGGAACGCAGATCGGCTCGACATTTAAGATCAAAGCACGCGGCGTGTCCAAGCGTGGCAGTTCTTCGCGCGGGGACCTTTACGTG
>Ga0134122_10001251_pt1 | contig 18250 bp, 17 predicted proteins | sample KB302_FD_96461 | JGI IMG/M metagenome (GOLD analysis project Ga0134122, IMG submission 96461) | Terrestrial soil microbial communities without Nitrogen fertilizer from Kellogg Biological Station, Michigan, USA - KB3-0-2 | ecosystem: Environmental > Terrestrial > Soil > Unclassified ... | reverse complement strand
GATCCGTCCGGCGTCTCGTAGCCCCAGATGCGCTGCGAGGGCGAGAACATCGGATCGCCGCCGTTGCACTCTTCATCGTCGCCGTCATCCTGATTGCAGTGAACGACGACTTCATCGCCGACTTTCCAGCGCTTCACTTTGGATCCGATAGCCCAAACGACACCGGCCGCGTCCGAGCCCGCGACGTGATACGGGCTCTTGTGAACGTCGTGCGGAGAAATTGGCTGGCCGAGCGCGGCCCACACGCCGTTGTAGTTCACACCGGCGGCCATCACGAACACGAGCACCTCGTCGTCGCCGACGGGCCAAGTAGGCAGCACTTCGATTTGCATCGAGGATTCGGGCGGGCCGTGGCGCTCCTTTCGGATCGCCCAGGCATACATCTTGGAAGGCACGTGACCGAGCGGCGGAATCTCGCCGATCTCGTAAAGGTCCTTAGGGCCGACCGGCTTCAAGGCTGCTGCTGTTGCCATGCCAAACTCCCGGCGCCTCCCGCGAAGTCGGGGTCGCTCTCGGAGTTCAATCTGCCGCAATTGATATTGCAACGCAACAAGATGCGTGGTGTGGCCTCGTTCTTAAGGGTTCCTCAAGCTGAAAAGGCAAAATTCACAAGATCCGGGCAAGCCTTCGAATCGAGCAAACCGTTATGTCGATCCAGCACATTCCCGCGCCGCAGGCTGTGGCAAACGGGCCTCTCGCCAAGCCATTTCACCTTGCTTGTTTCGCTCTCTGTGTCGCGCATGTCGTCTTTCTCGTGGGGATGCTTGTTCAAGGACAGTGGCTGATCGACTCAGCCGGCCGCGGCATCCCGACCGATTTCGTCAATGTGTGGGCGGCGGGGAAGCTCGCGCTCGAAGGCAGCCCTGCAGCGGCCTACGATTGGACAATTCACAAGCAGGTCGAGAACGGTGCCGTCGGTTACGACTTCAGCGGCTACTACGCCTGGCTCTATCCGCCGCCATTTCTCGCTGTAGCGGCGCTGCTTGCGCTGTTTCCGTATGTCGCGGCCTATGCCGCGTGGGTCGCGGCGACGCTCCCGGTTTATCTCATCACGATCCGTTGGCTGGTTGCTCATCGGCTCGGCTATCTACTCGCCGGCGCATTTCCCACCGTGCTTTCAAATGCGATCGTTGGACAGAACGGATTTGTCACGGCATCCCTGATCGGCGGCACGCTTGGATTTATGGAACGGCAGCCGGTGCTCGCAGGCTGTTGCCTCGGCTTGCTGACGTACAAGCCGCATTTCGGGATTCTTTTTCCGCTGGTGCTTATCGCGGCTCGCCGCTGGACAGTGTTCTTCGTTGCGGCGGCCGTGGGGGTTGCGATGGCGGCAGCGTCATGGCTCGCTTTTGGAATGGCGACTTGGGAGGCGTTCTTTCGCGAGCTTCCGCTCGCCTCGCGGGATTATTTATCCGCGGGAACGTCCGATTGGCAAAAGCTGCAAAGCGTCTTCGGATTGGTGCGCGTGATGGGCGGAGCGGAATATCTCGCCTGGTCGCTGCAGATCTCTTTAGCCGTTTTCGTTGCCGTAGCGCTTTGCATTTTGTGGCGCGGGCGGGCCAGGTTCGAACTCAAGGCCGCGGCGCTTGCTGCCGGAGCGCTGCTCGCAACTCCTTACGTCTATCTCTACGATCTTGTCGTGTTGGCAATTCCGGTCGCGTTGCTGGTGCGCGTTGCGCTGAAGACCGGATTTCTTCGCGGCGAGGGGATAGCGCTCGTAATAGCGGCGGCGCTCAGCTTCAGTTTTCCATTCGTGAAGCTTCCCGTGGGATTGGCGGCGACGGTATTAGTTGCAGCGCTTATCGCGCGCCGGACGTTTTTTGCCCAATCAGAGCCCACTAACGGGTGACCTGCGCGCTATTTGCGCAGTTCATAACCCCACGAAACAGTCTGCAATTGCCTCGCATTTGGGGTGGCGCGTCGGCCCGGCTGCGCTATGCTTTGGCGTTGCGTTACGAAATCGGTCCCGCCCCAAAGGTGGTCCGGTGTCGTGTGCGGCAAAAAATAGGGTCAACAAACAAGGGAGGGCGCGATGGCGCTCGAAAGTCTAATCATTCTGCTAATCGTGGGCGCGATCGCCGGCTGGCTCGCCGGGCAGATCGTCCGTGGCTTCGGCTTCGGTCTCATCGGTAACATCATCGTCGGCATTGTCGGCGCATTCATCGCCAGCTTCTTGTTTCCGCGTCTCGGCATTTCGCTGGGCGCAGGCTACATCGGCTGGATCATCAGTGCGGCGATCGGTGCTGTTATTCTGCTCTTCATCATCGGTCTCGTTAAACGCTGAGCAATTCTGAATGACGGAGGCGACCGGAGGCCAAAGCAAACGCGGCGTAAAACGCGACCAACCTTGGCTCATCCGCACTTATGCGGGGCACTCAACGGCGGCAGAGTCTAACCGGCTCTACCGATCGAACCTCGCAAAAGGCCAGACCGGTCTCTCGGTCGCCTTCGATCTTCCTACCCAAACCGGCTACGACTCCGACCACCCCTTAGCGAAAGGAGAGGTCGGAAAAGTCGGCGTGCCGATTTCCCATCTCGGTGACATGCGGACCTTGTTCGAGGGTATTCCGCTCGGCGAGATGAACACCTCGATGACAATCAATGCGACGGCCGCCTGGCTACTCGCGATGTATGTCGCGCTCGCCGAGGAGCAGGGCGTCGACAAAGCGTTGCTTTCGGGCACGACGCAGAACGACATCCTCAAGGAATATCTCTCGCGCGGCACATACGTGTTTCCCCCCGCGCCCTCGATGCGGCTGGTGAAGGACACGATTCTTTATTCGACCCGCGATCTTCCGAAATGGAATCCGATGAATGTTTGCTCGTACCATTTGCAGGAAGCAGGTGCCACGCCGCAGCAGGAGCTGGCTTATGCGCTGGCGAACGCGATCGCGGTGCTGGATGCGGTGAAGGCGTCGGGCGTGGTGACCGGCAAGGACTTCGAGGAAGTTGTCGGGCGCATTTCGTTTTTTGTGAACGCCGGGCTGCGTTTCGTCACCGAGCTTTGCAAGATGCGCGCGTTCTGTGAGCTGTGGGAAGAAATCACGCGCGAGCGTTATGGCGTCACACAAGAGAAGCACCGCCGCTTCCGCTACGGCGTGCAGGTAAACTCGCTCGGGCTCACCGAGCAGCAGCCGGAAAACAACGTCTATCGAATCTTGATTGAGATGCTCGCGGTGACGCTTTCGAAAAACGCGCGCGCCCGCGCCGTGCAGCTGCCGGCGTGGAACGAGGCGCTCGGCCTGCCGCGGCCATGGGATCAGCAATGGTCGATCCGCATGCAACAAATCGTCGCGTTCGAGACGGATCTGCTCGAGTACGGCGATCTGTTCGATGGCTCCAAAGAAATCGCCCGCAAGGTCGGCGCGCTAAAAGCGGAGGCACGCGAGGAACTCGCACAGATCGAAAAGATGGGCGGCGCGGTGAAGGCGGTCGAATCTGGATACATGAAGGAACGGCTGGTCGAATCGAACACCGAACGGCTGGAAGCGATCGAACGCGGCGAGCAAATCGTGGTCGGCGTCAACAAATTCACTGAGAGTGAACCCTCGCCGCTTTCGACTGGCAACGAGTCCATCCTCACCGTGGCGCACGAAGTCGAGGAGGGGCAGATCGCGCGCCTGATCGAATGGCGATCGAAGCGCGACAGCACCGCCGTAAAAAAATCGCTCGATGCGCTTTCGCGTACTGCGTCGGACGGCTCGAACATCATGCCGGCGTCAATCGCCTGCGCGAAAGCGGGCGTTACCACCGGCGAATGGGGTGCTGCACTTCGCAAGGTCTTCGGCGAATACCGCGCACCAACGGGCGTGGGACGCGCGGTTAGGAACGACGCCGCAGGCCTCGACGACATTCGCGCCGCCGTGGATGCGGCCTCCCGCCGTCTCGGCAAGCGGCTGAAATTCCTCGTCGGCAAGCCCGGCCTTGACGGACATTCAAACGGTGCCGAGCAGATCGCAGTGCGCGCGCGCGACGCGGGCATGGAGGTCGTTTATCAGGGCATCCGTTTAACTCCGGCTGAAATTGTCGCCGCCGCGCAAAAAGAGAAAGTCCATATGGTGGGCTTGTCGATCCTGTCCGGCAGCCACGTACCGCTTGTGCGTGAGGTGATGGAAAAACTACGTGGCGAAGGGCTGAATATTCCGGTCGTCGTCGGCGGTATCATTCCACCCGAGGACGAAGCGCTTCTAAAAAAATCCGGCGTCGCTGCGGTGTTCACGCCGAAGGATTACGAACTCAATCGTATTCTCACCGACATCGTGAAGATCGTGGAACGGTCAGCCGGCAAAAACGCGGCGTAGTTTTCTTGGATCAAAGCCTGCGTAGCCGAAGACTGCGCGATTACTTTATCGCGTTTTGCACATCCTTCGCGGTCCAGCCCTGCGCACGTAGATCGCGCAGCGTTGTCGACGGATCGCGCTTGGCGAGTTTTTTGCCGTCGGCGTCGACGATCAGCCGATGATGATGATAGACCGGCGCGGGCAGGCCGAGGATTTCTTGCAACAGCCGATGGACCGAAGTCGACTCGTAAAGGTCGAGGCCGCGTACGATATGCGTGACACCCTGTAGCGCGTCGTCGAGGACGACCGAGAGATGATAACTCGCAGGCGTTTCCTTGCGGCCAAGGATTACATCGCCCCAGCGCTCGGGCTTCGCCTCGATGCTGCGCGCCACTCCCTCGCTCGTTTCGGTCCATGAAAGCGGGATTTTCAGTTGCCTAAGTGCCGCGTCAAGATCGAGCCGTAAGGCGTAAGGCTCGCCGCTCTCGGCTTTTTGTTTGCGTTCCGCGGCCGGAAGCTTGCGTGCGGGGTAAAGTGGCGCGCCGTCAGGATCGTGGGGCCAATCCAAACCGCGCGCGGCAACGAGGCGGGCAATTTCAGTGCGGCTCTCGAATGCTGGGTAAACAAGGCCATTCTTTTCTAATTTTTCCAATGCCGCGCGGTATTCGGCGATATATTCCGACTGGCGGCGCACGGGTCTCCCCCATTCGATGCCGAGCCATTCGAGATCTTCGTAAATCGCTTGCTCAAATTCAGGTTTGCAACGCGCCGGATCGATGTCCTCGATACGCAGCAGCAATCGTCCACCCGCGGCGCGCGCCATGTCGAAATTCAGCAGGGCCGACAGTGCATGACCCAAATGCAAATACCCGTTCGGGCTCGGCGCGAAACGGAAGACGGGACGAGAGACGGGATTGGGTTGCATCGGCTTCTTCTAAATGGTTCTTGCCCCAAATGTCTCCTCGCATCGAGACCGAATCCGATCTTGAAGCCGGGCTTGCGCGGCTGGTCGAACTCGATCCACGTCTCAACGACGTATTTCAAGTCGCTGGACGGCCGCCCCTGCGCAAGCGGGTGGGCGGATTTCGGGGTCTATCCCGTATCGTCGTCTCTCAGCAGGTTTCGACGGCGAGTGCGGCGGCGATCTGGAGGCGGGTTGAGCAATCCTTCGATCCGTTTCACCACGATACCGTGTTGGCCGCGCGCACGCCGAAATTTCAGCGCGCCGGCCTGTCGAGGCCGAAGATCAAAACGTTCCGCGCTGTCGCGCGCGCGGTGCGCGACAAGCATCTCGATCTCGAGGCGCTGCACGATATGCCCGCGGACGAAGCGCATGCGCTGTTGTCGACCGTGAAAGGAATAGGTCCGTGGACCGCCGACATTTATCTTCTGTTTTGCATCGGCCACGCCGACGCCTGGCCCGCCGGTGATCTCGCGCTGCAGGAGGCGATCCGGATTGCCTTCAAATTGCGCAAACGGCCGGATGTGAAACGGATGAGCAAGCTCGCCGAAACCTGGCGCCCGGTGCGCGGAGTTGCCGCTTACTTGTTCTGGGCTTATTACGCTGCCATCAAGAAACGCGATCCCGCTCCGATCCAGCCAACAGCAATGGAAACAAAATAATGGCCGCCCAAATCGACGGTCCGCGCCTTGCGCCGCGCGGCGGAAAACCCGCGAAGCAACTCGTCGTTTTTCTTCACGGCTATGGCGCCGACGGGAACGATCTGATTGCGCTCGGGAGTGAATGGCAGACATTACTTCCCGACACGGCTTTCGTTTCGCCGCATGCACCGGAGCCTTGCGCAGGCGCGCCGATGGGGCGGCAATGGTTCGGGCTCACAATGCGCGATCCGAACGAACGCTGGCTCGGCGTGAATAAAGCCGCCGCAGTGTTGCAAGCGTTTCTCGATGCGGAGCTTGCGCGACAGAAGCTCACGCCGGACCGGCTCGCACTGGTTGGCTTCAGCCAAGGTACAATGATGGCGCTGCATGTCGGTCTCAGGCGTGCCGTGGCACCTGCCGCGATCGTCGGTTATTCCGGCATTCACGTGATGCCAAACGGAGAGGCGGCGATCGAACAGGCAGCGAAGGAAGTGACGTCGCGGCCGCCGGTGCTCCTTATTCATGGTGATCGCGACGAGATGATACCGCCCCAAGCATTGATCGCCTCGGCGCAATCGTTGAGCGCGTTAGGTGTGCCGGTCGAATGGCACCTCTCGCAGGGAATTGGCCACGGCATCGACGGTGAAGGGCTGCGGCACGGCGGCGAATTTCTCGCCCGTGCCTTTAAACCAAAGATATGATGTCCCCTTGACGCCGCTTCACAAAGGCATCATCGAATCGGTAGAATAAGTCTCGAACTTGGCCTTGCGGTCGGATCAACCGAACGCCGAGTGGCTTGGGTTCAGGGAGTCGTACTTGACGGTAGCTGTGTCGCCCGGTTCTTGGCCCGCACTCGTGCTCAACGCGGATTTCCGTCCGCTGAGCTACTACCCTCTCTCCGTCTGGGCCTGGCAGGACACGATCAAGGCCGTCTTCCTTGATCGCGTGAATATCGTGGCACTTTACGACAAGGCGGTGCACAGCCCGAGCATCGAGATGAAGCTGCCCAGCGTCGTCTCGCTCAAAACTTTCGTGCGTCCGCTGCGTCAACCGGCTTTCACGCGGTTCAATGTGTTTCTGCGCGATCGCTTCGCCTGCCAATATTGCGGTTCGCGCGAGGATCTGACCTTCGACCATCTCCTGCCGCGTTCGCGTGGAGGCCAGACGACGTGGGAAAACGTGGTGGCCGCGTGTTCGTCGTGCAATTTGCAGAAGGGCGGCCAGTCACCAGACGATTCCGGAATGTTTCCGTCGCAGTTGCCGTATCAACCTTCGGTTAACGACCTGCACAGGAACGGCAGACTGTTTCCGCCGAACTATCTGCATCAGAGCTGGCTCGACTATCTCTACTGGGACACCGTACTGGAGCCGTAAGCCTCTACTTCAGGCGGCGGATTTTTTGCACGCAGCCCACAAAGCATACAGCGCAAGCACACTCGCGATCAGGGCGTTGTAGCCAGCGAGCGAAATTCCGAGAAAACGCCATGCCGCCTCGTCGCAGCGGACGACGCGCGTCGCGCTCATCTGGTTCAAGATGCTTCCGCCGGGCGTGAGCGAAGGCACGCCCGAGCAGTCAGATGGTCCTGCCCAAAATCCCCACTCGACGCCAGCGTGATAAATGCCGAGACCCGCACCGACAGCGAGCACCAGCGCGAGTAATAGTAACCCCCACCGAGCAAGACTTTTGTTGCGTGCATTGAGTGCCAGCAGGCCGAGAATCAGCGCCAGTGGAACCGCGACGTAATAAGGAATGCGCTGCTCGAGGCAAAGCGGGCAAGGAGGCAATCCGATGACGAGTTGGAAGAACCATGCGCCTGCAAGCGTTGCTGCTGCCGAAAATGCGATCAAAAAGCTCGCGACCGCCGCGGAGCGTTGCAGGAGAAGCGTTTGCAGCGTGGAACTTTTTTTCATGATCCGTTTACCAACGTAGCTCTTCGATTCGCGCGACGCAATTTTTGAAATTTTTCCATCATCGCCTCATTTTCGTCTCATCCGCGTGGCGACTGCACTCAACCAAGAAAAACAGCAAGCGATTCGACTGAAGGGTACGGGGAGATTCCAAGCAGGGCGAACTGCGTAGCCATGGGGGCGGGGGTCAACCATGGAGCAAAAATGCGAAATCTAACCGCGATCTTCGCGATCGCCTCTGTCCTGTTTGTCAGTGGCACTCTCACTAATGCAGAAGCAGGATCTGTCCGCGGTCTAGCCTCTTTCTACGGCTATCGTAGCAAGACCGCGAACGGAGAAATGATGAACCCAAGCGCGATGACTGCCGCACACAAAACGTTGCCATTCGGCACTCGCGTCAGAGTCACGGATGTGAGTACGCAACGCTCGGTCGTTGTCCGCATCAACGATCGTGGGCCTTTCATCAAGGGGCGCATTATCGACCTTTCGACTGCCGCAGCCCAGGCACTTGGCATCGTTGGCCGAGGTATCGCTGCGGTCGAAGTCGAGGTCGTTTCCTAAGCAAAAATCGGACATTAGACCGCTTGCCGCTCGGGGGCGCGCCGCTATATTCGCGCCGCGTGCCCCCGTGGCGGAACTGGTAGACGCGCCTGACTCAAAATCAGGTTGTCGCAAGGCAGTGCCCGTTCGACTCGGGCCGGGGGCACCAGTCGCCGTTCAGAACACTTTCGTCGCTGCGTAAAATCCAGCGATAAAAACTACTAGACAGATGAAAGCGACGAGGCCAAGGCGCTTCTCGATGAACTGGCGCGCTGGCTCGCCCCAGAAATAAAGAATCGCAGCGATCGCAAAAAAGCGAATGCCGCGAGTGATGATCGACAATATCGTGAACCACAAAAGATTGTAGCCGGCAAAACCCGAAGCGATGGTGATGACTTTATAAGGAATGGGTGTCGCGCCCTTGATTAGGATTATCCAGCCGCCCCACTCGGCATAAGCCGCGCGAAATGCTTCGACTTTGTCCGCATAGCCGTAGAGCTTAATCAGAAACTGTCCGACGGTGTCGTAAAGCAAGGCGCCGATCGCATAGCCGAGCAAACCTCCGAGCACGGAAGCGATGGTGCAGATGAAGGCGTAATAAAAAGCCCGCTTCGGTTTTGCCAGGCACATCGGCACTAACATCGCGTCGGGCGGAATTGGAAAAACCGAGCTTTCGATGAATGAAACCGCCGCGAGTGCCTTGGGTGCCCAAGGTTTTGCCGCAAGCTCCAGCACCCAATCGTAGAGACGGCGCAACATGCTGGCTCTCTATCGGTGTGGAAGGGTCAAGTAAAGATGTTGATCAACGTGCGCGGCGCGGACGCTTCGGCGCAAGAGGTAATGTGGATTGCACGGCATGAATGGCGCGCGTCTTCGGCAGTTTTTCGGCGATGCCGAGTAGACGTTCGCGCCGGTCCATTTCGTTCCAAACTTCTCTGACGCTTACACCCGCCTCTACCCAAAGGACGACCAGATGGTAGAGCAGGTCGGCGCTCTCCTGGATCGCCTCGTCGCGGCGGCCGGTGACCGCCTCAAGCGCGACTTCGGCGGCTTCCTCGGCGACCTTCTTTGCGATTTTGCGTGGACCGGCCTTCAAAAGACGCGCTGTGCGGGAAACGGCAGGGTCTTTGCCCCGGCTCGCACACACAGCGTCGTAAAGGCGCTCTAGCGAATCACTCATATCTTTCAACATACTACCGGCGAATCCGTTTGCGAATTCTTACCCGCAATACCGGGGTCGCCCACCACATAGGCTACTCGCAGTAACACTAGCATATTTTATCTCGTGCTTGCTCTCAAAAGCGCCATGGTCTTTGCTTGCATGGCAGCCGGGAGGCGGAAACGGCGTGCGGTGAAGGGCGTCAGGAATTTGTCATGTGTTTCGTGGTTTATCCTGCCAGGATGTTCCGCTCAGCATTTGTTTACGCTGTTGTTCTTTTCGCCCTCGTTATGCTTGGGGGCAATGCCCAGGCGCAGACGCCGCTCAAATTTTTGCTCGACTGGAAGATCGAAGGGCCTGCAGCGCCCGTGCTGGTTGCGATCGACAAAGGATATTTCAAGGCCGAGAACCTTAACGTTAGCGTTGAGCCTTCTGAGGGTTCGCTCGAGACAATCAAAAAAATTGCAACGGGCGAATACAACATTGGCTTTGGCGACATCAACACACTGATCAAGTTCCGTGATCAGAACCCCCAGACGCCGATCAATGCCGTTTTCATGGTCTATAACAAGCCCGCTTACTCGATCATCGGGCGCAAAAGCCGCGGCATTACAAAGCCCAAGGATCTCGAAGGCAAAAAACTCGGTGCGCCGGCAAACGATAACACTTTCTCGCAGTGGAAGATCTTTGCGACAGCGAACGGCATCGATGAATCAAAGGTGGTGATCGAAAATATTGGATTTCCCGTGCGCGAGCCGATGCTTGCGGCAGGTCAAATCGATGCTGCCACAGGTTCTTCATTCAATACCTTTGTCAATCTCAAAGATCGCGGCGTTCCTGCCAGTGACATAACGGTCATGTTGATGTCCGACTACGGGCTCGATCTTTACGGCAGCGCGATTTTGGTAAGTAAAAAATTTGCGGAAGAGAATCCCGAGACGGTAAAGGCTTTTCTACGAGCATTCACCAAAGGACTGCGAGACACCGTGGCAAATTCCTCACGCTCCATCGATTCTGTCTTGAAGCGGGATGAAACGCTACGGAAGGAGATAGAGCTTGAGCGGTTGAAAATCGTGGTCCGCGACAGCATCCTGACACCAGAAGTAAAAGCAGGAGGCTATGGCGGCGTCGATCCCGAACGGCTGGCACGGTCCGTCGAGCAAATCGGACTTGCCTATGAATTCAAGGATAAACAGAAGGCGGCGGATGTGTTCGACGCCTCATTTTTGCCGATACCCGCGCAGCGCAAGGCGAATTAAGCCGCGCAGTCCTCGTTGCGAATGGTCGTTATCCCGCTAGAGTGCGCGCCGGATTCAGCTAGAGCCTTCAGTCTATGTTCTTCCTTCGACTTTATAGCCGCGTCTTTGCGATGCTCGGCCCCGAAAAGCGCCTTGGCGCCTTTCTCGCCATGGCCAACATCGCGCTCGCGATCACGCAATTCGCGGAGCCGATCCTGTTCGGACGTGTAGTGGACGCGCTTGTCGGTGCGCAGGCGGCGAATCGCACTCCTTCGATGGGGGAACTCACAAATTTACTACTGGCATGGGCGATATTCGGGCTTTTCAGTATTGCCGCGGGGGTGTTGCTCGCGCTGCATGCTGACCGGCTCGCGCATCGCCGCAGGCTGGGCATTATCACCAATTATTTCGAGCACGTGCTTCAACTTCCGCTCGCCTATCACACCGGGACCCATTCCGGCAGGCTCATGAAGGTCATGCTGCAGGGTGCGGACTCGCTGTGGGGCTTGTGGCTCTCGTTCTTTCGAGATCATTTTGCGGCGTTCGTGTCGATATTCGTGCTCTTGCCGGTTGCCGTTTTTCTCAATTGGCGGCTCGGCCTTTTGCTTGTGGGATTGATGGCCATTTTCGCGTTGATCACTTCGTATGCGTTGCGTCAGACCGAAACACAGCAGCTCGGAGTCGAGCGCTTCCATTCCGATCTTGCCGAACGTACATCGGACGCGCTCGGCAATATCGCGCTGGTGCAGAGCTTCACTCGCGTCGATGCCGAAGTGAGTGAAGTCAGAAATGTCGCAAATCGCTTGCTCGCAGCACAAATTCCCGTGCTTACCTGGTGGGCGGTGGTTTCGGTAGCGACACGAGCGGCGACGACAATCACAATCCTTTCGATTTTCCTTGTCGGCACCTGGTTACACATCAAGGGTCTCGTCTCGATCGGTGAGATCGTCACTTTTGTGGGTATCGCGACACTATTTGTTGGCAAGCTCGAACTCGTCGTCGGTTTCACCAACCGACTCGTACTCGACGCACCTAGGCTCGCGCAGTTTTTTGAGGTGCTTGACACGGTGCCGGTAACCGATCGCCCCAACGCGATTGATCTTGGTCGTGCCAAGGGGCTCGTCGAATTTCAGGATGTTTCGCTTTCTTATGATGGAAAGCGCGCCGCCGTATCCGATTTGAACTTCACGGTTCAGCCGGGTGAGACGATCGCGGTCGTAGGGGCCACAGGCGCGGGCAAATCGACCGCGCTTTCGCTACTCCATCGTGCCTTCGATCCGCAGACGGGTGTCGTGCGCGTTGATGGTCACGACATTCGCGACATCACGTTGCTGTCGCTTCGGCGCAATATCGGCGTTGTGTTCCAGGAAGCCCTGCTTTTTAACCGTTCAATCGAGGAAAATCTGCGCGTCGGTAGGCCTAATGCGACGGCAGAGGAAATCGCCGATGCGTTGAAACGTGCCCAGGCAAGCGAATTCATTGCGCGGGCGCCGGAGGGTGTCAGCTCCAATGTCGGGGAGCGCGGACGACAGCTTTCCGGGGGTGAACGTCAACGCGTCGCGATCGCTCGAGCTCTGCTGAAGGATCCTCCGATTCTAATTCTGGATGAGGCAACGAGCGCGCTCGATGCGACGACCGAAGCAAAGGTGAAGGCTGCGCTCGACGAAGTGATGAAGGGCCGTACGACCTTTGTGATTGCGCACCGTCTTGCGACTATCCGCAATGCGGACCGCATCTTTCTGTTTCATGACGGCAAGATCGTGGAACAGGGAAACTTCGACCAATTGGTCAAGCTAAACGGTCGCTTTGCAACGCTTGCGCGCGCACAATTCATGATCGCGCCTGAGCCTGAGCACGAACCAATTCCCGTCGCGCGTCCGGCTGAATAATTCAGCGCAATCTTTCCAGAATGCTGACGTAATTCGCGACAGCAGCGCCACCCATATTGAAGATGCCGCCGAGCCGGGCATCCTTGATCTGCATATCGCCGGCTTCCCCACGCAATTGCATCGTCGTCAATGCGTGCATGGAAACGCCTGTTGCGCCAATCGGATGACCCTTGGCTTTCAGGCCGCCGGAAGGATTGACCGGCAGCTTGCCCGTTTTTTCGACGATCCCGTCGTGGATTACGCGGGCGCCTTGCCCCGGTTTTGCGAGGCCCATAGCTTCATATTCGATCAATTCTGCAACCGTGAAGCAGTCGTGCGTCTCGACGAATGAAAGGTCGTATAGATCGATGCCCGCCTGTTTTAGCGCGCGGCCCCAAGCCTCACTGCATCCCTCGAACTTTAGAATATCGCGCTTCGACATCGGCAGAAAATCTTGCGCGTGAGCGATGCCGCGGAATGCAATCGCGGGTTTATCGAGTTTCATCGCGGTCTCGACATCGGTGAGCACAATCGCGGCGGCGCCGTCCGAAACGAGCGAGCAATCGGTGCGCTTTAGAGGCCCAGCGACGCGCGGATTCTTTTCACTTTCGGTGCGGCAAAATTCGTAGCCAAAGTCCTTTCGCATCTGCGCATAGGGATTGCCAACGCCATTTTTATGATTTTTTGCCGCTATTTTCGCGAGCGCATCAGACTGATCGCCGTAACGTTGGAAATAAAGACCAGCAATTTTGCCGAAGACGCCAGCGAAGCCACCTTCGATGCTTCCGTCTTCCGGTAGATAGGATGCCTTGAGAAGATTTTTTCCAATTTCAGCGGACGGCGTAGTGGTCATTTGCTCGACGCCGACCACAAGCACGATGCGCGCGCTTTTCGATACGATGGCTTTGATGCCCTGATGTACGGCGGCTGAGCCAGTGGCGCAGGCATTTTCTACGCGAGTCGCGGGCTTGAAGCGGAAAGCGGGGTCCGCCTGCAAAACGAGCGCGGCGGTAAAATCCTGGGCACTGAAGCCAGCATTGAAATGTCCGAGCACAATCTCGTCGACGTCAGCGGCTTCGATCCCGGCGTCAGCGAGAGCCTCCTTCGTAACGCGTATAATCAGGCTTTCTACGCTTTCGGTGTCCAGCTTGCCGAAGGGGGTATGAGCGAGGCCGACAATGCACGCGGTCATGAATGCTCCTGTATGACTAATGCATGGAATATAGGCGGAGCCGAGCGCTACGGCGAGAGACGCTTTGCTAAGACCGTAGAACAGGTTAGAAAAATAGCCCGGCGGCATGGTTTGCCGCAATTCCGCCCCGACACAATTGCTATCGACCTGAGTCGAATGACGGGAACCGCTGCGTGCAGTCCATAATCCATCGCCATACCCGGCGTTTTAGTTATTTTGTATTCGCTGCACTCGTGCTGGCGGGTTCCACTGCGTCTGCTGTCGCGGGTCCGTATATTGTCATGGATGCCGTTACCGGCCGCGTGATCGCCCATTCCGAGGCCGGGCAGCCCTGGTATCCGCCTCCGTCACAAAATTGATGACGACTCTCGTCACCTTCCGCGCGATGCGCGAGGGACGTATTGCGCCCGACACATTATTGACGGTTTCGGAAAAAGCACTTGCGCAAGCGCCTACGAAAATGGGTTTTGCCGTCGGCACGCAAGTGACGGTCGATAACGCGCTCAAGATGCTGATGGTGAAATCGGCTAACGACATAGCCGTTGTGCTGGCGGAAGGCGTTGGGGGTTCTTATGACGCGTTTATCGCAGAAATGAACAGAACCGCCCGCGAACTCGGCATGACGGCAACACGCTATAACAATCCGAACGGGTTGCCTGATGAGGGCCAAGTTACGAGCGTACGCGATATGGCTATTCTGGCGCGGGCCATCATTCGTGAATTTCCCGAACAAGAAATGATGTTCCGCATTCCAGCTTTGCGGCTGGGCAAGCGTGTTATCCGAAATCATAACAAGCTGATCGACCACTACCCCGGCGCTGATGGTATGAAGACCGGCTTCATCTGCGCTTCAGGCTTCAATATTGTTGCGAGCGCAAAGCGCGGGAACAAGCGACTCATCGTCGTCGTGTTCGGCGGCCGCTCGGCTGCAACCCGAAATGAGGATACCGCCAGATTATTCGAAAAAGGCTTCTCGCCGATTGCGCCGATCGCAGCGCTGTTTCGTAACGAGCCGCGTACGGTCGAATCGATCTCGAATCTTTCTACCCTGCCAGTCGATATGCATGACCAAATGTGCGGCAAGGGACGAAAGAGGCATCCGGCAGAATCGGATATCGATGAGGATTTTCAAGAAGCCGAAACGCAGGAAATAAACCCGAACTCTCCCGCTCAAAAAGGTCAGAAGGTAAAGCAGAGCTTGCTCATTGATTTGCCGCCCTCGATGGAACCAATCCGTGTCTTTGTTGGATCGGCATCGCAAACCGAGGCTCAGAAAGTGGCGAGCGGAGACGATGCGCCGAGGAAAGGGAAAAAAGGAAAGAAGGGCAAGAACAAGTCAAGCGAGATTGCGCCGTTACAGGCCGCATCACCGCAGGGCGGCCCTCTGGTGCCAGCACCCGTGCAGGCCGCAACCGTGATTGCCCCTCTTGCGAACCAGCCGACACAAGCGCCTCAGCCACTCGATACCCCTAGCTTTGCTCCTCCTGTGCATGTCGAGACGGCCAATATGTACGAGAGCCTGCCATTGGAGAGCGGCCGCCGCACGGTAACTGCGGCAACCGGGCCGATCGTGGTTCCTCCGGCGGAGCCGGCAGCGCCTGTAGCGCAGCCAACACCCACGAAACCCAACCTCAGCGCTGCCGTTTCTTCCGTACAAGCTTTTGCGGCTCCGAGCACGACTACATTCGGACCCGGAACCGTAGGTTTTACTCCGGTAGCGCCAGCGGAAGCGCCCTTGGAATTTCCCATGAGCGTGCCGATGCCGCGGCCGCGGCCGAAGATATGAACGCGCCGTTGTTGGCAAAGCGCGGGCCTCTATCCTCTGCCGGCGCATGAGTGCTGACGAAAAGAAGTTTCATTCGCTCGGCCCCGTCGAGCCGATCCCCCTTACGATAATCACTGGTTTTCTAGGCGCCGGTAAAACCACGCTTTTGAACAAGCTGCTTCGTGATCCGGCGCTTGCGGAAACGGCCGTGCTGGTCAACGAAGTCGGCGAAATCAGTCTCGATCATTTATTCTATGAAATTCTCGACGGCGACGTGATGTTGCTGCCAGGCGGCTGCATGTGCTGTTCGGTCCGCGGCGATCTCGTCACTTCGCTCGAGGATATTTTGCGCGGGCAGGACAATGGAAAGAGCACTCCGTTTCGCCGGGTCGTAATTGAGACAACTGGGCTCGCCGATCCCGCCTCCGTATTACATGCCGTGATGACGCACCCCTATTTGGTGCAGCGTTATCGCCTCGACGGAGTTGTAACTCTTGTCGACGCGGTGAACGGTGGAAGCACGCTTGACCAGCATCGCGAGGCAGTGAAACAAGCCGCGATGGCCGACCGTATTGTGCTTACCAAGACCGATCTTGGAAATTCGGGCGACGTCGCGGCTTTACGCGCAAGGTTGAAAAAGCTCAATCCGGTGGCGCCCATTCTCGACGCGGCCAAGGGAGAAGTCGGGGTAGCGGCACTCCTTCATGCCGGGCTTTACGATCCGTCCGCAAAAATTTCCGACGTGAAACGCTGGCTTGCGGAGGCGGAAGTAGAGGAGGCAGAACACGCACACCACCATCATGAGCATGGACATCACCACTCTCATCACGACGACAGGATTCGGGTCTTCACGATAGCAAGCGAGATACCGATACCCGCCGCTACGCTTGAACTTTTTCTCGATCTCTTGCGCTCCATGCATGGTGCAAAGCTTTTGCGCCTGAAGGGTATTGTGCAACTAGCCGAGGAGCCTGATCAGCCGGTGGTATTGCACGTAGTGCAGAGCATCATGCATCCGCCCGCGCGGCTACCCGCGTGGCCCGATCAGGACCGCCGCTCGCGGCTTGTGTGCGTGACGTACGATCTGGAGCCCGCTGTCATACGCCGCCTGTTCGACGCATTTCTCGAACAACCCAATGTCGATGCACCCGATCGTGCTGCACTGCTCGATAATCCGCTCGGTTTTGGCCGACCGGTTTGAGCTGGCCTCGCATGACGCGAGCGATTGGTGTGGCTTGGAGTTTTCTGCTTGAGGCGCGATAAGGAACAATGATCAGAATCGCGACCCCAAAGCAAATTCTGTCGTTCTGGAAAAAAGCCGGACCAAAGAACTGGTTCAAGAAGGATCCTGCATTTGATCAAAAAATTCGCGAGCAGTTTTTGATCACGCACCAAGCGGCGGAAATGGAAAAACTTGCGAGCTGGGAATTGAGCGCAGAAGGCGCGCTCAGTCTTCTGCTTTTGCTCGATCAATTTCCGCGCAACATGTTTCGCGGCACGGCGCGTGCTTTCGCCAATGATATGTTTGCGCGCGACGTCGCGACACGTGCAATCAAGCGCGGATTCGACAAGAAAACAGCGCTTCCTTTGCGCAGCTTCTTCTATCTGCCCTTCGAACACAGCGAGTCCCTGGCCGACCAAGTACGAGCCTTGAAGCTATTCAAGTCCACGAAGGATCAAGAGCTGGTGCGTTGGGCCAAGCTCCACCACGATATCATCAGGCGCTTTGGCCGGTTCCCGCATCGAAACGAGATTTTGGGGCGCCCCTCCACGCCCGAAGAAGTCGCCTTTCTTGAAGCTGGCGGCTTTGGCGGCTGATTGATTAACCATTTGGTCATTTCCGAACGTTTTTTTAAGCCCGCTCTCATAAGACTTGCCTGGTGGGGCAGACGGCCGGGAGCGTTCATTGACTGTGACGGGATCGAGCGAGAGCGAAACAGGTAACGGTCGGCGGCATAGCCCGAGCGAATTGCTTGCGCGGCTGCGCGCGCTCGCGACCGACCAGAGTCATCAGTCCATCGCGCAGCGAGTCGCGGGCGCAGCGTTTGTCATGCGCGTCGCGAGTGCGGCGCTTGTCTATATTTCACAAGTTCTGTTCGCGCGCTGGATGGGGCGCTTCGAATTCGGCGTCTATGTCTATGTTTGGACATGGCTGCTTCTGGTCGGCAGTTTTATACCGCTCGGTCTTTCGAGTTCCGCACAGAGGTTCATTCCGGAATATAAAGGACGAGGCGACTTCGAACGCCTGCGCGGATTTCTGCTCGGCAGCCGTTGGCTGCCGATTGCCCTCGGCAGTATTGCGGCGCTTGCAGGTAGCGCAGCGCTATGGGCGCTGGGTGATCGCGTTCCAACCTATTACTTCATTCCGCTTCTCCTTGTTGCGACCTGTCTTCCCGTGCATGGCTCCAGTGATGTGCTAGGCGGGGTCGCGCGCTCCTACAATTGGGTCAATCTCGCGATAGTTCCGGCTTATCTTCTACGGCCGCTTTTGATTTTGTTGGTGATGGCCGCAGTACATTTCAGCGGCCTGCCGATGACGGCTACCATCGCGATGATTATCGCGGTCGGTGCATACTGGCTGACGACGGTGGGGCAGTTTTTCGCAATCATCAGTCGACTCAAAAAGGAAGTTCCTGCGGGCCCACGCAAGTATGAATTGGGATTCTGGCTCAAGACCGCGCTCCCGATCTTCATGGTC
>Ga0134122_10001250_pt1 | contig 18259 bp, 13 predicted proteins | sample KB302_FD_96461 | JGI IMG/M metagenome (GOLD analysis project Ga0134122, IMG submission 96461) | Terrestrial soil microbial communities without Nitrogen fertilizer from Kellogg Biological Station, Michigan, USA - KB3-0-2 | ecosystem: Environmental > Terrestrial > Soil > Unclassified ... | reverse complement strand
CCGCAGCCGTTCCCGTGGCCGAAGCCGCAGCCGCTGCCGACGCCTCCGCAGCCGTTCCCGTGGCCGAAGCCGCAGCCGCTGCCGACGCCTCCGCAGCCGTTCCCGTGGCCGAAGCCACAGCCGACGCCCCCGCAGCCGTTCCCGTTCCCGCACCCGCGGCCGACTCCGCCCGAGCCGTTCCCGTTCCCGCATCCTCGGCCGACGCCGCCTGAGCCCCGTCCTGTCCCGCTGCCGTGGCCGCGGCCGGAGCCGAAGCCCATTCCGCTGCCGAAGCCCATCCCGCTGCCGGATCCGCTCCCGTGGCCGCGGCCGGAGCCGAAGCCGATCCCGCTGCCGAAGCCCATCCCGCTGCCGGATCCGATCCCGTTCCCTTTCCCGAAGCCTCTCCCTGAGCCGAAGCCGATCCCCCTGCCGTTCCCGCTGCCTCGGCCGCTGATTGGGGCCTGAGCCCTGACGCGGCTGACCGACGCGGAGCTGGAGCAACTCCGCGCGTGGGGCTTCACCGCCGCGCCGGCCCCTACACCGGCGCTCTCCAAGAACCGCACGCTCCTGTGCGAAGCACCCGGAGGGGGAAGGGTGCTGGTGAAGCTGGCCACCGGCTACGGGCAGCGAGGCGTCCACCGCGAAGGTCGGATCCTCGCTGCCCTGGAGGCGGTGGCGCGTCCGCCGTTGAGACTCCCACGCCTGGCCGCGTTCTCCCCCGACCTGGGGATGCTGGCGGTGGAGTGGCTGGACGGTGCGTCCACCGCCTTCGACCACCACCGGACCACGCGCCGCTACGACCCGGAGCTGGCGGAGCGGCTGGGCCGCGCGCTGGGGGCGCTCCACGCACGCACTCGCGCGGACCCGGCCCGCTTCGACCCGAAGGACGCCCTCGCGGATCGCTTCGACCTCCTGGAGTCGCTGCTCCGCCCGCGCCCCGACTTCTACGCCCGGCAGCCGCGCGCGGCGCTGCACCTCGTCTCCCGGCTCCAGCAGGACGGCGCGGCGCTGCGCGGCCTCACCGCCCTCTCCGAAGCCGAGAGGAGCTGCCTGATCCACGGCGACTGCAAGCAGAGCAACGTCCTCCTCGCCGGCGGTGAGCCGGTCCTGATCGACTGGGAGCTCTCCCACTGGGGTGACGGCGCGCGCGACGTGGGTTCCCTGGCCGCGGACTACGCCGCCGGCTGGCTGGCGCCGGAGCACGAGTCGGAGGTGCTGCCGCAGCCGGACCTCCAGCGCTTCCTCTCCGCGCTCCTCCGCGCGTACGAGCAGGAGCGCGGGGACGCCTCTCCCTCGCCGGACTTCCCCGAACGCGTGGTGCGCTGGTGCGGCCTGGCGCTGGTGGTGGCGGCCTACGGCGAGGCGCACTTCCTCCGCGAGCTCCGGGAGCGTGGCCGGCGGCTCCTCGACTTCGGCCAGTATCTCCTCGCGCAGCCGGAGGTCTGGAAGGAGAAGCTGTTCCTCCCATGACCTCGCTCCTGGAACAGGCGCTCCTCGAGCTGTCCTCGTCGCTGCCGCGGGATCCGGCGCCCTCCGAGGCGGCGCTGCGCGACCTGATCTACGAGCGCTACTTCACCCGCTGGAACCCGCAGGTCGTCCCGGTGGACGGCCGGCCCGACTTCGTCGCCGCGCTCGAGGCCGCGGCGGCCGGCTTCGACTGCTGGGAACCCGGCTACCGGGTGGCGCAGCTCCAGGGCGACTGGGCGTACGTGACGGGCCCGCAGCTCACGCTGTTCGTGGACGACCGCCGGTCGGATCTCCAGCCCCCCGACGCGAAGGAAGGCGACGAGGTGCGCGTGCGCGTCCCCTGCGCCCGCCCGAACCTCACCCCGGGCTTCTTCTACTTCCTCGGCCGCGCGGGCCCGGTCGATCACTCCCGGGTCCACGTGAAGCTGTACTGCAACCTCTCTCCCTCGTTCGCGCCGGTCCTCCTCCACTCCCTCCTGACGCTGGAGGGCCGCACCTTCGAGGGGAAGCTGGTGAACGACCCGGAGGCCTACTGCCGCGCGGACACCGCGGTGCTCTACATCGCGCCGGCCGATCTCCCTCCCGTCCTCCAGCGCGTCCGCGACTTCCACGCCCTCCACCCGGACGCCTTCCGCGAGGGCGCGCCGCTGATGACCCGCGAGGTCCTCCCAGGCATCGGCCTGGCGGAATCTCCGCTGCCTCCGCCCGGCCAGCCGCCCACCAGCTTCGGCCAGCACCGGTGCGGCCTGGTGGCGAGCGCCGTCCACCGGTGCCTCCGCGGCGCGCTCCCGCCCGCCGCCTGGATGGACGCGGTCCGCGCCGCCTTCGCGGCCGAAGGGCTCTCCGCGGATCGCCCGTGGTGCGGGACCCTCGAACTTTAAGGGCTTGCTATGGTGAGGGGCCCCTGTGAGCGACATCGATTCCCTCGCCGACACCATCGAGAAGACGCCCGGCCTGATGCTCGTCGTCACCGGGGCCGGGGTCAGCCACGCCAGCGGCATCCCCACCTTCCGCGGCCCCGAGCCGGACGCGGTCTGGGCGCGCGACATGATTGAGCTGGCCACCCTGCGCTACTTCATGCGCGACCCGGCCGGCTCCTGGAGGTGGTACCTGGATCGGTTCGACCAGGTGCTGCAGAAGAAGCCCAACCCGGCGCACCACGCGCTGGTGGCGCTGGAGCAATGGCGGCACGGCCGCAATCACCCCTTCGTCCTCATCACCCAGAACGTGGACCCGCTCCACGAGCGCGCCGGCTCGAAGGCGCTGATCAAGGTGCACGGGTCGGCGGACCGGGTGCGGTGCTCGGTGTACGGGTGCGAGTTCGGGGCGCCGGAAGGCTCGATGTCGCGGGACACGGTGGACCTGCAGAAGTTCCGCAACGTCCCGGTCCCGGAAAACATCCCGCGCTGCCCTTCCTGCGGGGCGATGGTCCGCCAGCACGTCCTCTGGTTCGACGAGTACTACCACGGGCACCGCGACTACCGCTGGGAGCGCGTCCAGGAGGCGGCCACCCAGGCCAAGCTGGTCCTGTTCGTGGGCACCTCCTTCTCCGTGGGCGTGACGGAGATGCTGCTCGACGCGGCGCTGCGCCGCGGGTCGCCGGTGTTCTCCGTGGACCCCAACCCGGGCGCCGTCCCGGACGACGTCCACGCCATCTCCGCCCCGGCGGAGGAGCTGCTGCCGCTCTTGATGAGGATGCTAGCCGCGCGCGCGTAGGGCGCTGACGATCATCCGCGTCGCCGGGGACCGGTTGAGCGTGTAGAAGTGGATGCCGGGCACGCCCCGGCCCAGAAGCTCGATGCACTGGACGGTGGCGTGCGCGATCCCCAGCTGCATCACCGCCTCCGGGTTCTCCTTCACCTTCTCCAACTGGAGCGACAGCCGCATCGGCACGGTGGCGCCGCATATCCGGATGAAGCGGTTGAGCTGCTCGTAGTTGGTGATGGGCATGATGCCCGGCACGATGGGGACGTTGATCCCCACCCGCCGCGCCCGCTCCACGAAGTCGAAGTAGAAGGCGTTGTCGAAGAAGAGCTGGGTGATGACGAAGTCCAGCCCCGCGTCCACCTTCGCCTTGAGGTTCTTCAGGTCCACCTCGCGCGAGGGATTCTCGGGGTGCCCCTCCGGGTAGCAGGCCCCGCCCAGGCAGAAGCCGTAGTCGTTGTCGCGGACGAAGCGCACCAGCTCCGAGGCGTAGCGGAAGCCGCCGGCCACCGGGGTGAACACCTTCTCGCCCTTGGGCGGGTCCCCGCGCAGCAGCAGCACGTTCTCGATCTTCGCCGCCGCCACCCGGTCCAGCACCTCCTTCAGCTCGGTCCTGGTGTGGCCCACGCACGTCAGGTGCGCCATGGCCTCGACGCCGGAGCGCTGCTTGATGGTGGTGACCAGCTCCAGGGTGCGGTCGCGGGTGCTCCCGCCGGCGCCGTAGGTGACGGAGACGAACCCCGGCTCCAGCGGCGCCAGCTCCTCGATGGTGCGGAGGAGTTGCTCCACGCCGTCCTCGGTCTTCGGAGGGAAGAACTCGAAGGAGAAGCAGGGGTTGGAGGGGTTCAACCGGTTCCGGATCTTCATCTCGCCCGGAGCGTATAACGTCCGCTGGATGCTCTCGACCTTCGCCCTCCTGGCGCTGGCGGCGGCGGGCGCCGACCGGCCGCCAAGGCGGAGAAGCCCCGGCTGATCGTGCTCGACCTGGCCGCCGGCGGCGGGGTGGACCCATCCGTGGCCACCGCCCTCACCGAGGCGATCACCCAGGAGGCGGCGGACCGGGGCTTCTTCCAGGTGCTGGCCTCCAAGGAGGTCCAGACCATGATCGGCTTCGAGCGCCAGAAGCAGATGGCCGGCTGCTCCGCCGAGGCGGAGTGCCTCACCGAGCTGGGCGGCGCGCTCGGGGCCCGCTTCGTGATGGGCGGATCCGTCACCAAGCTGGGGGACGCCTTCCAGCTCTCGATCCAGATGCTGGACTCCAAGCGCGCCCAGCCGGTGGGCCGCTCCACCCGCCTGGCCAACGACATCAAGTCGCTCCGCCAGATGGTGCCGTTCGTGGTGGCCGAGGCCACCGGCACGCCGCTGCCCCCGCCGCCCTCGCGCGTGCTGCCGTACTCGCTGGTGGGGGGCGGCGCGCTGGTGCTGATCGCCGGCGGGCTGGTGGGGGTGAACGCCATCTCCCAGGAGGACGCCGTCAACCGCGAGCTGGCGCGCGGCACCCAGCCGGGGACGGTGATCGAGCCGCTCTCCAGCTACGAGCGCGAGAGCCGCACCATCGCCCTCAAGAAGACGCTGTCGCTGGTCATCGGCGCGGCGGGCGTGGGCCTGGTGGCGGCCGGCGTGTACCTCAACCCGCCCGAGGGCGGCAGCCGGCCGGGCGGCGTCTCGGTGCGCGTGGTGCCGTCCGGCTCCGGCGTCGCTTTCGTCGGGGTGTTCCCATGAGGCGGTTCTCCGCGCGAGGACATGAGGGAACGGCGCACCCGGCTCGCCTGGGCGGTCGGAGCCTCCCCCTCGGGCGCGCCGCCGCGCTGCTGCTGGGGGCCGCGATGGGGGCCGCGCTCTCCGGCTGCCCGGAGACGCTGGACCTGGACACCGGGCGCTTCTACGCCTGCGCGCGCGACGGCGGCCAGGACCAGTGCTCCGTGGGCTGGCGGTGCGGGCTGGAGGGCTACTGCCACCCGGCCACCGGCGCCGCCTGGCTCTGCGGCGGCGACGGCGACTGCGACGGCGTCTGGCGCTGCGGCACCGAGGGCGTCTGCGTGAACCCCACCGCGGACGCGCTGCTCCCACGGACGTGGCCGAACCCGGCGGTGGAGCTGGTCAGCCCGCGCTTCGTGCCTTCGAAGATCGACGTGGCGGCGGCCTCCGCCTACGCGTCGCTGATCGACCGGTGCAACTTCGAGTACCCGCCGGGCTCCAACCGCTACCCCTTCTGCGGTGAGGGGCTGGACGAGTCGATCTCCTTCGCCTCCTCCGGAAAGCTGGTGCAGGCCCTGCGGATGCAGGAGACGCTGGAGCGGCTGGTCCCGGACGCGGGCGGCCTGTTCGTGCTGGACGACGGCGGCGTCGCCCCGCGGGGATCCGCGACCTGGGCGGACCTGCCGTTCACGCCGACCTCGCTGGCGGTGCATCGGCTGCGGACGTTCGCGCTGGACCCCGCCGGGCGGATGTACGAGATGGACGCGACCATCGGCGGCGGCCAGTCCACCCTCTCCCCGGTGCCGTTCCAGGCGCCTCCGCCCTTCGCGCCCAACGCGCTGAAGGTGGAGCACGGCAACTTCATCGCCCCCAACGCCCCGCTGCTGGTGGCGTACGAGCGCGGCGGCACGCGGATGGCGGTGTACTCGTTGTCGGACGGCACCAGCTCCGGAACGCTGGCGCTCCCGCCCGCCATCACCGGCGGCGCCATCACCGACGTCGAGATGTGGGCCGTCCCCGCCAGCCTCATCCTCACCACCAACAACGGGCTCTGGGTGGCCAACCGCGACTCCAGCGGGTTCGAGTACAAGGACGGCGGGACCAGCCTCCTCAAGCCGGAGTTCCAGCCGCTCCCGGCGCTCGCCAAGACCGCGGACGGGGGGATCACCACGCTGCAGGCGCAGGGGTACCAGCCCATCCGCACCTGGGTCTTCGACCGGCCCTCCAACGACGACACCCGCTACCAGTACATCCTGGTGGAGTCCGTGAAGGGCTCCGGGCCCAACGCGGTGCACCGGGTCACCGAGGGCGGCTGGGACTACGGCACGCCCCCGTACGACTACCAGCTGGACCCGCCGCTGGACGCCATCGACTGCGACCCGGGCGACGCGGTGGCGGCGGTGGAGGTGCACGACCTCTTCTCCGACGAGGAGCTGGTGGTGATCTGCCGCCAGCCCGGCGGGGCGCGCCCGGACATCCTCAAGCGCGTGACCGGCGTCTTCGGTTGCCGGCTGGGCTGCGAGGTGCCGCAGGTCACCCCCGACGCGGGCGTGGGCACCACCTTCATCACCGCCGGCTACGGACGCAGCGGGTGGTCCGACGCCCACGGCCGCCTCTTCTTCGACGAGTACGGGATCGGGCAGAACGCGCTCACCATGGACCGCGCGCCGTCGGTGGTGGTGGGCGGGAAGGGCTCGCTGGAGGCGTGGACGTCCTCGGACCGGCTGATGCCGTTCGCGCCCACCGAGCACTTCGTGGAGAGCGGCGCCGGGCTGGTCCAGGCCCTGGGGCCGGAGTGGTACGCCCCGCCGAGCGTGGGCGGCATCCAGGGGCTGTCCGCCTGGCGCATCCAGGACGCGAACCCGGTGCCCGTCGTCACCATGCCCGCGAACGGCGGCCAAGCGGTGGTGTTCACGCTGCCGGACCTCTCCGACCTGCGCCACGGCCCGTTCCAGGGCAAGGCGAGGCCGGTCAACGGGCACCCCGGCGTGGTGGTCGCCGCGTTCGACACCTTCCTCTCCGGCGAGACGGGGCGCGACCGGGAGCTGGCGACCCGCGTGGTCCCCAACCCGCGCGCGGCGATCAGCTCGTTCGACCTGGACGTGGCGGCGCCGGACTCGGGCGTGCTGCTGGAGGGCTACGCCATCGCCCAGGCGCGGCTGTACCACGTCACCGCGGAGACCCCGCTGCGCTGGCTGGCCCCGGAGGTTCCCATCAACGTCCGCGGCGAGCCGCGCGCGGTGTGGCTGGACCAGGGCCGCGGCCGGGTGGCCTTCGGCGACGGGCGCGTCTTCTCCCTCCCCAGCCGGGTGCTGGTGGCGCCCCAGCTGCCGGAGATCAACCCCCTGGCCTCCGACTTCGGGTTCGCGTGCGGGCACGCCTTCGCGCTGGGCCGGCGCGGGCTGTACCGGCTGGACACCAGCGGCGGCGGGCTCACGGGGGCCTGGACCCCGGTGGACCTGGACGCGGTGGTGGCGGGCGCGGCGGCCGACCCGGGCTGGGAGGGCGGCTCGCTCCACGCGGTGGAGGAGCCCGGGGAGCGCTCCCTCTACGTGGCCACCGCGCACGGGAACGTGGTGCGGATTTCCTTCGATCCCGCCACCTGCCCGTGAGGTAGAAGTCCCGTCCATGGCGAGGCGCACACCGCTGTACGAAGCGCACAAGAAGCTGGGCGCGAAGATGGTCGAGTTCGCCGGCTGGGACATGCCCGTGCAGTACTCGTCCCTGATCGCCGAGCACGAGGCGGTCCGGACCGCCGCCGGCCTGTTCGACGTCTCCCACATGGGCGAGGTGGAATTCATCGGCCCCGGCGCGCTGGAGACCGCCAACCGCCTCATCACCAACGACCTGGCGCGCATCGCCGACGGGCAGGCGGCCTACGCGGGCCTGCTCAACGAGCGCGGCGGCTTCGTGGACGACGTGGTGGCCTACCGCTTCTCCCCGGAGCGCATCTTCATCTGCGTCAACGCCGGCAACCGGGAGAAGGACTTCGACTGGATGAGGTCCCACGCCAAGGGCGTGACGCCGGTGAACCGGAGCGACGACTGGGCGCAGATCGCCGTCCAGGGGCCCAAGGCGCCGGGCATCGTCCAGAAGCTCGCCAAGACCGACGTGATGAAGATCGCCACCTACCGGTTCGCGGAGGGCGACGTGGCCGGTGTGAAGTGCATCATCAGCCGCACCGGCTACACCGGCGAGGACGGGTTCGAGCTGTACGCGCCCCCGGGCCAGGCGGAGTCGCTGTGGTTCGCGCTGCTGGAGGCGGGGCAGGGGGACGGGATCAAGCCGGCCGGCCTGGGCGCGCGAGACTCGCTGCGCACGGAGATGAAGTTCGCGCTCTACGGCAACGACATCGACGACGACCACACGCCGCTGGAGGCCGGGCTGGGGTGGATCGTCAAGATGGACAAGGCGGAGTTCACCGGCAAGCCGGTGCTGGAGCGGCAGAAGGCGGCCGGCGTCCAGCGCAAGCTGGTGGGCTTCGAGCTGACCGACGCCGGGGTGCCGCGCCACGGCTATCCGATCCTGAAGGACGGGCAGCGGGTGGGCGAGGTGACCTCCGGCACCATGGGCCCCAGCGTGAAGAAGCCCATCGGCATCGGCTACGTTCCGGCCGCGCTGGCCGCCGAAGGATCCACCTTCCAGGTCGAGATCCGCGGCCGCCCGGCGGGCGCCAAAGTGGTGAAGACGCCGTTCTACAAGAAGGCGTAGCAGTCGCAGAGGGAGCCAGAACCGACATGTCCGAGATTCCGAAGGACCTCAGGTACACCAAGGACCACGAGTGGGCGCGCAAGGCGGGCGGGGTGGTGCAGGTGGGCGTCACCGCCCACGCGCAGGAGGCGCTGGGGGACGTGGTCTACGTGGAGCTGCCCAAGCTGGGCGCCCCCGTCACCGCCGGCAAGCCGTTCGGCGTCATCGAGTCCACCAAGGCGGTGAGCGAGCTGTTCGCGCCGGTGAGCGGGAAGGTCGTCAAGGTGAACGACGACCTCACGGATTCGCCGCAGACCGTCAACCAGGACCCGTACGGAAAGGGCTGGCTGGTGGAGGTGGAGCCCTCGGACCAGAAAGCGTACGACGGCCTGCTCTCTGCCCAGGACTACGAGCAGCTCATCAAGGACGCCTAGCGGCCCCCCGGCCGTTACTCATTTCCGCACCGCCATGCCCCTGAACTGGAAGCAATTCGACGCGTTCCCCGACCGCCACATCGGCCCCGACGAGGCCGACCGCCAGGCCATGCTCCAGGCGCTGGACGTCCGCTCGCTCGACGATCTGATCGACCAGACGGTGCCCAAGGCCATCCGGCTCTCCAAGACGCTGGAGCTGCCGGCGGGAAAGAGCGAGCACACCCTGCTCGAGGACCTCCGCGCCATCGGCAACCAGAACCACATCTTCCGCTCCTACATCGGGCAGGGGTATTCGGACTGCATCACCCCCGGGGTCATCCTCCGGAACATCCTGCAGAACCCCGGCTGGTACACCGCGTACACGCCCTACCAGGCGGAGATCGCGCAGGGCCGGCTGACCGCGCTGCTCAACTTCCAGACCATGGTGACCGACCTCACCGGGCTGGAGGTGGCCAACGCGTCGCTGCTCGACGAGGGCACCGCGGCCGCCGAGGCCATGGGCATGCTGTTCGCCGTGGGCGGGCGGGACACCGCCCGGGCGTTCTTCGCCTCCCAGGACTGCCACCCGCAGACGCTGGCGGTGCTGAAGACGCGGGCGGAGCCGCTGGGCTTCACCGTGCAGGTGGGCGACCACCGGACCGTGGACTTCACCAAGGGGAAGTACTTCGGCGCGCTGGTGCAGTACCCGGCCACGGACGGCGCCGTCCACGACTACCGCGGCTTCTGCGAGGCGGCGCACGCCGGCGGCGCGCTGGTGGTGATGGCCGCGGACCTGCTGGCGCTCACCATGCTCACCCCGCCCGGCGAGCTGGGCGCGGACGTGGCGGTGGGCCTGACGCAGCGGTTCGGCGTGCCTTTGGGCTACGGCGGCCCGCACGCGGCGTTCTTCGCCACCCGGCCGCAGCACGCGCGGGTGATGCCGGGCCGGATCATCGGCGTCTCCGAGGACGCCCAGGGCCGCCCCGCGCTGCGGATGGCGCTCCAGACGCGCGAGCAGCACATCCGGCGGGAGAAGGCCACCTCCAACATCTGCACCGCGCAGGTGCTGCTGGCCGTCATCGCCAGCATGTACGCCGCCTACCACGGGCCGTCCGGGCTCAAGAGGATCGCCGGCCGCATCCACGCGCTGTCGCTGATGCTCTCCCGGGGCTTGCAGAAGCTGGGCTTCACCGTGGCCCACCAGCACTTCTTCGACACCGTCCGGGTGGACCTGGGGCCGCAGGCGGTGAAGCGGGTGGTGGCCGCCGCGCGCGCCCGGCGGATCAACTTCCGGGTGGTGGACGGGCGGTCGCTGTGCATCGCGCTCGACGAGGCCACCGCGCCCAACGACATCGAGGACATCCTCTCCGTCTTCGCCAACGGCCACGCGCTCCCGTTCACCATGGACGAGCTGGGCCAGGACCTGGCCACCCCGTGGGCCCAGGCGCTGCAGCGCAAGAGCGCCTTCCTCACCCACCCCGTCTTCAACACCCACCACTCCGAGACGGAGATGCTGCGGTACATCAAGCAGCTGGAGGCCAAGGACCTCTCGCTGTGCCACTCGATGATCCCGCTCGGCAGCTGCACCATGAAGCTGAACGCGACCGCCGAGATGATCCCCATCACCTGGCCGAACTTCTCCCGGCTGCACCCCTTCGCGCCGCGCGAGCAGGCCGCCGGGTACCGCGTCATCTTCGAGCAGCTGGAGGCGATGCTGGCGGAGATCACCGGCTTCGCCGCCGTCTCGCTCCAGCCCAACGCCGGCTCCCAGGGCGAGTACGCCGGGCTCCTGGTCATCCGCGCCCACCAGGCCGCGCGCGGCGAGGGCCACCGCGACGTCTGCCTCATCCCGTCCTCCGCCCACGGCACCAACCCCGCCTCGGCGGTGATGGCCGGGATGAAGGTCGTGGTGGTGAAGTGCGACGACGACGGGAACATCGACCTGCCGGACCTGGAGGCGAAGGCGGAGGAGCACAAGGGCGTGCTCGGCGCGCTGATGGTCACCTACCCGTCCACGCACGGCGTGTTCGAGGAGGAGATCAAGCGCATCTGCCAGATCGTCCACGACCGCGGCGGGCAGGTGTACATGGACGGCGCCAACATGAACGCCCAGGTCGGCCTCTGCCGGCCCGGCGACATCGGCGCGGACGTCTGCCACCTCAACCTGCACAAGACCTTCTGCATCCCGCACGGCGGCGGCGGCCCCGGGATGGGCCCCATCGGCGTGGCGGCGCACCTGGCGAAGTTCCTCCCCAGGCACCCGGTGGTGCCGGTGGGCGGGGAGGCGGGCATCGGGGCGGTCTCCGCCGCGCCGTGGGGCAGCGCCAGCATCCTCCTCATCAGCTGGATGTACGTCGCGCTGATGGGCGGCGAGGGGCTGACCGAGGCGACCAAGGCCGCCATCCTCAACGCCAACTACATCGCCAGGAAGCTGGAGCCGCACTACCCGGTGCTCTACCGCGGCCGGAGCGGGCGGGTGGCGCACGAGTGCATCGTCGACCTGCGCCACCTGAAGAAGACGTCCGGCGTGGAGGTGGAGGACGTGGCCAAGCGGCTGATGGACTACGGCTTCCACGCGCCGACCGTGTCCTTCCCGGTGGCGGGGACGATGATGATCGAGCCCACGGAGAGCGAGTCCCGCGCGGAGCTGGACCACTTCATCGAGGCGATGATCTCCATCCGCGCCGAGATCCAGGAGATCGAGGACGGGAAGGCGCCGCGGGACAACAACGTGCTCAAGAACGCGCCGCACACCGCGCAGGCCATCGCATCGGCCGAATGGAACCGGCCGTACTCCCGGGAGCGCGCCGCCTACCCGACGGCCTGGGTCCGCCACGCCAAGTTCTGGCCGGCGGTGGGGCGGCTGAACAACGTCCTGGGCGACCGGAAGCTGGTCTGCACCTGCCCGCCCGTGTCCGACTACGCGTGATCCGCCGCGCCGTGCTGCGGCTTCACGGCCACCTCCAGGAACGTGGTGGGCTTGCCGGAGACGAGGCCGGACACCAGCGCCTTCATGCAGCGGACGAAGCAACCGGGCCCGAACTCGCGCCAGATCAGGCCCATGTTGGCGAGCACGTCCTTGCTGGTGATGACGCCGTTCATCGCAACCCCCGACCGCTCGACAGCTCTTGCAAGCGTCTTGCCGTCTCCAGCCGTCTGAAGATTCGACTGGATATGCCCGGACGCGCGGGCGGAGCGCCGGGGTGGCGTTCACTGCCGTGCGGTTCAGAGCGGGCGGGCTGAAAGAACTTCCTTCAGGATCGGCGTAAGGTGCCGCCGCCGATGCGGCCCTCGATCCCCTTCTGCGCGCTGGTGATGGGTGTCGCGCTTGCGCTGTCGGGTTGTCCACAGCAGGCGCCGGTCATCCGCGTTTCCGTCGAGCTGAAGGGATTCTCGCAGGGCTGCGTGCGGGTGCTCGCGGGCCCGCCTGGCGCCCCGGATCCGCTTCCGTCCGAGATCGAGCTCGACCCGGCGCAGCCGAAGAGCGTGGTGACGGTGGCCGTCTTCCCCAAGGCGGAGTGGGGGACCAACGTGGAGGTGACGGCGCAGGCGCTCGAGGGCACCTGCGGGGGGCCGCTGGTCGCCGTCGATCGGACGCCGGTGGAGGTGAAGCCGCAGCTGGCGGAGGCGCACCTGACGCTGTCGGCGAGCGACGCGGACGGCGACGGCTTCTTCGCGCGCCCGCTGGGGACGGACTGCAATGACGCCGACTCCGCGGTGCACCCCGGCGCGGAGGAGTCGTGCAACGGGCGCGACGACAACTGCGACGGCGCGGCGGACGAGGGTTTCGAGGTGGGGCTCCCGTGCCCCGCGGGGACCTGCACCGGCGCCTGGGCCTGCAACACGGACGGCACCCGCCGGTGCGAGCCGAACGTGCGCTGGTACCCGGACCAGGACGGGGACGGGCGCGGCCAGGCGGACGCCGGGGGGACCACCAACTGCAACGCGCCGGCCGGGCGGGTGCCCAACGCGCTGGACTGCAACGACGCCGACCCCGCCGTGTACGGGGGCGGCCGCGAGGTGTGCGACGGCAAGGACAACGACTGCTCCGGCGTGGCGGACGACCCGTTCTTCGTCGGGCAGGGCTGTCCGGGCACCCTGTGCGAGGGCGCGCTGGCGTGCGCTCCGGACGGCGGCTCGACGTGCGCGGGCGGCGAGGGGACGGTGACGTTCCCGGACGTGGACCACGACGGCTTCGGCGCCTCGGGCGTGGCGGGGACGCGGATCTGCGGCGCGGCCCCGGACGGCTTCTCCACGTCGTCGGACGACTGCGACGACGGCAACGGCCGCGTGCACCCCGGCGCGGTGGAGATCTGCGACGGCCTGGACGACGACTGCGACGGCCAGCGGGACGAGGGGTACCCGCCCATCGGCGGCGGCTGCGACGCGGGCGGGAGCTGCCCGGCGGCCTTCGCGTGCCTGGCGGACGGCGGGGCGGCGTGCGTGGCCACCGCGTACCGGGACGCGGACCGCGACCGCCACGGCTCCTCGTCCGGCCCGACCTTCGTGGGCGGCTGCCTCTTGCCCGACTCCGGCTACCTCTACGACTCCAGCGACTGCGACGACCAGGACCCGTTCACCTTCCAGGGCGCGCCGGAGATCTGCGACGGGCGGGACAACGACTGCTCGGGCACCGCGGACGACGGCGCCACCTGCCCGGCGGACGCGGGGTGGTACGCGAAGACGGACGGCTTGGGGACGCACGATCTCGAGGTGGTGTCGACCGTCAGCCCCGGGTCGGCGTTCGTGGCCGGCGACGGGGGGACGCTGATGCTGGTGAAGCCCACCGCGCCCACGCTGGTGGACATGACCCCTCAGTGCGGCCGCAACGACTGGCCCGCGGCCTGGTTCGACCCGGTGACGGACAATGTCTACCTGGCGGGCGCGGGCGGGTTCTGCGCGGTGCACACGCGCACCGGGACGTCCTGCCCGGGCGCGTGCATCCTGAGCACGTCGCTGGGCAACACGCGGGGCCTGGTGGGCTTCCACAACGGCGTCCTCGAGGGCACCACCCTGGACATCTTCGGGGTGATGGACGACGGGCAGACCTACGTCTGGGACGGGACCGTCGTCGGGGACGACCACTCGCTGGGCGTCGTCGGGGGGAAGATGCGCGCCGTGCACGGCGCCACCGAGACCCGGGTGTTCGCGGTGGGGTCCGACAACGGCGGCAACGAGCCGCGGATCTTCCGCTACAACCTGGCGAACAACTCCTGGGCGAACCAGGGCGTGCAGAACCTCTCCGGCGTAGTGCACGCGCCGCTCAACGCGATCTGGATGGCCAGCGACACCCTGGGCTTCGCGGTGGGCGAGCAGCGGTCGGTGCTGTCCTGGGACGGCGCCGCCTGGAGCGTGCGGCCGGGGCCCACCGGCGGGAACGGCTCCCTGCGCGGCGTGGTGGTGTGGGGGCCGGGCGTGGTGTTCGCCGCGGACGACAAGATCCACCGGTTCGACGGGACGGCGTGGACGACCATCTCACCGGGCTTCGGCGCGCAGATCTTCGCGCTGGGCGGCAGCTCGCCGGCGGACCTGTGGGCGGTGGGCTCCGGCGGGTGGATGGCCCACTGGCCGCAGCCCCCGTGGTGAAGCGGGGCCCGGCTCAGCGGAAGCCCATCTGGCCCTCGTCGAAGTCGATGTCGAACGAGGGGGCGGGGGTCCCGGCGTCGGTCGGATATGGCTCCACCACCACCTCCACGTGCTCGACCTGGCGGAGCACCGCGTCCCGGTCAGGCGTGCTCCCCGGCTGGATGTTCCACCCGTTGCCCCCGCGGACCGGGAACGTCTCCAGGAACCCGGTGGGGGGCTCGTAGGTGAGGCTGAACACGCTCTGGCCCGGTGGCGTCGCCAGGCGGAGGAACCCCGCGGGTCCGCAGAGCATGATCCAGGGGTGCGACTCCGGGTACCAGATCCAGTCGTCCGGGTAGTTCGCCGAGTCCATCGTCACCGTCCCCGAGATGTGGAGCGACCTGCCTGCATCGCTCAGGTCCCAGGTGATCCCCGCGGGGGCCTGCATCCAGAGCACGTGCGTGGCGGCGCGGTCGCCGTGCCAGGTGCCCGCGAACTGGTTGACCACATCCGCCTGTCCGCTGGAGTCCTCCGGGTCGTCCTTCAGGCAGTGCGGCGGCGACCCGTTGAACCACTTCATCTGGAGCCTCTTCGCGCCCACGCTCATCCCCGGGTCGATGAAGATCGACCGCGGGCCGCCGCAGGTCGGGGGCTCGTCCATCTGTCCGTTGCAGTTGTTGTCCACCCCGTCGCACGCATCCGGGACGCCCGGGTGGATGGCCGCGCCGCCGTCCACGGAGTCGTTGCAGTCCCCCGCGTCGAACGCGAAGGCGTAGCCGCCCGGATCCCGGCAGAGGAGCCGTCCCGACCCGTTGGCGCCGTAGCCGTCCTGGTCCAGGTCCTGGAAGTAGACGCGCGCCGTGCCACCGTCCGAGCACCGCCCATTCGGCGCGACGTAGCTGGGGCACTCCAGGGCGGTGCCGCCCGCGTCCGGGATGCAGCAGATGCCGTCGTCGCACGTGTACGGCGACGGACAGGCCTGCGACGGGTCGCAGCGGTAGGGCCCGCCCACCTGCGGCGGCTGGAAGCAGGAGGAGACGAGCGCGAAGAGGGCCAGGGCCGTGAGGGCGAACGCGACCGCGAGCAGCCGGAGGGCGGGTGAGCGCATCGAACCGCCCCTGAGTGTGCCAGAACCGCGACCTTCCGGCGCTCAGTTCTCACTGCGGAACAGCCGGAGCTTCGGGCCACCCGAATAGTCGAGGAAGAACCCGAACTCGAAGCGCACCGTGGCGTCCGCTTCCAGCAGGCCCGGCGGCGGGTTGGGGAAGCGCGACACGCGCTCGAAGGAGTGGACCGCCTCCAGGTCGAGGAAGTCCACCCCGCAGCTCTTCTCCACGGAGATGTTCTTCACCGTGCCCTGGTCGTCCAGCGTCACCTGCAGCAGGGTGAAGCGGTCGTGCCCGCCGTAGATGTTGCCGGTGGGATCGCGCACGTGGAGCGCGGAGCCCGGGTTCCACTGGGTGGCCACGCTCTGCTTCACCCGGTTGAAGAAGCCGGAGTACTTCCACTCCTTGGTGTTGAGGAAGGTCCCGTCGCCCTCGTCGAGGTCGAGGTAGTCGTTGGGCGCGGCGCCGGTGATCTTGTTCAGCGCGCCGGGCGAGGGCGTGAGGTTGGCCAGGCCGGGGACGCCGGGGCGGCCCGCGGACGTGCCCTCGCCGCCGCTGCCCTGGCCCGGCCGGACGAGCAGCCGGTTCGAGTTGCCGCGGACGTCGACCTGCCCGGTGCGGTTGGCGACCGCCACGCCCGCGCCCGCGCCGCCCTCGTCGCGCAGGTGGATCTCGTCGCGCCGCTGGACGGACGGCAGCTCGAAGGCGGCCTTGGGCTGGCCGCGCGGCGCCTGGGGCGTCAGGTCGGACGACAGGCCGCCGTTGCCGTTGCGCATCACCTGGTCCACCGGGTCGGTCCCTTCGGCGTCCGGCTTGGTCTGGCGGGTCCGCTGCGGCATGGCGGTCTTGTAGAAGGCGGTCTGCTCGCGGGCGCGGGTCTCGCGGTCCACCTTGTTGGCGGTGGGCGCCAGGTAGCGCGCGTCCTTGGACTCCTGCTGGTTGCCGGGCGCCACGTCCACGGACTGGCCCCTGGGGTGCTTCTCCGGCTCCGGGCGCTCCGGCTCCCGCTCGGCCACGTCGGGCGCGTCGATGGGCGGCAGCTGCTGGTCGGGGTTGGCGATCTCGCGGTTGTGGGCCCACTGGTTGGCGCTGATCGGGCGGAGCGCCACCTGCTGTAGCCGCTCCGGGGGCGGCGCCGGCCAGAGCGCGCTCGCCACCGCCAGCAGGACGGCCAGGAGCCCATGCCCGCCCACGGCGAGCAGCAGGGCTACCGCCGTTCGCCGCCTCGCCTTGCGGCGGCGGGTGCGTTCGAGCTCCGGCTTCACCACGGCCGGACATTGTAATCGCGCCGGCCCGGCCTCGCGCGCTCGCCCGGTCCCTCGGCTGCGGGGCTCGGTCCCTGGGCCCAGGGGACGCTGATGTGGCCGGCTTTGCCGGCCGCCGATCAAGCTCAGTAGATGCGCGCCGGGGCTGCGCCGTTGAAATAGTGACGGAGGATGGCGCGGTAGTCCTGGCCCGCCTCGGCCCGGCCGATGGCGCCCGTCTGGCACATCCCGACGCCGTGGCCCCAGCCGCCGCCGCGGAAGGTCCAGGCCACGATGGCGCCCTGGGCGTCGCGCTCCGGGGTGACCAGGAACATGGCGCTGTTGAGCATCCCGAACAGCTTGCGGATGTTGAGCTCGCCGCGGATCTGGGTGGCGCCGCGCTCGCCGGCGATGGTGAGCAGGCGCGCCCGGCCGGAGACGCCGCGCTCGACGACGGAGATGGCCTGCACCGGGCCCACGTCGAGGGACGCGGTGAGCTGGTTCACCTCGTCGGCGGTGAAGTGCTTCTCCCAGCGGTACTTCGACGGCTGGGCGAAGGTGGAGAGGCGGTCGGCGCTGGGGAGCTCCGCGGAGAGGAAGGCGGCGAGGTTGGCGGGCGTGGGGAAGCCGGCGGAGGGGCCGATGAGGTCCGGCTTGCCGCGGAGGCTGGGGTTGGGCGGGCCGCCCCAGACGACGTCGTTGTCCTCGGTGTGGCCGCCGCAGACCGCGCTGTAGACGGAGTCCACCAGGCGGCCGTCGGGGGAGAAGAGACCCTCGCCGCGGGTGGCGTCCACGGCGGCGTTGGTGGCGGGGGTCTCCTGGGAGATGCCCTTGTAGACGGCGCAGTGCTGCTCGGCGCAGAGGAGGTACGGATCGGCCAGGTGCTTGGTGCCGATCTTCGCCAGCACCTCGCCGCGCGCGGTCACCGCCTGGGCCTTGAGCGCCTCGGGGTGGGCGCGGGCGTAGATCTCCGAGGGGACGAGGCCGCGGAGGAGGTCCTCCAGGCCCACCTGGTTGACCACCGCCAGCTTGCCGTCGCGGTCCACGGCGAGCTGGAGGCTGCCGCGGTAGGCGCGGTCCTCGAAGGCGTGGGAGGGGTAGCCCACGTCGTGCTCCACCTGGCGGACCTCGACGGGGGTGCCTTCGAGGGGTTCGGCGACGATCCAGTCCTGCGCGAGGGCGACGCTGGCGCCCTGGGCGTCGAGGAGCTCCAGGATGCCGGAGGGGCGCTGATCCAACTGCTGGACGAGGGTGGTGCGGACGCCGTACTGGCGGACGATCTGCGCTTGGCGGGCGGCGACCTGGTCGGAGGGCAGGCGTTCGTCGAGGAGGAGCTGGAAGCGGCGGTTGTCGATCACCTTGCCGGCGATGCCGTAGAGAGAGCCCATGG
>Ga0134122_10001248_pt1 | contig 18282 bp, 16 predicted proteins | sample KB302_FD_96461 | JGI IMG/M metagenome (GOLD analysis project Ga0134122, IMG submission 96461) | Terrestrial soil microbial communities without Nitrogen fertilizer from Kellogg Biological Station, Michigan, USA - KB3-0-2 | ecosystem: Environmental > Terrestrial > Soil > Unclassified ... | reverse complement strand
CCCGCTCCGAAGCCGGTCGTCCCGCAAACAGCGCAAGTGGACATACGCCCTGCTCAGACACCCCAGGCTACTCCTCCGGTGTATGTGCCTCCCCCTCCCCCGTCGGCATTGACAACGTTTAAGTACGACGGCGTATTTATTGTCGCCCAACCAGGGAAGCTGAGGGTCTCTATCTTTGACAGTGCAACAGGGGTTCATTACAACGTGACCGAAGGGGAGTTCATTCTGGGGCGATACCGTATCAACAAAGTTACCGAGACGACCGTCGAGATCGAGGATGTCGATCAGAATCGGCGCCAGACATACACGAGGAGCACAACGGCATGAGCGGAGCGAATGCAAGCCCGACAGGGCGCAGCCATCAAGGAATGACCGGACACAGCCATCAAGCGAAGCGAATAAGACGCCGGGATGCAGGTTTCTCCATGGCGGCGCTGATTGTGTTTCTGACGGCAGCGTCGATTATGATGTCGGTCGCGGTTCCGAGCTATGTGATGCAGGCAAAGCGGGAGCAGGAAAAGGAATTGATCTTCCGCGGTGAAGAACACGCGCGCGCCATTCAAAAATACCAGCGCACGCTGAATCTACTGCCGAACGGCCTCGAAGAACTGTTGGCCAGCAACGGAACCCGTTTTCTTCGGAAGGCCTATGTCGATCCGATATCGGGCGAACCGTGGCGGCCCATTTTCCTCAATGCCAATGGATCGCTCACCGGTTCGAATGTCTACCAATCGATGACTCAGGTGCCGACCACGACGTCTCAGCTCAACCAGCAGACTGCGGCGACCGCGCCTAAGGCAACGGGCGGTACCCTCGGAAGCTTGGCAACCGTCAACCCAACCGCGGCAGGTGGCGGTGGAGGTGGGGGTCTGACAGGTGGCGGAGGTGTCGGCGGACTGGCCGGTGGAGCCGGTGGCGGGTTTGGCGGTGGAGCTGCCGGCGGAGGTGGACTGGCCGGTGGAGCCGGTGGCGGACTGGCCGGTGGCGCTGGCGGCCTTACCGGCGGAGCTGCCGGTGGAGGGACCGGACTGGCCGGTGCCGGAAACGCCAACGCCAATCGTCCTGCCGGGAATACGGGCGCTGTCGGCGTTACGCAGCCCGCTCAGCCGCAAGCTGCGGCTGCTCCACTGCAGGGACTGGTGGGCGTTGGGTCGGCTTCAAAAGGCAACGGCGTGATGGTTTACAACAAGCAGGAGCAGTACAGCAACTGGGAATTTCTCGCCCAACTCCAGCAGCTTTCGACTCAGGGTGGCGGTGGCGCACAAGGCGGCGGTGGCGCACAGGGCGGCGGTGGCGCACAGGGTGGTGGCGGCGCACAGGGTGGCGGTGCCGCGAGACCTCCGGCAGGTGGAAGGTAAGCTCGCTCCCTCTCCCGAAGGGAGAGGGTGGCGCGCAGCGCCGGGTGAGGGGTAAAGAAACGGCGCCGTCTACTTACCCTTCACCCGGGCCCGCCATCTTTTGATTCCTCATCCTCCCCTTCGGGCGAGAGACTGGAATCTACCCTTCCAGCGCTTTCAACACCTCCTCATAGTGCTCATCGACTTTTACCTTCGGGAAAATGTGCGAAATCTTTCCATCCTTGTCGATGACAAACGTGGTTCGCTCAATTCCCATGTACTTCTTTCCGTACATGGACTTCTCTTTCCATACGTCATAACCTTCCACGATCTTCTTGTCGGTGTCGGCCAGCAATGGAAAATTCAAATCAAACTTCGCCTTGAATTTCCTGTGGGATTCTGCCGAATCCGCACTCACGCCAAGAACCACGGCGCCTTGCTTTCGAATCTCCGCAATGCCATCCCTGAAATTGCAGGCTTCTTTCGTACACCCTGGAGTGTCATCCTTGGGGTAGAAGTAGAGGACAACCTTTTTGCCTTTGAAATCCGATAGCTTGACGGTCTTTCCGGTATCATCGACAACGCTGAAATCTGGTGCTTTCTGTCCGACTTTCATTTTTCTCCTCCGCTATAATTGCGCCTCAATATGGACATAAGCGGCAAGGTAGCACTAATCACGGGATCCGCAAAACGGATCGGGCGCGCGACCGCTGTCGAACTGGCCAAACGGGGTGCGCGAATCGCAATTCACTACCGCTCCAGTGTCCAGGAGGCCAATGAGTCTCTGCGATTGATTCAGGAAGCGGGAAGCACTGGCGAACTGTTTCAGGCCGACCTTGCCGGGCCGGACAACATCGACGAGATGTTTCGGAAACTCGATCGTGCATTTGGTGGCCTGGATATTCTTGTGAACAGCGCATCGATTTTTAACAGCGGTTCTCCTGATGAAGCGACTCCGGAGCAATGGAACGCGCAGATGGACTCCAACGCGCGCGCGCCGTTCCTTGTGGCGCAGGCTGCGGCGCGAATGATGTTGCGCCGCGGACACGGAAAGGTCGTCAATATCGTGGATGTGGCGGGCGAACTAATCTGGCCCGGATACTTTGCATACAGCGTATCGAAGGCGGCATTGATTGCAGTCAATCGCGGGCTTGCTAAAGCGTATGCGCCGTCGATTCAAGTCAATGCTATTGCACCCGGTCCCGTTCTGTTTCCCGAATACTACAGCGAAGACCAGAAACAATCCGCGATCGAACGAACGTTGCTCAAGCGTGCGGGAAGTCCGGCCGACATTGTGAATGCGGTTGTATTTCTCATTGAGAATGACTACATCACCGGAGAAATCCTGCATGTTGATGGCGGACGCCATATCATGTAGGTCATCTGCGGAGCGCATGCAAGCCCGTCAGGGCGCAGCAGTAAATGGTTGTTTGTCAAGTAAACTGTGATGTGCGATGTGCGTCAACCCCGCGCCAGCCGTGCGTTTCCGGCGATGGCGACAAAACAGTTGCTTGACTCTGTTGCATCCGGGAGGTATAAAGCGCAATCAAAGTTTTGCGAAAATTTCGGATGAATTTCTTAGGAGAGCATGAACATGAACAAGAGTGAGTTGATTGACAAAATTTCGAAGGATGCGAAAATTTCGAAGGTCCAGGCCGGTAACGCTTTGAATGCTGCAATCGATGGAGTCCTTCTGACTCTCAAGAAAAGCGGCAAGGTTACCCTCGTGGGCTTCGGCACCTTCTCGGTCAGCTCCCGAAGGGCACGCGTCGGCCGCAATCCTCAAACAGGCGCACCGCTGAAGATTCCCGCCAAGAAAGTTACGAAATTCGTCGCTGGTCTGGAACTCAAGAAAGCCGTCAATCGCGGCCGGTAAATCGCCGCAAAAAAATAAGCGGAGCGAATGCAATCCCGCGCGACGCCTGAGCGCGGACGCAAAACATCTGATGATGCACACAGCCATCCAGAGCAACTATGTTCGTGCATTGCGGAAGCCATTCCGTAGTGAGTTAGAATTCCCGGTAGGTTGAAACTTGTTTGTACCCTATGGGTGAAACCACTAGAATAAGCAGTGTTTATGAGTTCACTGACCAGAAGGGGGATATACATGATGATTTCGAAGAGACAGTTGAAGGTGTTGGCGGTTTCGGTGTTGGGAGGTTCTCTGTTCTTGTCCGGATGCGCGACGAAAAAGTTTGTCAGAGAGCAGGTGGACCTCAAAGTTGCACCGATTGACACGAAGGTCACCGCTCTCGGCACTGCCGTGAAGGAAAACGCCGAACGAATCGATGCCGTCGACGTGCGTGCGAAACAGGGCATTGCCGACGCCGCGACCGCACGGACCGCTGCCGCCGCCGCTCAGACCACCGCGACTCAGGGTGTAACCAATGCCGCCACTGCTCAGGCCGCTGCCACTGGCGCGCAGACCACCGCTACGGGGGCTCAGACGGCCGCCAACACCGCACAAACGACCGCGCGTGGTGTCGACACTCGAGTCACAGCTCTCACAACTGTTGTGAACAACGTGGATCGTTATGTTCCGGGTCCCGTTCAAAAAGTGATGTTCAAGGTGGGCAAGTGGGATCTTTCTGACGATGCCAAGAGAACTCTCGATGGCGTTGCCGGTCCGATTGCCAGTCAGGCTACAGGTTATCGGGTTGAGATTCAAGGATTCGCCTCAGCGGAAGGCAAGGAAGACGAAAACATTGCGCTGAGCCAGGCGCGGGCTGCAGCGGTGCAGCGGTATTTGGTGAGCAAAGGTGTGCCAGTGATTCGGATTTCCGTGTTGGGCGTTGGCCCTATTGGAGACAAGAAAGATAAGAAAGACGAACGGGAAGCGAATCGCCGGGTGGAAGTTCGCGTGTTCAAGGTTGCGAGCTAGTTCGAGACCCGACCTTCGCTAAACATCTGTAAGTGAGGAATTGAGTGCGGTTTCCGTCCTCAATTCTCCACTTCCTGCTTTTACCTCTAGATTATCAGAGCAATCTTGCCCAGTGCGCCGGGCGCAAGCACCGCTTCATGCGCGCGTGGCGCCTCATCCAGTGTAAATGTCCTGCCAACGATGGGGTTCAGGGTTTTGTTTTCCAAGCCTGCTGCAAGCCCCGCGCGGATTCGGAGTATCTCGTCCGGAGTCGCGTTCAAAAGAAGCATGCCGAGAATCGCGGCATCTTTGTTCATGGCGTCCCGCGGATTGATTTCGATTGTTCCGCGATTACCGACGATGACGATGCGGCCGCGATGGGCCACCATGCCGAGGTCCCGCGTCAGATTAACGTTCGCAAGCATCTCAAAGATGATGTCGGGACCGCGCCCTTCGGTGACATTCAATACCTGAGTCGTCAGGTCCTTCGCGTGGTGATGGAGTGCCGCATGCGCACCCTGTTCGCGGATCATCTGCAGTCCACTGTCGGAACCTGCGGTTCCAATAACGCGCAATCCCAGCGCCCGCCCCGTCTGCAAGCACGCAGACCCCACGCCTCCGCTGGCGCCATGCACCATCAGCGTTTCTCCGGCGCGCGCGTGGGAAACGTGGAATATGGCCTGATGCGCCGTTGCGTATGGAACCCAGATACCAGATCCTTGCGCGAAGGTCAGATGATCGGGCAGCGAAAAAACATTCTCCTCATCGCAAAGCGTTTTTTCGGCGTACGCGCCTGTTACGTTTCCATTGATATAGACTCGATCGCCTTCCTTGAATCGTCGAATCTCCGCACCAATAGTCGCAACGATGCCTGCAGCATCGAATCCGGGTGTGTATGGAAGCGCTGGTTTCTTTTTGGCGTAACTTCCGGATCGGATATACGTATCGATGGGATTGATTCCCGCGGCCTTCACGTCAATCACCAGCTGACGCGGCCCGGGCCTGGGGACATCAATCTCCTCGATGCGCATGTTGCCGGGACCGCCAAATTCGTGAACGCGTATTGCTTTCATGCGTGGACTCCTCCCTGAGAATGAAGATGAGCGGAGCGAATGCAAGCCCGGCAGGGCGCAGCCATCAAGCGATGAGCGGAGCGAATGCAAGCCCGGCAGGGCGCCGCCATCAGGAAATGATACGCTAACCTGTATGTTGGCTGTCCATATTGAAAGCCGCCGCGTCTCATTACGGAATGTTCCCAAGCCGCGGCGGCCTCGCGGATATTCCTTAATCCGCCTGCTGTGCGGCGGAATCTGTAACACGGATCTGGAACTGCTCCGTGGATACTACGGATTCTCCGGAACCCCCGGGCATGAGTTCGTTGGTGAAGTCGTGATGTCGGACAATCGCGATCTCATCGGACAACGCGTTGTCGGCGAAATCAATCTCGCGTGCGGAAAGTGCAGATGGTGCAGGAGCGGCCTCGGCCGCCATTGTCCTACGCGAAAGGTTCTCGGAATCTTGGGGCACGAGGGAGCATTCCGCGAGTACCTCACACTGCCGGACAGCAATCTCCACGTGGTTCCTGCCATCATGCCCACCGAAATCGCCGTTTTTACCGAACCGGTCGCGGCCGCATGCGAAGTTCTGGAGCAGGCATCGATTCCGAGATCCGAATGCATTGCCGTCCTCGGCGATGGAAAGCTCGGCCTGCTGATCTCACAGGTGTTGCATGCTGCCGGATTCAGCGTGAATCAGTTTGGTCATCACGCGGACAAACTCTGGATTGCGAAACGGGCCGGTGTGACAACGGAATTGGTGCGCAGTAAGCTGCCGGTTGCGGAGTATGGATATGTCGTGGATGCGACCGGATCCCGCAAAGGGCTGGAACAGGCCGTACAAATGGTTCGGCCGCGCGGAACCGTCTTCATGAAGTCGACGATTCACGGCCAGGCGGCAATGGATACTGCGCCGATCATCGTCAATGAGATCACGCTGGTAGGTTCGCGGTGCGGCAGATTCGAACCGGCGCTTCGCCTGCTTGAAACCGGCGCCGTCCGCGTCGCGGATATGATTTCGGACCAGCTGCCGTTGTCTGCAGCATCGCGCGCATTCACACGAGCCGGCAAAGCAGGCATCATGAAAATTCTGCTTTCCGCAAATTAAAGTATTTCTCGGAAATTCAATCAACTTGATGGAGACCGCATTTCGAGAGGGCCTGCATAAGAGTCTTCCTGGCCTTTGTTATCAGTGTATTTCCCTCATCAGACAGTGGATTTTCAGTTGCTGGAGACTGGCCATACTCTGGAATAACGGGAGGTAAGCTGTAATGCGAACGCTTATTGCGGGGATGGTTCTTGGAGTTGTCTGGATGCTGACCCACTTCATCATGATGATGCAGAGTATTTGGTAGGTCGATTTCGCTCCTGCCTGAGCGAAGCGCCTTAAGGACTAAGGTGCTGAGACCCGTACCGTTTCCACGGTCCAGATCAATGAAAAAAGTCGCGGCGCGTCCGAGGAGCCCAAAAACTCTTCAGATGCGCCGCGATTTCTCTGACACTCCTGGCAGGGTCCCACAAGTCCCTCGAAACTCCAGAGCTTGCGGCATGATGCGTTGACAGAATGACCGCGACGCATAGTAAAATGACTGATCGGTCATTGTTGTACTACTATGCCAGTCCTCGGAAAAACTAAAAAGGACGTACTTTCGGAATTTCGCAGAAGCGAACTGTTGACGGCGGCGCGCGCGATCTTCTCGAAGAAAGGCTTCCACGACGCCACCATCGACGAAATTGCTGAGGCGGCCGAGGTGGCGAAGGGAACCGTCTACCTCTACTACAAATCCAAGAAGGATCTTTATCTCGAAGCACTCCGCTTCGGTATTGAGTCCCTGAATCTGGAACTCAACCTCAAGGCTGCGGAGCCGGGGCCGTGCCGCGAAAAACTCCGGATTCTTACCGCCACCAAAATGGCGTTCTTTGAAGACAACCGGGAATTCTTCAATATCTATTATTCCGAACTCGGGAAGTTGCCCAGTCATCCTGCCGGTCTGGATCTGGTCAAGGACCTGTATTTCGCCCAGGCGAAGATCTTTGCACGCTTGCTGCAGGATGGAATTCGGCGCCGGGAAATCCGAAAGATGGACGTGGAGAAGACGGCATTCGCCATCGCGGATCTCACGCGCGATGTCACGACCCAGCGCGTTCTGGGATTCTCCACGACGAGCATGAAAAATGACATCGACTTCGTCGTGGATTTCATCTGGAAAGGTATTGGACGATGAAAAGTCGGCGGTTCGGATTCATGCTGTTTCTCTTCCTTCTGGTGTTGCGGGCCAGCGCCGCGTTTGCTCAGGAACGCTCCCGTTCTCTGCCGTTCTCCGGCCGCAGCGTGACGTTGGGAGACAGCGTGGAATCGGGCACGGTTTCCTCCGAACCGATTTCACTCACGATCATCGACGCCATCCATCGCGGATTGAAATCGAATCTGGCCGTGGTGGCCGGAGCATTGGATTCGCGCGTGGCGGAGGCTTCCCGGCTGCGTGACCTTTCCGACTTGCTTCCAAAGATCAACGGCCAGGTGTCGACCGTCCAGCAGCAGGTGAATCTGGCGGCATTCGGGTTTTCCGGGTTCCCAGGCGTCCCACAGATCATCGGTCCTTTTGCACTCGTCGACGCACGCGCAACGTTCTCGCAGCCCTTGATCGATCTGGAACGATTGCACAATCTGCGCGAGGCCCGGGAGAATCAAAAAGCGATATCGCTGAGTAACGAAAACACCCGGGAGTTGGTAGTCCTTACCGTCATGGGTCTCTACTTTCAAGCCGTTTCCGGGGCCAGCCGCGTTCGCGCCGTCGAAGCCCAGGTGGCTACCGCGCAAACTTTAAATGTGCGTGCCGCTGATTTGAAGAATGCCGGAGTCGTGCCTGGAATCGACGTGCTTCGAGCGCAAGTGGAATTGCAGACGGTCCAACAACGGCTTATTCAGGCCCGCAACGAGTTCTCCCGCGAGAAGCTCAATCTGGCGCGAGCCATCGGTCTGCCTCTCGGTCAGGAATTCACTCTAGCCAACGACCTTCCGGGCGGCTCATCGCCATCGGACAATCTTCCGGATCTATTGACCCGCGCGTATGCCAGCCGCTCGGATGCCAAGGCCGCGGAGTCCCGTTTGCGCGCGGCTCAGGAAGCGGTCAAGGCCGCGCGATCCGAGAACCTCCCAACGGCTCATGTGGATGCCAACTATGGAGCGATTGGAAGAAATCCGGCCAGTACCCATGGGACGTATTCCATTGCAGGTTCCGTCAAATTTCCGATTTTCAATTCCAAAGCGAAGAGCGACACGATGGAAAAGGAAGCGTTGTTGCACCAGAGGGAAGCGGAAGCCGACAGCCTTCACGGTCATATCGAACTCGACGTGCGATCGGCGTTGCTCCAACTGCAGTCCGCCGAAGAACAGTACAAAGTTGCTCAAGGTTCGCTTGCCCTGGTGCGCCAGCAGCTCGATCAGGCGCAGGATCGTTTTGCGGCGGGCGTCGCCAGCAATCTGGAAGTGGTGCAGGCTCAGGAAGCGCTCGCGCTGGCCGATGAGAACGTGATCGAAAGCCTTTATGCCTTCAATGCATCTCGTGCCCTGCTGGCGCATGCAACGGGTGTGGCGGAGCAATCGGCCGAGGAAGTATTTGGAGGTGGCAGAAAACCATGACTCGAATTCGCGGACAGTCGGGACGTATTCGCATCATTCTCCCCATCGTTCTGGTGGTGTTGATCGCTGGCGGTTTCTGGACATGGCGCCATTTTGCCGGCAGTGAAACGACCGACGATGCCCAGGTGGATGGTCACGTCTATATGATGAATGCGCGCGTGGGTGGAACCATTGTCGCCGTGAACGTGCACGAAAACCAGATTGTCGAAGCGGGAGCAGTCCTGCTTCAAATCGATGACCGTGACTTCAAAAATGCGCTGTCCAAGGCCGAAGCGGATCTGGCCGTGGCCCAGGCGGGTCACGAAGAAGAACGTGCCGGACTTCCGCTCACGTCGGCGGAAGCTGGAGGCCGGATATCGCATTCGCAGGCATCGCTGGTGCAGGCAAAGACGGGCGTCGAATCTGCTCAAAAGGACTTCGATGTCGCGCAGGCGCGACTGAATCTGGCGACCGCACGCTCCGCGGAGTTTCAGACAACTCTTACTAAGGCGGGCAAAGATCTGGATCGAATGAAAGCGCTGATTGCGAAGGACGAAATCTCACAGCAGCAATACGACGCGGCGGTAGGCGCCTACGACGCTGCCAAAGCCGCGGTCGATTCATCGAAAGCGGCGATTTCCGAAGCACAAAGCAATTTGGCATCCGCACGGGCGAGGGTGTCTCAGGCACAAAGCGCCATTGGCATTGCCGAATCGGATCTGGAAACAGCGAAGTCGGCGCCACAGGAAGTCGCCGTGACCCAGGCCCGGATTTCCACTGCAACGGCCCGCGTTGCACAGGCTCGCGCGGCCGTAGAACAAGTGCGTACCAATATCGAATATGCCGTGGTGCGCGCTCCCGTTGCGGGAATCGTCACCCGGAAGAATGCGGAGACCGGCCAGGTGGTTCAGCCCGGACAGGCGCTGATGGCCGTCGTGCCGCTGAATGATGTTTGGGTGACCGCCAATTTCAAGGAAACGCAGCTCGATGAAATCCGGTTGGGACAAACCGCCGAAGTTCGTGTCGACGCGTATGGTGGGGCCGTCTTTAGAGCGCACGTTGACAGCATCTCGGCAGCGACGGGCGCGAAGTTCAGTCTGTTCCCCGCGGAAAACGCATCCGGAAATTATGTGAAGGTCGTGCAGCGCATCCCGGTCAAGGTGGTGTTCGACGGCAATGCGGATCCGGAACACGTGCTGCGTCCCGGCATGTCGGTGTCGGTGAAGGTGCTCACGAAAACGCCAACTCCGCCATCGCCTTGATGGCTCCCTGATGGTCAACGGAGTTTCGAATATGGACGATTCACCGCAGGCAACGCCGCCGCAGCCTCACGCCATTCCGCAGATAAACCCCTGGCTGATTGCGGTCTCGGTGATGTTCGCGACATTTCTGGAAGTGCTCGACACGACCATCGTGAATGTTTCACTGCCGCACATTGCCGGTAGTCTCAACGCAACCCCGGAAGAGGCCACGTGGGCGCTCACGTCATATCTCGTCGCCAATGCGATTGTGTTGCCTCTGACGGGATGGCTCGCCGCTTACTTTGGACGCAAGCGTCTCCTGACCCTTGCCGTCACGGGATTCACCGCAACGTCGTTCCTGTGTGGACTCGCGCCAACGCTTCCATTTCTTGTCGTGTTCCGCCTCCTTCAAGGCCTGACCGGCGGCGTGCTTCAGCCCATGTCGCAGGCCATCATGCTCGAAGCGTTTCCTCCGGAAAAGCGCGGGCGCGCGATGGCGTTCTGGGCATTGGGCATCGTCGTTGCGCCCATTCTCGGTCCGGTCCTGGGGGGCTGGCTCACCGACAATTACAGCTGGCGCTGGGTTTTCTACGTCAACATTCCAATTGGCGTCGTTTCGGTGTTGATGACGCGGGCGTTTATTTTCGATCCGCCGTATTTGAAAAACGTCAAACGCCGGGTGGATGGCATCGGCATCGGCCTTCTCGCGGTAGGAATCGGCGCGCTGCAGTTCCTGCTCGACAAGGGTCAACAGGAAGACTGGTTCGATTCGAATCTGATCCGCGCATTGGCGGTTGCATCGGCTTCGGCGCTCATCCTCTTTGTGATTCATGCGCTGGTTGCAAAGGATCCGGTGCTGGATCTGCGCGTGCTCAAAGATCGAACCTATAGTACCGGCGTGTTTCTGATGACGGTTCTGGGCTTCGTGCTCTTCGGCAGCCTGGTGATGCTGCCGCTGTTTCTACAAACCGTGCTGGGTTATCCTGCAATGCAGGCAGGAATTGCCATGGCACCGCGCGGCATAGGATCATTCCTGGCGATGCCGCTAATCGGCTTCATGATGGGCAAGATCGATCCCCGTAAGATGGTGGCGGCGGGTCTGACAATTGGAGGCGTGACGCTCTATCTGCTCTCGTCCATCAATTTGAACGCCGGGTACTGGGACATTTTCTGGCCGCAGTTGATTCAAGGTTCCGCGATGGGATTGCTGTTTGTTCCGTTGAGCACGCTCTCGATGGTTTCCATACCCAGGGAAAAGATGGGAAACGCAACCAGCCTCTTTAATCTCATGCGCAATCTCGGCGGGGGTATCGGCATTGCGTTCGTGGCAACGTCGGTGACGCGCAGCACCACGGTGCATAGTGCCATCCTTTCCGAGCGCCTGAATCCGTATTCGCCACAATCTCAGGCTGCTATTAACGGCGCCCGTTCGATGTTTATTGCGCGCGGTTCGGATTGGAATACGGCAACGAGTCAGGCCTATGGAGTTCTTTACGGCATGATCCACCGGCAGGCCGCGATGATCGCGTTCGTCGATATCGTCCGTCTTCTGGCAGTCATCTTCATTGTCACGATCCCTCTGGTCTTCATCATGAAACGTCCCCGCGGTATTGCAAGTCCGCCTCCGGGTGCACATTGAGCGCACCTGGCGTGCTAATCTAATCCGATGAAACCCGTGCGCGTGCCCGATCTGAGGGCGATGAAAGCTCTGGGAACGAAGATCACCGTGCTGACGGCATACGACGCCGGCATGGCGCGGCTTCTGGATCGTGCCGGATTGGACGTGATTCTTGTGGGGGATTCGGTCGGTATGGTCGTGCTGGGCTACGACACAACGCTTCCCGTCACTCTCGATATGATGGTCCATCACACGCAGGCAGTAAGCCGCGGAGTAGAACGCGCGCTGGTTGTGGCCGACCTCCCATTTTTGACGTATCAGATTTCCGCCGACGAAGCGATGCGCAATGCCGGCCGCTTGATTCAGGAAGGTGGCGCTGCCGCGGTCAAGCTGGAAGGCGGACGCCGCGTTGCCGATGTCGTGCGGCGTCTGAGCGAGAGCGGGATACCAGTGATGGGTCATTTGGGATTGACTCCGCAATCGGTACATGCACTGGGCGGATTTCGTCAGCAGGCGCGCGATGAGGCGTCGGCATGCGCTCTGCTTGCCGATGCGAAAGCGCTTCAGGAAGCCGGTGCATTTGCGATTGTGCTGGAATCGATACCAGCGGGGCTTGCAAAGCAGGTGACCGCCAATCTGGATATACCAACGATCGGAATCGGCGCCGGGCCCGATTGCGACGGACAGGTTCTGGTCAGTCACGACGCATTTGGATTGCACGATGGCCCGGTTCCACCCTTTGCGCGGCAGTATGCGAACCTCGGGGACAGGCTGGTGGAAGCGGCGCGCGCGTATATTGATGAAGTTCGTTCCGGTCAGTTTCCAAATAAACCAGAGGACGCGAATTAGTGGTTCCTCCGGTCGTGGCATCCGTTCCCGAAATCCGTGAACATCTCGATTTAGTGCGCCATGCGGGGAAGCGTATCGCGCTGGTTCCAACGATGGGGGCCCTGCATGCGGGTCACGCCAGTTTGATCGAACGCGCCCGCGCGGAGTGCGATTTCGTGGTCGTGAGCATCTTTGTAAATCCGCTTCAGTTTGGACCCTCTGAAGACTATCAACGCTACCCAAGGCCGTTGGATAGAGACTTGAAGGTGTGCGCCGATTCGGGCGCGGACCTCATATTCAAGCCAGAGACGAGCGACATGTATGCGTCGCCGCAATTGACGTTCGTTGAAGTGACGCGCGTTGCCGATCATCTCTGTGGAGCGTTTCGTCCGGGTCACTTTCGCGGAGTCGCCACTGTCGTTCTCAAACTGTTTAATATTCTTCAACCGGACTTCGCATACTTTGGCGAGAAGGATTATCAGCAGCTTTGCGTGATCCGCCGCATGACTGAAGATTTAAATCTGCAGGTGACGATCGTTCCTGTTCCGACATTCCGCGAATCCGATGGCCTGGCGTTGAGCTCGCGAAATGTCTATCTCGATCCCGCGGAGCGCGCTGCTGCTCCTGCACTGTATCGCGCGGTGTCGCAGGCGCGGGCGATGATTGAATCCGGCGAAACGGACGCCGCAAAAATCAAATCCGTTGCGACGCAGGTTTTTGCCGCCGAGTCTCTGATCCGTATCGAGTACTTTGAAATCGTGGAACCCTCCGAGGTACAACCTGTCGCCACCGTTTCCGGCTCCGTCCGTATTGCCGCTGCCATATGGATTGGCAAGACGCGTCTCATCGACAATGTCGCCGCAACTTTGAAATAGCCCGCCGGAGTCCGTTTTAGGAAACCGCACGTGATCGCCTGTTTTCACACGCGAGCTGCCGGGTTGCAGGTGAGCGTATTGCACGTACCGTCCTCCGCCTGATTTGTATATCTTGCGGATGAAATGAGTATTTGGCGTTATTGGTGCGGTCGAGTTTTTGGTGTCTAAATTATTGTTATTGCTCGCATTTTTTTGTTGCATCGAGTTTAGATTTTGGACAAAACTGCGCAAGTTCCAGCCAAATCTGAGTCCTCTTCTGTCGTCAGACGCTGACAGCGAGTGGACAAACGCGAAGGGCGGACGCAGGATGCTCGATATTCTCTTGGTACACGTCATGTCTTGGCTTCTGTTGGCTGCTGGCGCCGCATTGGCTTTCTGGTTCGGCTTCAGCCTGCTTCATCAAATCGGAAAAACCCTAATTACGCACCATTTCGCACTCGATTGTGTACGAGCAATCCCGGAGCGGTGCTGGACGTACATTCCATCTGGAATTTGAAGAATTATTTTCTAATGACCTGTTCTAACTCACTCTTAGATTCGTTACGACAGGAGGATGGTCTATGAATTTAGTCGCTCTTGGAATAATGCTGCCCTGGATAGTTGTCGCACTAGGATGTTGGCTCGGCTTTCAACTTCTCCGTCAGAACGGGCGCATGTTATTGCGCTTCGAAGCGCTCGAAAAACAACTCGCTCAGCTTGGCGCAGCCGCGGGGCAGACCCCACCGAACGCGCCAAGCCAACCGCCCAGCTTGCCGGTTGGTTCAGCTGCTCCAGAATTTGAACTGCCGGACCTGTCTGGAGTTCCCAGGAAGCTGACGGATCTTCGAGGCCAGCGACTACTGCTCACCTTCTTCAACCCGAAGTGTGGCTACTGCGTCAAGATGGCTCCGGACCTCGCCGCCCTGCCGCTGGATGGAGCCGGGGGCCGGCCGATCCCCCTCGTCGTTTCTTCGGGCGACGCTGAAGCGCTCCGTCAGCTTGTCGGAGAACACCGCATCCGCTGTACGGTGCTTCAGCAGCAACAGTCGGAAATCTCGGCCGCGTACAAGGCCGGCGGCACACCGATGGGATATTTGATCGACGAAGAGGGAAACATCGCCAGCGAAATGGCAATCGGTGCAGATGCGTTGCTAGCGCTTTCCAAACAACCGGCAAACAAATCGGCGGCGGCTGGAAATGGACACCGAGTCTACAAAGGTAATCGATCGTTGGAGGATAGCCATATCAATCGCAGCGGTCTCGCCGCCGGCTCCACTGCGCCTGGCTTCCGCTTGCCGCGTCTCGACGGGGGCGAGTTGTCGCTTGAAGACTATCGAGGCCGGCCAGTGCTGCTCGTTTTTTCCGCCCCCGACTGCGGTCCGTGCAATTCGATGGCCCCGCAGTTGGAACGAGTGCACCGTCTGCGGCCCGATGTCGAAGTCCTAATGGTGAGCCGTGGCGATGCGGAAGCGAATCGCCAGAAGATAACGGAGCACGGACTGACTATTCCGGTCGTTCTGCAAAAGAAATGGGAAATCTCGCGTCTCTATGAAAATTTTGGAACGCCAATTGGTTATTTGATAAACGAGAAGGGCATCATTGCCGGCAACGTTGCGGTCGGTACAGAGCCGATTCTGGCTCTGTTTTCTGACGCGGCATTCTCACTGTCGAGTAAGGAATTGTCGAGAAGGGAGGTGTAGCCAGATAGCGGCGCTACCAAGAGGCCGCTCCGTGTTCGAGTCCAGGTAGGCTTTGCAGAGGCCTTGCAGTTCAGGCCCAACGAGATGAATTCAAATTCTGCGTACTCAAGGAGAGAAAACAATGAAGAATCCAATTGATGAGTTAGCCAAGACGCTAGCCATGGCGAATGGATTGCCCCGTCGAGATGCATTGCGTTTGATCGGAGGTACTCTCGCCGGTGGTGTGCTGGCGACCTTTGGTGTGGGGAAGGCCTTTGCGAAGGACCCTAATTTGGGCAATAGCCCCTGCGCGCATTATTGCCAGGATCATTTCCCGCCCGGTGCAGATCGAGGAAAATGCGTCAGCGATGGGGCACATGGAACAGGGGCTTGCTACGGTTGTGGTGGGCCGTTTGAGTTAACAGGAACATGCTTAGAGTGCGGTCCCGGCGGAGCATGCATTGCCCCTCCTGTGTGTGGTTCAGGTTGTGTCTGTTTTGCAACTGTCGATGGAGGCAGTTTCTGTCACGAAGGCCAACCGTGTGCGGGCTCCCAGGGTTGTGTATCCAGTGCCGATTGCCCTCCCGGGTTTGCCTGCAGCAACGTCACGTGCTGTGGCGCTATCTCGATTTGCATCCAGCCGTGCGGTGGTCCTTTGGCTCCGGCAGCAGCAGGTCCAAGCACAGTAAGCGCCTAAGCGAAAGCATTTTAGGCTATTTGGTGTTTGCTGTGAGGGGGTGCCGAGAGGCACTCCTTCGCTTCTCAAAAGGGCCGGACGCGAATGCGTCCGGCCTTTTCTTTGGTACTCCGTTCTTCCGCTGTAGGCGCGGGCGGAAGGTGCGAATGATTTGGGGACAGGCCCCGAAATCGATTGAAGGATTACCGCAAAGACAGTTCTAACGTTTCGATTTCGACTCCAGTCCCCAAATCATTCGCACCTTCCGCCCGCGCCTACAGTGGAAGAACGGGAATCGGAAGACGCACACCGCCGGAATAAAAGTCATTCCGGCGATCTGCTATTTAGTTGACGGTCAGCGAGACGGTTTTCGAGTGTGTAAACGTACCGTTGCTGCCGGTGATTGTCAGTGTAAACGTCCCTCGGGTTGTATTGCCCTTCGTGCTGATCGTCAGCGTGGAACTGCCGGGACCGTTAACCGGATTCGGGCTGAAACTCGCGCTGCTATTGCCGGGCAAACCGGACACGCTCAGAGTTACTGGACCGCCCCCACCGGTGATGTTCACCGTAACCGATCCGCTTCGCGGGTGTGTAATCGTCAGTGAAGATGGTGAAACCGAGATACCGAAGTCTGACGCCGCCCCTTGCACATGGACGGACACCGTTGTCGAATGCGGACCCGCTGAGGCGCTGTTGCCTGTAATCGTCACCGTGAAGTCTTGAGTCGGCGTGCCTGCCGCCGCCGTCACGGTGAGGGTTGCGGTTGTCGATCCGCCGGAAGGAGGCGTCACCGAACCCGGGCTGATGCCGCACGACACACCCGCCGGACAGGCGCTGACGGATAGAGCGATAAGGTCACTGAAACCGTTCAAGGACGTCGCCGTTATGGTCGACGTTCCGGAACTGCCGCCCGCGATCGGATTCAGTGACGTTGGATTCGCCGACAACGAAAAGTCCGGCGCGATGACGGTCACGGCGACGGTCGTTGTGTGAGTGGTGCTCCCGAAGGTACCCGCGATCGTTAGCGTGAAGGTTCCGGCAGGAGTCGTCGGAGTCGTGGCGACCGTCAGTGTCGAAGGAGCGGTGCCGTTCGCAGGTGGCGTGACGGGACTGGGACTCATCGAGCACGTCGTATTGGCCGGGCATCCATTGGATACCGAAAGACCGACGGCGCTGTTGAAGCCATTCAAGGACGTCACGGTGATTGTGGAGCTACCTATCGTGCCTCGTGTGATGTTCAGCGACGTTGGGCTGGCCGACACAGAGAAATCCGGCGCCGGAGGCCCGCCACACGAGTTGAATTTGAAGGACGCGATGCGGGTAGTCCAGCTAAACGAGTTGCTGTTGGTCTTGAAGTACTGGTTCGCGTACCAGAATGTGCAGTCATCGCTCGGGTCGACCACCAGGGAGGTGTAGTCGCCCCAGCGAGAATAGGGTCCCGTGTCTGAACCGCCGCCCTCAATTATACTGGACTCGGCTTGCATGGTTCCCGCGGGATCCGATGGAACACGGCCCGTAAAACGAATCGCTGGATGAATGGCGCTACTGGACGCGCTATAGCCTACTGCGATATCCCCTGCACTATCCATGGCGACGCTGCCCATCCATCGGTACACTCCATCCGACGGCGAAAATGTGCCCTGTTGAAACAGATTGAAGTTTCCGCTGTTTGAAACGGGTGCCCGCAATTCATACCAGCGAATGCCCACCTGACCGGTTCCACCGGTAGTTACGGAGTGGTTCACCACCAGTGCCTCGTGATCGCCAGGGAAGATGCGAAACGCCAGGCGATTCATAGGACGGTCGCCGAGCGAATCCAGCGTTTGGCTTGTACCCAACTGAGGAATGCAGCTTCCGCAAGCCTGGCTGAATCCTGTTACCGCGACGTCCGGCGCCAGGGTGAGAACGGAACTTCCCGGGCTGGCAAAATTGGGAGCGAGTTTATAGGTTCTGAGACTGGACGTGGTTTCCAGCGTTAAGAAGTAGCCTGGCGTACCGTCGAGTGGGGCAGTGGAGCCATCCTGGTCGGATGGCAGGAAGCTGCCATCGCCTGAAATGGTGTAGCAGATCGAGACCGGGTTCGGCGCACCGCTCAACATGGCGGAACGATCGTATGCACAGAGATCTCCACCAATAAACGATGACCCATTCACGAACAGATTATAGCTTCCCAAATACGCACTATTGGTGGCCGTCGGCCACACGCCGAACTTGGGATAGTCGTTCAGATTGCTTCCAAAGTTGTAGGAGTAGAGGTTGTAAGCGCCGGTTGGATCGCTTGTCCGCGAGACCGCGATGCACTGCGTGAAAGGAGAGGAAAGACTGCCGAGTTGACTGATGAAAAAGCGGTCCGCCATTTTGTCGTACTGGACGATCGGATCGCCGCCATTATTCTGCGAGCAGGGTGGTCCCAGATTTGCCCACAGGGACCTCAGCGAGCCTGAGAGCAGAAGCGTTCCGCTCTTGGTGTAAACGCCAAATAGCGCGTTGACGGTTTCGACGACGTGACTGG
>Ga0134122_10001247_pt1 | contig 18284 bp, 13 predicted proteins | sample KB302_FD_96461 | JGI IMG/M metagenome (GOLD analysis project Ga0134122, IMG submission 96461) | Terrestrial soil microbial communities without Nitrogen fertilizer from Kellogg Biological Station, Michigan, USA - KB3-0-2 | ecosystem: Environmental > Terrestrial > Soil > Unclassified ... | reverse complement strand
GATGACGTGGCCGATCTCGTGGCCGAGGACGTTGGCCAGCATGTCGTCGTCGAGCCCGAGGTCGAGCATGCCGGTGGTGATGAAGATCTGGCCCGCCGGCAGGGCGAAGGCGTTGGGCACCGGCATCTCCACGATGCCGAAGGTGAAGGGGAACTTCTGGTACTCGGAATTCTGGGCCAGCTCGTAGCCGATGCGGTTGACCCGGGCGAGCTGCTCCGGCCGGTCGGGAGAGCCGTATTGGGCGACAGCCTCGGCGGCGGCCTTGAGGCTCTTGTCGAACAGGTCGGGGTTGGCGATGCCCTGCGCCCCTCCTGGCCGGGCGGTCGAGAAGACCACCAGGAAGACCAGTGTGCAGGCGAAGATGCGTCGGATACTCATGAGCCGTCCCCCTCGAATCGTGTCCTAGAGTACCGCATCGGGCAGAGGCCCTTTGGTGAGAACAGGGGGTGGTCGATCAAAACTCCCGAGGGCAACGCCGATCCGGTCAACGAACCTGTCTGCGAAACTGACCTGTGGTAGCTTTCCGCCCTATGAGTGACCTGACCATCGAGGTCGAGACGGCGAAGCCGTCCATGGCAGAGATCCGGCCGGAGCTCGACGCCGCTTTGAAGGAAGCGTTTCCCGGCGGCCTGTTGAAGTGGAGCTGGGAAGGGGACGTGATGCACCTCTCGGGTCCCGGGGCCCAGGCCACCATAGCCCTGGAAGACGGCCGGCTCGTCGGGCGGGCGCATCTCAAGCCTCCCGCCAGCCTGATGCGGCCGGTCATCGAGCAGAAGATCTCCAATGTGATGCGAAGGGCCGCCGCGGCCTGACGGATTCCCCGCCCCTCGCGGGCTGCAGCGCGACCATCGTGCCCGCGCCACCGAGCCTCCCCGCCGCACTGTTCCGCCACGCCGCCTCCGGCGGAGAGGAGCCCTGGCTCTTCCATGCCGAGGGCTGGGATTGGCGCTGGTGCTCCTGGGGCGAGATCGCGCGCCGGGTGCAGGCGCAGGCGGAGAGCCTGTCCGGTCACGTCGCCGGCTCCCGCGTGACCTTCTCGTATGAACCCCGGCCCGAGGCGATCATTTTCGACCTGGCGATTCAGGCGGCGGGGTTGGTGGCGGCGCCGGCATGGGGCCCCCCGCCCCCCTCACCTCCCCGGCCCTCCTCTCCCGCCCCCTCCCGTCCCACCTCACCGGGAGAGGAGGGAGAAAGGCAACAAGAAGTAGTCTTTTACCCCTCTCCCGGTGAGGTGGGACGGGAGGGGGCGGGAGAGGGGCCAGGGGTGAGGGCTCGGGCGGGGGGAGCCGTCGTCGTCCGCGAAGGCGAACCCATAGAGCTTTCAGCGGCCGAGCTGATCGCGATGGCGGAGCGAATCCGGAAACAGATCGGGCCATCAGGAAGACGCGACATCTTCGTCCTCAGCGGCTCCATCGAGATTCCCGATGAACGGGCGATGCTCTCCTGGGCGACGGTCGCGGGCGCGGCCGTGGTCCTGGAGCCGAATCCTGCGTTGCGGGTGGCGACCGCAGCTTGGGTGCGTCCGACGGTTTTCCACGGCACGGCTGCCGAGGTAGCCGCCCTGCGAACATGGGTGGAGAAGGAAAAGAGAGGATGGCTCCGGCGCCGACCTCGCCTGCCGTTCCGGCGGCTGCGGACCGTCCTGTTGACGGGCGCCGAGGCGCTGCCGTTGGAGGAGGAGGCGTTCTGGGCCGATCGGGGGGTGCGGGTGGCGAGGATTTGACGCGTGTCCGTCCATGCCTTTCCGTGCTCGTCCGCATCAGCGCTTCCCGCCGGGCGTGGTATATAACCCCAGAGAGGAGACTCCCCATGCCCGAGAACGCCTCTGCCCCGGAAACCCCGCCGCCCGCGCCGTTGCGGCCGCCGAACGACGCTTCGGCGCTCGAGGAGATCACCGAGCGCGCCGATAGCGTGTGGACGAGGAACGGCGGCAAGCCGGTCCAGGTCCAGACCACGGCGCGCCGCGAGCTCAAGGGTCCGCGGGGGCGGGTGGCGATCGTCGACGGCTGCCGCACGCCGTTCGTCAAGTCGGGCACCGATTTCATGAACATGGACGTGGTCGACCTGGCCAGCGTGGCGGCGGCGGAGCTGATCGCTCGTACCGCCATCGATCCCGAGGAGATCGGCCTCTCCATCTTCGGCGTCGTGGTGCCGGCGCTGCACGCCCCGAACCTCGGCCGGGAGGTGGTGTTCCGCACCTCGCTGCCGATGCGCATTCCGGGCGTGACCGTGAACCTGGCCTGCGCCTCCTCGACGCGCGCCATGACCTTCGGCGCCGGTGCGATTCTCTCCGGTGAGGCCGACGTGGTGCTCGCCGGTGGCGCCGAGTCGCTCTCCAACGTCCCCATCCAGTTCTCGCGCAGGGCGGCGCGGACGTTCATGGAGGCGAGCCGCGCCAAGACGCTGCCGCAGAAGGTGGGGGCCTTCAGCAAGCTGCGGCCGGCGGATCTCGCTCCCGTCGCTCCCGCCATCGCCGAGTACACCACCGGCCAGAGCATGGGCGAGTCGGCGGAGAAGATGGCGAAGGAGAACGACATCTCGCGCCGCGCTCAGGACGAGATCGCCCTCCTCTCCCACCAGCGGGCCGCCGCGGCCACCGAGGACGGCCGGTTGACGGCGCAGATCGCGCCGGCGTTCCCGCCTCCCCGCTACGACAAGGCCGTGACCCGCGACAACGGCGTCCGCGCCGACAGCTCGCTGGAGGCCCTGGCCAAGCTGAGGCCGGTGTTCGACAGGAGCTACGGCTCGCTCACCGCCGGCAACTCGAGCCCGCTCACCGACGGCGGCTCGGCCGTGCTGTTGATGAGCGAGGAGAAGGCCAAGGCGCTCGGCTACACGCCGCTCGGCTACATCCGCTCCTACGCCTTCACGGCGCTCAATCCCGGCGACCAGCTCCTCCAGGGCCCGGCCTACGCCGCGCCGGCAGCGCTCGACGCGGCGGGCGTGAAGCTCGCGGACGTCGATCTCGTGGAGATGCACGAGGCCTTCGCCGCGCAGATCCTCTCCAACATGAAGGCCTTCGCCTCGAAGAAGTTCGCCGAGCGCGAGCTGGGCCGCGGCGAGCCCATGGGGGTCGTGGATTTCGAGCGCTTCAACGTCACCGGCGGCTCGATCGCCATCGGCCATCCGTTCGGCGCCACCGGTGCCCGGGTCGCCACTCAGCTCCTCTACGAGCTGCGCCGCCGCGGCCAGAACCTCGGCCTGGTGACGGTGTGCGCGGCCGGCGGGGTGGGGTTCGCCATGGTGGTGGAGAGAGAGTAGGGCGGTTGGCCTCTCCTCTCTCCGGCCTCCTCGTTGTCGACCTCTCCCGCCTCCTCCCCGGTCCGCTCGCGGCGCGGCTGCTGGCGGATTTGGGAGCGCGGGTGGTCAAGGTGGAGGAGCCGGCGCTCGGCGATCCGCTACGGATGTCGCCGCCGGTCCGCGAGAGCGTAGGGGCTCTCGCCGCGATCCTGCTCTCCGGCGTGGAGAGCATCGCTCTCGACCTCAAGCAGCCGGCGGCGCGCGAGGTGCTGGAGCGGCTGCTGGCGCGCGCGGACGTGCTGCTCGAGAGCTTCCGGCCCGGCACGCTGGCGCGCTTCGGCCTGCCGCCCGAGGAGCTGCGGGCGCGCTTTCCGCGGCTGGTGATCTGCTCGCTGACCGGCTGGGGCCAGGACGGACCCTACGCGCCGCGGGCCGGTCATGACCTCACCTACCTGGCCGTCGCCGGAGCGCTCGCCTCGACGGCGGCGATGCCAGCCCTGCAGGTGGCGGACCAGATCGGAGCCTGGAGCGCCGTGACGGCGATCCTGGCCTCTCTGTTGGAGCGGCAGCGGACGGGGGAGGGTACGTACGTCGACGCCTCGCTCCTCGACGCCGGCCTCCACGCCAATCTGGTCGGCTGGTCCCTGGAGGCGGACGGGAGAAAGGCGGTGAGGCAGAGGCTCCCTCTCTCGGGCGCGTTGCCCTGCTACAACCTCTACGAAACGGCGGACGGCCGGCTCCTGGCGCTCGCCGCCCTGGAGCCGCATTTCTGGCGCCGCTTCTGCACCGCCGCCGGACGCGAGGATCTGATCCGCCGCCAGTACAGCTCCTCGCGTCGAGCGCGCCGCGAGGTGGAGGAGCTGATCCGCAGCCGGAGCCTCGCGGCGTGGATGGAGCTCGCGGTTCGCGAGGACGTCCCCGCCGAGCCGGTGCTCTCCGCCGCCGAGGCGCGCGTTCACCCGCAGGTGGCGGCGCGCCAGCTCCTCGGTGCCGGACCGGAGGGGCTGCCGCGCCTGGCCTTTCCGGCACGGCTGGACGGCGAGCGGCCGAGGTCCGGAGATCGCGTCCCGCAGCTCGGCGAGCAGACGAAGGCGTTGCTCGCCGAGCTCGGCATGCCGCGGCAGGTGGCGAAGGCCGAGGGCGTCGGGCAGCGCTTCAGCTTCAAGCGGTGGCTGAAGCGGTTTTTCTGACCGCCGATTCACAGGCTTTCGTAGATCAGATTTGCTTTTTCGACGAAGCGGGATCGGGGGAGTCAAGGGCTCAAGGAGTGAGATCCGGCAGCGGCGGCAGCCGTGCGATGACGACCAGAGTCAGGTCGTCCAGCAGGGGCTCTTCGCCGGCGTGGCGGTCGAAGCTGCTGAGGACGTTGTCGTGGACGGTCTGCGGCGAGCCGCCGAGCTCCAGCGCGGCTTGAATCCTCTCGTAGCCGAAGGCCGTCTTCCCCAGGGCGTCCACGGCCTCGGGCAGGCCGTCCGTGTACAGCACGAGGAGGTCACCGGGCTGCAGGCTGACGGTCCGGCGGACGACCTCCAGGGGCTCGCGGATGCCCAGCGGGAAGCCGCCGCAGCCGAGCTCCTCGATTGAGCCGTCCGCCCGCCGCAGCAGCGGGAAGGGGTGGCCGGCGCAGACGTATTCCAGCACTCCCGTCTCCGGGGTCAGGACGGCGTAGAACACGCTCATGAACGTCCGTTTGTTGCCGGTGCGGCAGAGGGTGCGGTTGAGCAGGGCCAGCACCCGCTCGGGGCTGGGATCGAGGTCGAGGGCGGTCTGCAGGGTGGCGTTGGCGATGGCCATCACCAGGCCGGCGGCCATGCCGTGGCCGCTGGCGTCGCCCATCATCAGGGAGAGGCGGCCGTCGGGCAGGAGCGTCAGGTCGTAGTAGTCGCCTCCCACCTCGTTGGCGGTGCGGTAGGAGTGGGCGAAGAGGTAGCCGGGAAGCGGTGGCAGCTCGTGCGGCATCAGGTCGTTCTGCAGCTCGCGCGCCACCTCCAGCTCGTCGCGCACGCGGACGCGGTCCACCAGCTCGAGGGCGAGGAGGAAGACGAGGCAGCCGACGCTGAGGCCGAACCAGATGGGAGAGAACTGGAGAGAGATCGTCGTTCCCTTCGACGAATAGAGGACGTTGACGCCGGTGCCCAGGCCGATGACGAAGGCGAGCAGCGAGGCGGCGAAGAGCAGCCGGCGCGGCGGCGTCAGCTTGTAGGAGAGGCCGAGGAAGGCGAGCTTGGCGCGGAAGAGGAAGCGCTTGAGCCCCTTCTTGGGCTCGGGCACCTGGCTGTGCTCGCGGGTGAGCACGGCGTAGGCGCGGGCGGCGTCGCGGTTGAACAGGCGCCGCACGTCTCGCGGGTTCAAGCCGTCCGTGTACTCGCGGACGAAATCGTGCAGGCGCCCGACGGCGCTCGGGGAGCGCTTCATGGTGCTTTGATACGGACAGTGGCCTCAGGAGTTTACCGCACGGCCGGGCGGCTGCCTGCTTACGCGCGAACCGGCGCACCCGGTCGATCCAGAGATGAGACACTTCGCGAGGATCGGGTGCACCAATGCGGCCTGTCCGGACCGTGGTACAATTCAAGCAAGAACAGGCGGTGCCGGCCTGCAACGGCACGAAGCGCCGGGCGTCCAGGCAAACCGACGGGCGCATTTCTTTGTGATGAGACCTCTCCACCGTCCCGCCCGCCGCACACTCCCCGCCGTCCTTCTGTTCGCCGGCGCCCTGACGCTCGCCACGGCGGCCACCGCTGCCGTCGGCTCCTGGTCGCCGCTCGGCCCCGACGGCGAGTCCATCTACGGGCTCGACGTCGACCCCGCCAACCCCAACCTCGTCTACGCCGCCACCCCGACCTCGGTGTTCCGCAGCAGCGACGGCGGCGACAACTGGACCTTCGCCGGCACCGGCCTCGGCAGCACCACCGCCCCCGGCATCCGCACCCTGGCGCTCAGCGGCTCGGCGGTAATCGTCGGCACCACTTGGGAGGGCGTCTGGCGCTCGCTCGACGAGGGGCGCACCTGGCGCGTCACCACCGCCGGCCTCCCCGCCCGCCCGCACGTCAATGTCCTCGTCGTCGACCCGCGCCGGCGCGAGCGCGTCTGGCTGGCGAGCTGGGAGGGGATCTTCGTCAGCGACGACCGCGGCGAGACCTGGGCAGCCCGCAACGGCGACCTACCGCTCGTCGGCGGTGTCGAGTCGCTGGCCATCGACCCTGCCAACGGCCAGCTCTACGCGCGCACGGTGAACGAGCTGTTCACCAGCAGCGACGAGGGGACCAGTTGGTCGCTGCTGCGCTGCTTCGGCCGCCGCTGCGGCAGCGTCGTCGTGGACCCCGCGGACGCCGCCACCCTCTTCACCGTCACCGGCGGCGTGCTGCGCAGCCGCGATGGAGGCGCGGTCTGGCAGAAGTTGCGGGCGCCGAAGGCGGGCCTCTTCGCGTTGCTCGGCTTCCACGGCGGACGGCTGTTCGCCTACAGCCGCTCGTACACCACCGGCCTGGCCGTCGACAGGCTCTACTGGAGCGCCGACCAGGGCGCGTCGTGGGTCGCCGCCGCCGGGCAGCCCGAGGCGCACTCGATCGCCGTCATGGCGTCGAGCGGCGACACCCTGTACCTCGGCTCCGCCGGCATCGCCAGCCTCGGCGGCGTCTTCCGCAGCGGCGACGGCGGCGAGCATTGGGAGGCCGCCAGCAGTGGTCTCTCGGGGCGCTGGATCGAGTCCATCGCCGTCGACCCGCAGCAGCCGGGCGTGCTGTATGCCCAGGCCTCCGATCACCTCCTCGCCAGCGAGGACGACGGCGCCAGTTGGCGTCTGAGCCTCCCCGCACCCAACGTGCTGGTCTTCGGCGCCGGCGACCTCCTCGTCGATCCGTTCCTCCACGGCCGCGTGTGGACGACGACCGGCGACTCTCTCTCGCGCAGCGACGACGGCGGGCACCGCTGGACGGCGGTGCCCCGGATCGGCGCTGGCGTGGGGGCGCTCGCCGCCGACCCCCGCACCGCCGGCGGCGTCTGGGCCGGTGGGCGGGACGGCCTGTTCCAGAGCCCCAACGGCCGCGCCTGGAAGAAGGTGCAGCCCACGCGCGGTGAGAACCTCGGCGTGGTGGACATCGCCGTGGCGCCGGCCGATCCGCGGATCGTGTGGGTCGCCGGCTATGCCTTCACCGCCGCCGGCGCGCCGCCGGGGCCTCGCCTCTATCGCAGCGGCGACGGCGGGAAGAGCTGGCAGCGGCGCGAGGACGGGTTGCCCGACATTGTGACGCGCCTCGCCCTCGATCCCGAGCGCCCCGACGTGCTGTTCGCCGCCGCCGGCGACGGGCTGTTCGGCAGCAGCGACGGCGGCGCCAGTTGGCAGCGGCTGCCGTCGCCCGCCGCGGTGTCGGCGAGCCCCGAGAGCATCCGCTGGGAGATCGTCGCCTCACCGGTGGCACCGCTGACGCTCTACGCCAACCTCGACGGGCTCGAGAGCGAGGTGGTGTACCGCAGCCGCGACGCCGGGGCAACCTGGCAGGCAGTAGGCGGCGGCAGCATCGCCCCCGGCGCCTTCGGCATCCGCGCCCTGACGGTCGACCCGCACGACCCACGCCGGCTGCTCGCCGGCACCGCCAAGCGCGGCATCTTCACCTTCACCGAGCCTTAGGAGCCCGCCACGGCGATGCGGCGGTCATCCACCGGCAGCGTCTCCCGCACCAGGCAGCCTCCTCCGCGTTCGGCGTCACAGGGTTCTGTCTTCGATTGTGGTGTTTCTGTCCTGTACTGTGAATAAACGGTCTTAGGCTGTGGGGTTTTCGTCCTGGAATGCCCTGGTGCTGTCCTGTACTGTGGATGTGCCGTCCTGGACTGCCGAGGTTCAGTCCTGGAATGCTAGAGTTCTGTCTCGTACTGTCCTATGACGGTCCTGGACTGTGAAGGTGCGGTCCTGAAATGTAGATCGATTCTCTCGACAGCCCGGACGGCGTGAACGCCTGGCCAGTCGCGGGGCTGTCGGCCAGTCCCGCCCGGCACCGCCTCAGGCTGGGTTTGTTTAGCTCAAGGCGCGCGCTGTTATGATTCCGGCGATGGACGAAAATCGCCCGCCTTACAAGCTCAAGGCTCCCGGCCCCTCGGGTGCGGACTCTCCGCGGCACTTGCCGGGCCGCGGTGCCTTCCCCGGACTCGATGATCATCTGGTCGATCCCGAAGTCACGCGCGACGAGATCATCGGCGGCCAGCGGGTGGTCTTGTCGCCGGCCCACGAGCCTCACGCCACAGGGCACTCCGAGCTTGGATACGTAGTGCGGGCTCACGTGGCTCCCGGCTACGGCGCGGCGACGGACTTGCTCACCCGCCACGATCAAGAGTCCGACTTCGCCACCGATACCTGCGTGCGCAAGAAAGGTGTCGAACCCGAGACCGGCGGACGCTACCTGGAGGAGATCGCCTTCGAGGTGGTCTCCGAGCAGAAAGAGCGGTACGTGAGAGAAAAAGCCCTGCGGATGCATCGCCGCGGCGTACGGCGGATCTTCGCGGTCTGGGTCAAAGATCAGCGAGTCTGCGAGTGGTCCCCAGAGAGCCAAAGCTGGCGGCCGTTGGCACCAGGCTCTCAGATCGAGGACCCCTGCTTCGTCGCACCGCTTGCTGTCGCCGCTCTGCTCGATGCCGCCGTAGCTGACAACGCCGTGGTTGCGGCCCTGGCTGCCAAGGGTAACCCGGCGATCCTGCAGCGGGAGGCCGAGGGAGAAGCAAGAGGAGAAGCAAGAGGAGAAGCAAGAGGCGAAGCCAAAGGAGAGGCTGAGGCCATCCTCAAGGTCTTGGAGGCGCGCGGTGTGCCTGTCAGCGAGGCGCAGCGCCAGGAAATTCTCCGCTGCCAAGACCTCGACCGCCTCGACCGGTGGCTGCGCCGGGCCGCCCTGGCCGCCTCCGTCGATGAGGTCCTGTCGGACTCTTGAAGCGGTCGCAATCGGGTCGAATTCGGTTGAGAGGCCGTCCTTCCCGCTCGGGTTGAAGCTCCCTTCCCGGGTTCAACCCAGGTGCCCGATCGAGTTCGCGTAGTACCGCAGCACGGTCATCTCCTCCGGCTTCGCGGCGTAGAGGCCGTCCTTCTCCTCCACCAGGTGGCGCAGGGTGAGCATCCGCAGGCCGGCGACGATGGCGTAGTCCTGGTCGCGGCGGGGGATGTAGACGTGGGCGCCGGCGGCTTCGAGCTCGGTGATCAGGCGGAAGGTCCGTGCTTTGAGCTCCAGCTCGGAGAGGGGCTCGCCGGCCTGGACGAGGACGGTCGCCACCAGTGGCACCGGCAGCGCCGGGATGACGCCGCCGATCGCCGTCATCAGCTCCTCGCCGAGGCGCTGGAGGTGCACGGAGCGCTCCTCGCGGGAGAGGGGGCGCAGGTCGAGCCCGCGCTCGCCGAGGTACCGGCGCATCGAGATCGGGCTGCCGAAGTTCACGCAGGCGTAACCGAACCGATGCCAGCGGCTGCGCAGCGCGAGGCCGATGTTGCGCAGCGCGAAACGCAGTGTGGTCGACGCGGCGAACAAGGGACCGCGCCGCTGCTTCTCCGGGCCGAGGTCCAGCAGCAGGGTGCGGTCCTCCAGCACCCGGTCGTAGTTGATGCCGACGGGGATGAACACCAGGTCGCGCTCGCCGAGACGGGGGTCGAAGGAGCGCAGCATGTAGTCGAGGATGCCGAGCTTCGGCGGCCGCAGCCGGCCGTCGCGGGAGAGCCCGCCCTCGGGATAGACGGCCTGGGGCACGCCGCCCGAGGTCGCCATGTGAATGTAGCGCTCGAGGACGCGGCGGTAGAGTGGATCGCCGGAGTTGCGGCGCACGAAGTAGGCCCCGGTCGAGCGGATGAGCGTCTGGAGGGGCCAGATGCGCGCCCACTCGCCCACAGCGTAGGAGAGGGCGGTCTGGTCCGCCGCCAGGTACGCCACCAGGACGTAGTCCATGTTGCTGCGGTGGTTCATCAGGAAGACCACCGTCGAGCCGGGGGCCACGGCGGCGAGGCCGGCCTCGTCGGAGAAGCCCAGGCGCACGCGGTAGAGGAGCTTCGCCACCCGCTTCGAGATCCAGTAGCCGATGCGGAAATAGAAGTAGGCGTTGAAGGCGGGCACGATCTCGCGGGCGTAGCGCCTCACCCGGGCCGCCAGCACGGCGCGGGGTGCGCTCTGCTCGCGGGCCTGCTCGTCCACCGCCTGGATCACCTTGGGGTCGTAAACCAGGCGGTCGATCAGCACCTGCCGGCGGGTGCGGTGGAACTGCGGGATTTCCAGCCGCAGGCGGGTGTTCAGCTCGTCGATGACGCGCTGCACCCGCCGCCGCAGGTACCAGCGGACGCCCGGCACCAGCAGGCGGTCCAGCGCCGCCCAGGCGGCGACCAGGAACAGCACCGCCGCCAACCAGAGCGGAAGACTGACCGTGCGGAACATAGGAGCGGCCGCGATCATAGCAGGAGGCCAATTTGTCCCTCGCGGGCGAGTTGCGGCAACTCATCTAATAGGGGTCGTTTCTACGAAAGAAGAGAGGAAAACAGGAGACGACGATGCGAATCTGTCCCAAGCCGGTCCTGCCGCTGGAAGGAGTCCTGGTCTGGCATGCGCCGGAAACCGACTACGGCCGTACGATCGACAGCGTGATGGCGGCGATCCGGCCGCAGATACAGGCGGCGGAGCGGGAGGCTGCGGTGGCGCCCGCCCTGCTCTCCGAGCTGATGCGGCGGACTCCCGCGCACCGGGAAATGCTGGCCCGCAACAGCCGGCGGTTCCGCAATCTCGCGCTTTGCGGGCTGCTCCTCGAGAGAGGTCATCGCGGCATCGCCGCGGCGCCCTGCCGGGGGGAGCGGTTGGCGAGGCTCGCGCTCACCCTCATCGACTCGCTGGATGCGGAGTGGTATGGCCACTGGGCGCTGGCAGACGCGCGGGCGCAGGGCTGGATGCTGATTGGCAACGCACGGCGGCTGGCCGCCGATCTACGGGGAGCCGAGAAGGCCTTCCGGACGGCGGAGATGCATCTGCGCCAGGGAACGGGAGATCGCTCGGAAAGGGATCGGCTCCTCGCGTACAGGAAGAGGTTGGTTGGAGTCCGGCAATGACGATTCTGTAGGGCCGCCCCTACGGAATCCTCCGTTACCTCAGCGTAAAGTCGTGCCGACCTGCCGCCTCCGCCGCCTCCCTCTCGTACGCCTCGCTCTCCATCAGCTCGCGGAACCGCTCGCTCGCCGGGAACACCATGGGAACCGGCGACCACGCGAAGGGCTTTTCCGTGCGAGCGTCCACCACCCGTCCGGCGGCGAGAGCCTCGGTGGCCGCGGCCAGGGAGAGGTCCCGTAGGGTCTGCTGCAGAGCGCGGTAGAGTCCCTCGTCGGCGGGATTCAGGAACCGCAAGGCCTTCCGGCTCTTTATCGCGACGTGGTAGTGCGAGGGCACGACGACGAGGCCGTCGAGCTGCAAACGGTCGCAGGCGAGGACGAGCAAGGCGATGACCTCCCGCAGCACGCCGAGGCCGGGATGCTTCTGTCCGGGCAGCCGCGGGCGCTCGGTGGTGAAGCTCGCGCGCGGGTTCTGCAGCAGCAGCCACTCGATGCGCAGCAGCGCCATGCCGGATACGGTGCGCCGGTCGATGCTCGTCCGGAGCTCGAGCAGCAGCTCCCGCCGTCCGGGATCGCCGTAGACGCGCACGGTGTCGCCCGCCGGGTTGTCGAGGTCCATCTCCAATGTCGGGTGGTCGAAGCCGAAGTTGCGCAGCCGGTCGAGGAACCCGGCGCGCTCCACGGCCAGCTCCAGGCCATGCAGGGAGTAGAAGCCGAGAAAACGCCGCGGCCGGCGAATACCGCCCAGGGCGGAGGCGACGTCGTCCTCGGAGAGCCCCCAATCGTCCCGCGGCGTCTCGCCCGTGAGCTCGTGCTCCTGGAGCTCGCGGGCCATGGTCCGGTAGCGGGCCAGCAGAAGCTCCTCCGTGCTCGGCGGCTCGATGGCTCGTCCCCGGTTGAGCAGGCTGGAGAGGAAGCGCGCGCTGTAGCGCCAGGCGTTGAAGCCGTAGCCTCCCGCGAGCACGATCACCAGGGGGAGCCGCCGGCCCTCGGCGCGGACGCAGGAGAGGACGAAGCGGTCGCGCGCCAGCATCGCCTCCGCGGTAACCCGCCAGTCGCCGATCTGGTCGTCGGCCGCCGGATCAGAGCCGGCGAGGTAGAAGACCAGCTCCGGGCGGAATCGCGCGAAGACCGGCGGCAGGTGAGCGCGCACCGCCGCGAGGTAGGCCTCGTCGCCGACACCGTCGCCGAGCTCGATCACGGTAGCGGCCGCCGCGCCGACGTCGGTGGAGGTGCGGTTGTGGATCGAGAAGGTGTAGACGTTCGAGTCGCCGGCGAGGATCGAGCGCGTGCCGTCGCCGTCGTGAAGGTCGAGGTCCACCACCAGCACCCGGGAGCCGAGGCCGCGCGAGCGCAGCTCGGCGATGGCTGCGGCGACGTCGTTATAGGCGCAGAAGCGTTCGCCGCGATCCGCAAAGGCGTGGTGCAGCCCGCCGCCGAGGTTGACGGCGATGCCGTGGGAGTCGAGGGCCAGCCGGGTTGCGGCAAGAGTGCCGCCGACCATGGTCCGCTGCGCCTCCAGCACCCGCTCGACCAGGTCTTCGGGGAGCTCCAGGCCGAGGATGCGGGTGAGGGCTCCGGGCCGGCTCAAGGAGTCCAGGTAGTCGTCGGTATGCACCCGGCGCAGATGGCGGAAGGGGGCCAGCTCGGCGGCATGGACGTCGGCGGGATCCAGCAGGCCGGCGGAGTCCAGAAAGGCGAGGATGCGCTCGCCGCGCTGGGGATCGTAGATGGCCCCCGGCAGCTCGATCTGGTAGCGCCGGCTGTAGACGAGCTGGACATGCGGCGATCCCGCGAGGCGGGCGAGCCGGCCGCGGACACGGCGCAAGGCGGTCAGGAGCGAGTGCCGGGGAGAGGGCACCGTGCCGGCCTCATCGCAGCCTCACCCAGGTGGCGCCCCAACCTCCCGCCTCAGCCGGAGCATCGCCGAAGTCCTCCACGCGCGGGTCGCGCGACAGCAGCTTGCGCACCGTCTTGCGCTGCACTCCGATCCCTTTGCCGTGGATGATGCGCACGGCGCGGAAACCCTTCTCGTGGACCGCATCCAGCCATTCGCTCACCACGTCCGCCACGTCCGGCGGACGGAAGCTGTGGAGGTCCAGCACGTCCGTGATCGGCAGCTTGACCGGCAGGCTTTCCGAGAAGTCCTCTTCGTTGTAGTCCATGTGACGTTGCCCTCTAGACCAGCCCGCGCTTCCGCACCGGGCTAGGCCGAGCCTACCGCTGCGCGATCGGCCGGCCGCCCGCCGCCTGGCGCACGGTGTCCACCAGCCCGGCCTTGCTGGGCAGCTCGCTGAAGACGTGCGGCTCTTTTCCCGGCCGGTAGAGGAGATAGAAGGGAATGCCATAGCGGCCGTGCTCGGCGAGGAAGGCGGCGATCTCGTCGTCGCGGTTGGTCCAGTCGGCCTTCATCGGCACGACGTCGTTCTCTTCGAAGGCCTGGGCCACCTCGGGCGTGTCCAGCACCAGCCGCTCGTTGGCCTTGCAGGTGAAGCACCAGGCGGCGGTGACGTCGACGAAGACGAGCTGGCCGGCGGCGGCGAGCGTTTCGGCCTTGGCGCGGTCGAAGACGACCCAGGGGATGAGGCCGGCCGATTTCGCCGCTCCCCGCTGAACGGCCGTGCCCGGCGCGCTGGCAGCGGCCACCAGGGTCACGGCTATCGCCGCGATCACGCCTGCCGCGGCCACGCCCCTCAGGACCTTGCCGGCGCCGATGCGGCGCTGCATCCAGGTGAACAGGGCGATGCCGAGGAGCCCGAGCTGGACCGCCGCGAGCTGCTCCGCCGACACCTGCAGGGAGAGGACGTAGAACAGCCACACCGCCGAGCCGGCGAGCAGGAATCCCATGACGCCGCGCACGGTCTCCATCCAGGCGCCGGGCTTGGGAAGCAGCCGCGCGACGCCGGGCGCCGCCGCCACCAGCAGGTAGGGCAGCGCCATGCCGGCTCCGAGCGCCGTGAACACGGCGAGCACCACCGGCGGCGGCTGGGCGAGGGCGAAGCCGATCGCCGTGCCGAGAAACGGCGCCGAGCAGGGCGTGGCCATCAGCGTCGCGAACAGGCCGGAGACGAAATGGCCGCTCATCCCCTCCCGCGGCCCGCCGGCGCCGACGCGCGCCAGCCGCTGCGGCAGGGGGATCTCGAAGAGGCCCCAGAGGTTGAGGCAGAAGAGCACCACCACCACGGCGAGGAAGGCGACGAAGCCCGGCCGCTGGAACTGGATGCCCCAGCCCACCGCCGCCCCCGCCGCGTGCGCGGCGACAGCCGCGAGCGCCAGCGCCCAGAAAGAGACCAGGATGCCCGCCGCGGTCGCCAGCGCTCCCCGCACCACCTCCGAGCGGCCATGGCCGGCGCTGCGCATCAGGCCGAAGATCTTGAGCGAGAGGATGGGGAGGACGCACGGCATGACGTTGAGGACGAGCCCGCCGAGCACGGCGAGGAGCAGCGTCAGGACCAGGCTGCCGCCCGGCTTCGGGGTCCTTGCCCCACTCCCCGCCCGCGCGCCGCCGACGCCGCTCCCCTTGTCCGTCAGGGAGAACAGCTCGCCGTGCCGCGGCTTGCCTCCCGCACCCACGGTGAGCTGGATCTCCGCCTGGGTGGTCACCGGCGGCAGGCACTGGGATTGGTTGCACGCCTGGTAGCGCAGGGAGCCGAGGAGAGGGTAGCTCCCGGGAGACAAGCCTGCGGGCACCTGGAGGTCGGCCAGGATCACGACGTCGCCGTCGTAGACCGCCAGCGGCTGATCGGCGAAGGCAAAGGTCTTCATCTGGTCCGGCGGATAGCTGAGCCTGGCCGGCGTCCAGCCCTTCGGCAGCTCGAGGGTCAGGACGGTCGGGATGAGGTAGTCGAAGGTGGGCTTGTTGCTGTTGACGTGCCATTCCCGCTCGATGCTCACCATGGCGGCGACGCGGGCGGGAGACCCTGCCTCATAGGCGGTGCGGTCGGCTTCCAGGAAGAAAGCCGCCTTCTGCTCCGGCTTGATCTGCGCCGCCGCCGTTCCGCCGAGGGCGAGCAGGCAGAGGAATGGCGTCAGCGAACGAAGCGATTTCATGGTGGTCTCTCCCCCTGCGCGGAAAACAGGGGGGGACCTCATTTTATTCGCACGGACGCCCCCGGTGATACCATCCGCCGCCGTGAAACTTTCCCGCCGCGCCACCTCGATGCGCGAGTCCGCCACGCTCAGGGTCTCGCGGCTCGCTTCCGAGCTCAAGGCCCGCGGCGAGTCGATCGTCGACTTCGGCGCCGGCGAGCCCGACTTTCCCTCGCCGGCGGTGGCCGTCGAGGCCACTTGCAGCGCGCTCGCCGGGGGCTTCACCAAGTACACGCCCGGCAGCGGCACTCCCGAGCTCCGCGCCGAGGTGGCCGAGCATTACCGGCAGCGTTACGGCTCACCGTGGACGGCCGCGCAGTCGGTCATCACCGTCGGCGGCAAGGCCGCCCTCTTTCAGGTCGCCCTGGCGGTTTTCGAGGAAGGGCAGGAGGTCGTGATCCCTTCCCCCTGCTGGGTGAGCCTCCCCGAGCAGGTGCGATTCGCCGGCGCGCGGCCGGTCGAAGTGCCGACGTCGGTGGACGACGGCTTCCGCATCCACGCCGGTCCCATCCTCGACGCGGTCACCGAGCGCACGCGCGCCATCCTCATCAACGCTCCGTGCAACCCCACCGGCGGAGTGGTCGCCCCGGAGGACCTGCGCGAGATCGTGCGGTTCGCCGCCGAGCGCGGCCTGCTGGTGATCTCCGACGAGACGTACGCCCGCTTCATCTACGACGGAGCGCCCCGCGCCAGCGCCGCCGCCTTGGCAGCGGAGTTCCCCGAGACGGTCGTCCTGGTGGGCTCGTTCTCCAAGACCTACTCGATGACCGGCTGGCGGATTGGCTACCTTCTCGGCCCGCAGCCCGTGGTCCGCGCGGTCGAAGTCATCCAGACCCACGCGACCTCCAACCCCACCTCGTTCGCCATGGTCGGCGCCCTGAAGGCGCTGCGCTGCGCCGAGGGCGAGGTGGTGAAGATGATCGCCGAGTACCAGGCGCGCCGCGAGATGCTCATCCCCCGCCTCAACGCGCTGCCGGGATTTCGCTGCCGTCCTCCCGACGGCGCCTTCTACGCCTTTCCCCACGTCGCCGCCTGCTACCGGCCGGGCCGTCAGGGCTCGGTCGAATTCACCGAGTTCCTGCTCGAGAAGGCGGGTGTGATCGTGGTCCCGGGCGCCGCCTTCGGTGCCGACGACCACATCCGCATCTCCTTCGCCTGCTCGCGCGCCGAGCTGGCGGAGGGGCTGGAGCGGATGGCGGCGGCGCTGGCCTAACGCCGCGGTCCAGCCGGCATCCTTGCCGGCAGGGAGCGAGGCCTTCGCGGGTATACTCCCCGCAATGCGACAACCCCTGCGCGGAGAACCTACCCCATGAAGAAGATCCGTCTGGAATCGTTCTGCTTCGCCGTCCTCTCGCTGGCGCTCGCGAGCCCTGCCTTCGCCGCGCCGCCGGCCAAGAAGGCCGAGCCTCAACCGACCGTCGAGGACGCCCGCAAATTCCTCGCCGACGCCCAGACGCGGCTGCTCGACCTCAACATCGAGGCGCAGCGGGCGCAGTGGGTGCAGTCCACCTTCATCACCTTCGACACCGAGACCCTCGCCGCCAAGCGCAACGAGGTTCTGCTCGCGGCCGGCATCGATCTGGCCAAGGAGGCCACCCGCTTCGACGGCGTGAAGCTTCCCGAAGACCTGCGCCGGCAGATGGAGCTGCTCAAGCGGGCCATTACGCTCGCGGCGCCCAGCGATCCGGCCAAGACCGCGGAGCTGACCCGCCTCGCCGCCTCGCTGGAGGCCCGGTACGGCTCGGGCAAATACTGTCCACCCGGCGGCGGCGAGTGCATGACCCAGCCGGACGTCGAAGACTTCATGCGCAAGCATCGCGATCCGAAGGAGCTGCTCGACGTCTGGGTCGGCTGGCATGCCATCGGGGCGCCGCTGCGCGACGACTACCGCCAGTTGGTGGAGGTCGCCAACGAGGGCGCCCGCGAGCTGGGTTACAAGGACACCGGCGTGCTCTGGCGCGCCAAGTACGACATGCAGCCCGACGAGTTCGCCGCCGAGCTCGACCGGCTCTGGGGCCAGGTCAAGCCGCTCTACGACTCGCTCCATTGCTACGTGCGGGCCAAGCTCAACGAGAAGTATGGCGACGCCGTCGTCCCCCTCGACAAGCCCATTCCGGCGCACCTGCTCGGCAATCCGTGGGCGCAGTCCTGGGATAACGACTACGACCTCCTGGCGCCCCCGAACGCCGATCCCGGCTTCGACCTGACGAAGATCCTGGAGGAGAAGCAGACCGATGCCAAGGGGATGGCCAAGTACGCCGAGAATTTCTTCATCTCGCTCGGCTTTGCCCCCTTGCCCGCTACCTTCTGGGAGCGCTCGCTCTTCACCAAGCCGCGCGACCGCGACGTCGTCTGCCACGCCAGCGCCTGGGACATCGACTACAAGGATGACCTGCGCATCAAGATGTGCATCCTGATCAACGACGAAGACTTCCGCACCATTCATCACGAGGAGGGGCACAACTTCTATCAGCGGGCCTACGATCAGCAGCCCTTCCTCTATCAGGACAGCGCCAACGACGGCTTTCACGAGGCGGTGGGAGACACCATCGCTCTCTCCGTCACGCCGGAGTACCTGAAGCAGATCGGCCTCCTCGACCAGGTGCCCGATCCGTCGAAGGACTTGGGGCTGCTGATGAAGAAGGCCCTGGACAAGGTGGCCTTCCTGCCCTTCGGCCTGATCATCGATCAGTGGCGCTGGAAGGTGTTCTCGGGGGAGATCAAGCCCGAGGATTACAACAAGGGCTGGTGGGAGCTGCGCGAGAAGTACCAGGGCGTGATGCCGCCGGTGCCGCGCACGGAGAAGGACTTCGATCCGGGCGCCAAGTACCACGTGCCGGCCAGCGTGCCGTACATGCGCTACTTCCTCGCCGACATCCTGCAGTTCCAGCTCCACCGCGGG
>Ga0134122_10001246_pt1 | contig 18284 bp, 16 predicted proteins | sample KB302_FD_96461 | JGI IMG/M metagenome (GOLD analysis project Ga0134122, IMG submission 96461) | Terrestrial soil microbial communities without Nitrogen fertilizer from Kellogg Biological Station, Michigan, USA - KB3-0-2 | ecosystem: Environmental > Terrestrial > Soil > Unclassified ... | reverse complement strand
GCGCGTGCATGTCGACTCCCGCAACGAGAAGATGAATGCCAAGATCCGCGAACATGCCATGCAGAAAGTGCCGTTCCTGCTCGTGATGGGGGATAAGGAAGCGGAGGCTGGCAAAGTAAACGTCCGTACTCGCGGTAAAGAGAAGACGGAAGATATGCCGGCTACCGAGTTCGTCGAGAAGATCAAGAAACTGATCGCGGAGAAGAGCCCGGGTCTATAGCCGTGTGAGGCGGAGGTCTTCTCCGCCGCCATTGACTTGGCCCCACACTACCTGGTCCTTGCTGATTCCGAATGCGCTAATCGTCGGCGTTATCTCTGACACTCACGGACTGCTTCGTCCTGAGGCCGCCGCCGCTCTACGCGGTTCTGACTACATCATTCATGCCGGGGACATCGGCGATCCGGCTATTCTCACGCAGCTAGGCAAGCTTGCCCCAGTGACAGCAGTACGTGGCAATGTCGATCGGGAAGCGCGGGCCAAGAAGATTCACGCGACCAACGTGCTTGAAGTCCGCGGCGTGACTATCTACATTCTGCACAACCTGAATGAATTGGATTTGAAGCCTGAGGCTGCGGGATTTGGCGTTGTGGTGTACGGACACACTCACGTGGCCAAGGTGGAAAAGAAGAATGGAGTGCTGTACTTTAATCCCGGCAGCGCGGGTCCGAGGAGATTTCGGCTGCCCGTGACCGTGGGCCGGCTAACCGTAAAGGACGGTAAAGTCTCTGGAGAAACTTTTGAGATTGTGCCGGGGGCTGACTAGCCGAGCATTGCTCAAGCGGGCGCGGCTGCTGGCGGTGCCGGGGGCGCGGGAGCCTGTCCCCCACCCGTGTTGACCAGGTCTTTTAACTCTTTGCTGGGCTTGAAGAACGGAATCTTTTTGGCCGGGACTTCGACGCGCTCACCGGTCTTCGGGTTGCGGCCGACCCGCGGCTTGCGCTGGCGGGTGCGGAAGCTGCCGAAGCCGCGAATCTCGATCTTGTCGCCCACGCGGAGCGAGCGCACGATGCTGTCAAAGATGGTCTCGACGATGACTTCACTGTCTTTACGCGTTAATTCCGCCAGCTTGGAGACTTCGTCGATCAGATCGGCTTTTGTCATACGCTCCTCAGTCCGACTGGATTATATGGGATAGCGACATTGTCCGGAGCCACAATCCTGTATAAACTTCTCAAATTTCAGGGGTTTTATGCAAGAGGCTTTTCCGGGGCCGGCTTCCGCATGCCAGATTCCAGCCAGATAATCAGGACCCGCCGACTGCCCCAGTGGCGGCTCCTATTTCCACAAATAATAGAACCCTGTGTGCTGATCCAGCAGTTTTTCCCGGCTGGGCAGCCACTGGGAGATGTCCCCGAACAGCAGATCGAGCACCGTCTTGCGATCTTTGTCGGGATGCACCAGGACCGGTTTGCCGGTTATGCCGACAGCTTTTGCGGTGTCGTCCACTGCAGCTTCGAAGTCGGCGATCTGATCGATCATGTGCATGGACAGGGCCTGTTCACCCGTCCATACCCGGCCATCGGCAAGGGACTTGATGTCTTCAACCTTGGCATGGCGCCCGTCAGCTACGGCTTTCACGAACTGGCCGTACATGTTGTCAATCAGCGCTTGCAGGTAGGCGCGTTCCTTCGGGGTCATGTCGCGTGAAGGATCGCCCGTGCTCTTGTATTCGCCTACGGTCAGCACCTCGGGTTTCAAATGCGCCCAGCGCATAAGCTCGCCATAGTTGACCCACTCGGAGATGACGCCGATCGATCCCACTACGCTGCCGTTGTCGGCATAGATCTTGTTGGTGGCAGACGAAACGTAGTAAGCGCCGCTGGCTCCGACAGTTTCGATCGAAGCCACAATGTGTTTTTTCTTCTCATCGCGGACGCGCTTGACCTCGCGGTAAATCTCTTCCGACGCGGCCACACCGCCTCCCGGCGAATTCACGTGGATAATGATGGCCTTGATGGAATCGTCATCTCCAAATTTCTTGACTTGCTGCACCACCGTGCTGGGATCAAGAATGACGCCTTCCAGTTCAACTACGCCAATCTTGTCGCCAAAACTGGCGCGCAGTGAGGAATTGTCTCCGCCCGCGTGCAGCGAGAGGTAAACCAGGGTAAACACAGCCAGCACAAAGAGGAAGAAAGCTCCTCCCCCGATGAGGATCCAAAGAAAAGTCCGCGAACGTCCGTTTTCAGCCATACAGATGGCATAGTTTAGCACCTGGGGCAGTTTCGAGTTTCTAGTTTCTAGTCCGGCTTCAGGTTTCTGGTTCTTGAAGTAGTTTCAGCCGCTTGAGGGGCCTTTATGAGTCCGTCTAGAAGACGGCTTACTTCTCCCGAGGTCCATCAAGCCAGCAACCGACTTGGATGTCAGAAATCCCAAATTCCCTGCTATTACAAGTTGGGTTTCCATCTCCATCGGCCAGCCCCGCGCTTGCCCGAGACCTTGACGGAACTCGCCCCTCGACCATCGGACCTACCCGTCGGCGATATTACTGGCGACAGACACTGCTGATCGTCTCAGTCGGCTGTTCAGGCCAAACCTTTCTTCCCGAGGAAAGTCCCGCAGGCACGATAAATCTCCGTCGCCATCGCGGTTGCCTTTTGGCAGACGACTCGATCTCGCTAAAAACACTTAAGACTTGTCTGTGACGCCTGAACCCTGGCACTGGAAACTAGAAACCAGAAACTGCTTGACGGGAACATTATCAGCCCGTGGTAACATGGCGCCCTAACGGAGGCACATGAATGGCTACTTTCTGTGTGAGTTGTGGAAACCCGTTGGCCGACGGAGCCAAGTTCTGTAACAAGTGCGGTGCCACTCAGCCCGCTGCACAGGCCGGAGCCGTAATTCCTCCCGCGTCCGCTGCTCCCCCTTCCAAGGGGAGCAACACGGCAGTAAAGATCATCATTGGCATCCTGGCTTTTTTCATTTTCCTGATGCTGGTGGTGGCGGGAGGCTGTGCCTATTTCGCTTACCGGGTTAAGCAAAAAACCCACGAGTTCACGCAATCGATGCATACCGACGCAAAGCCTTACACCGGCAAGCGCCAGCCCTGCGCCATGTTGTCTACTAGCGAAGCTACGTCAGCCCTGGGCCAGACAGTCGCGTCTGTGGAGCAGCGCGGCACCTCGGTTTGCGAGTACAACTACGGTTCTAATGGCCAGCATTTCGATGTGGAGTACACCTGGCAGGGCGGAGGCATCACCATGGGCATCGCCCGTGGCGCGATGAAGCATATCTCCGGCATGGAGACCTTCACGGAGGTGGAAGGCATCGGCGACGAGGCCTACCTGGCTCCGGGGAACTCGGCCCTTATGATGCGCAAGGGCGACGTGATGGTGAACATTGACCTGCGTGAATCTGGCGTCAACGCAGACGCGGCCAAAAAGATGGCAAGCAGGATCGCCGACCATCTTCAGTAAGACTGCGACTGATCGCCGCTGATCAAAAACATCGGAGAGGCGGATTCATGCCCTTTTGCGCGCAGTGTGGTTCCGCGGTTGGCGCAGTCCAGTTCTGCTCCAAGTGCGGCGCTCGCCTGCCCGCGGCGGCAGGTACGGTTCCCGCGCCTCTACCTTCTTCTCCCACTCAGCCACCTCGCCCGCTCACTCCCGCCCCGAATCCGCCGGTGGTTCCACCGCTAGCGCAGGGTGGCGGCAATGTCCTGATGAAAGTTCTGGTGGGCTTTCTGGTTTTTATTCTGTTGATCGTTCTGTCCGTCATGGGCAGTTGCGTTTACATTGGCTATCGCGCCAAGAAGAAGGCCGATGAAATCCAGCAGGCCTACAAGGCCAACGACCTGAACAAACTGGCGGGCGCGCTGGGAGTCGGAAATTCATCGGGCGCATCGGGTTCCTCGCGCGGTACTTCGAGCGGAAAGAGCGATTCGGGCGGCGCATCGTCTGCTCCGCTTTCGTTCCCCGCCTGGATGCCTTCGCCGGCCGGAGCGGAATCCGGAACAAAAGTTCCTTTGCGCCCCGGACTCACGGTGGTGACCGCGATCGCCCAGTTTGGCGGCGACTACGAGTCGATTAAGCAGATCCAGCAGGTGAGCGCCTCTGCAGTGCGCCTTTCCTACCGTGCCGACAATGTTCCCAATCCGCTGGAGGGTCTGCAAAAACTGAGCGGCGACACGGCCCCGAAATCCAGCGGATCCATCTCCGGTCAGCGGACGGTTCGCACCGAAGACCTGCAAACCGCCCACGATTACATGCAGTGGTTTGGCCCCAACCAACCGAACCTTATGCCGGGAACGACAGCCATCAGTGTTTCCCGAGAAGTTCTGGCCGAACTGAAGGACAAAGGCGAGACCCAGTTCAGTTTCCGCACCGGAGGTCTGAAGGGAATGGCCGGCTCGCTGCTGGGCGCTCTCGGCCAGATGGCGGGCGGGAGCTCACCGGGCGCATCGAAAGAAGCAAAAGACCTGGCCAACATGGGCAAAGACGAATGCACGCTCAGGCGCGCCGGCAATGGTCTGGCTTCTTTCCCGGTACTGTTGAATAGCCAGCGTGTGTCGCTTCCGGCGGTGCATGCCCAGTGCACCACCGACGGCGGGCTGGCTGATTTCTACTTTCTCGATGACCTCGACAACCCACTTGCCCTGGCCTGGAAGCTGGGCACAAGCGACACGCTGCAACTGGTGAAGATTTCTTATCCTGCGCAACCGGCAGCTTCGCCGGCCGCGGGTTCGTCGGCTGCGCAAACTGGAGCTGGTGCGGGCGGCGGACAGCAGATCGAAGAGGAACTAAAGCAGACGGGACAGGCCGAGGTCTATGGCATCTACTTCGATTTTGCCAGCGACAAGATCAAGCCTGAGTCCGAGCCCGTGTTGCGCGAAATCGCCGACGCGCTCAGCCACAATCCGGCGTGGAAGCTGCGCGTCGAAGGCCACACCGACAACATCGGTGGCGATCAATACAACCTGGACCTATCGCAACGCCGCGCCGAGGCAGTGAAACTGGCGCTGGTGGCTCGCTATCACATCGCCGCAGACCGCCTCTCACCCCAGGGCTTCGGCGCGACCCGGCCCAAGGAGCCCAATGACACGCTGGCCGGCCGCGCCCGCAACCGGCGTGTGGAACTCGTACGGGAGTAAGGACGTTCCGGCCGGATCCCTGGCCAGATGCTAAGAGTACATGTCCCGATTTACCGCAGGGCATGGCCTGAGATCACATAGTTTGTCCTTAGCTTCCCTGTGACAATAGAAGCATGAAATCTTCCTGGACGAGCCTGGCCGCCACGAGCGCGCTGCTATTAGCGCTGGCGTGCGTAAATTGCGGAGGCGGCACAACCGGCTCGACCCAGGCAGCGGGCGGCGGAAGTGGCTCCGGCAACGGGAGCGGTTCGGGTGGCGGTAGCGGATCGGGCGGTTCCGGCTCAGGCGGGAGTCAAAGCGCTTGCGCTGCGATGAGCACAGGCCAGGGTGCCAGCCTCAACAGCTTCCTTCCCTTCGTCAGTTCCAGTCTCTGGAACAAGGATATCTCCGCCTCGCCGGTGGATCCGAACTCCGCCGCCATTATCAATTTCATCGGACCGACGGTCGGCATGCACGCCGATTTTGGATCGGGACTGTACCAGGGTTCAATGATCGGAATCCCGTACTCCGTGGTGGGCAGGACGCAAGTGCCGGTTAACATCAACTTCACCGCTTACGGCGACGAAAGCGATCCGGGGCCAATGCCGCTACCGGCCGACGCTCAAATCGAAGGCGGCCCGAATCCGACTGGCGGCGATCGGCACGTGCTGGTGCTCGATAACGACAATTGCTTTCTCTACGAACTATTCACCGCCGTGCCCAATGGCAACGGAAGCTGGAACGCCGATTCGGCGGCAGTTTGGGACCTGCTGAGTGACGCCAACGCGCAGCGTCCCTGGAGGTGGACATCAGCGGATGCGGCAGGCTTGCCAATTTTTCCCGGCCTGGTCCGTTACGACGAAGTCGCCGCCGGGCAGATTCCGCACGCGATTCGCTTCACGCTTCCGGCGAGCCAGGCTGCGGTTGTGCTGCCGGCGACGCATTGGGCGTCCAACTCCACCAACGCGAACGCTCCACCCATGGGCATGCGGCTGCGCCTGAAGGCGAGCTACGACATTTCAGGATTTTCGGCCAACCTGCAGGTGATCCTGACCGCGATGAAGAAATACGGTCTGATCATGGCCGATAACGGCAGCGCTATGTACATCAGCGGCGCGCCCGACAGCCGCTGGGACAACGATGACCTGCACAACCTGGGGCAGGTGCCGGCCTCAGCTTTCGAAGTGATCCAAATGAATCAGGTCTACACGGCTTCGAACGTGCCGCAGGGCGCGGCTCCGAGCATCGCCAGCTTCACGGCAACGCCCAGCAGCGTGAGTTCGGGCGGCAGCGTGACGTTGTCCTGGAGTGTCAACCATGCTTCCTACGTCATCGTTTCGCCACAGGCAGGAGCGGTGCGCAGCACCAGCGTGACTGTCCAACCCGGCCAGACCACTACGTACACGCTCTACGCCACTAACGAGTTCGGACGCAGTACCGCCGCAGTCACAGTAAACGTGCACTAGTCACCACGAACTGCCTGGGGATAGCCGCCCCCGCCTGCCCGGCGGGGCGGCGCTCCACGATTTCAGATGCCAGCAAAGACCTGTCGAGCTTCGCTCGACCAGGCAGCCGAGGGCGGCTGTCCCCACGTGGCTGCTGGTGGCTTCCTGCACGAGCGGGGGCGCTCGCGCCTACATTTGTCAGAACAGTTTTTCCTGGCGCCGGAGATTTCCGATGGAGCCGATATTGGCCAGGGCAAAATTGAAGCGGAACTGATTTTCGTTGCGGACCGACCCCAGGGCAAAGCGGCGATATTCAACGCTCAGTCCGCAACAGTCCCAGTTGTAGGCAGTCTGCACGGCCGCATACTGCAAAAAGCCGAGATTCGCGTCGAACCCCAGGTTGGTCGCTCCACTAAAGCCGCGTTTGTTGGGCTGTCCATAGCCCAGCAAGATCCGAAATTGATTGAAAGCCTGCTGACCAGTGGGCGTAGGAGTGTTGCTCGGCGCCAGCAGATAGGCATCCCCCCCGCCGATGGTGTACGGCCCAAAACGATAGTTCACAAACGCGGTGCTGGCATTGATCCGGCTTTGCTTGAAGTCATAGTCAATGTCCCATTCCGCCTCAGTCCGGCTGGTGGCCTGGAACTTGAGGCGGGAGATCAACGGCGAGAGCCGCCGGGCCTCGGTAAGAAAAGCGATACCGGTGAAGTCGGCGGTCGTGGTAAACACATTTCGCTGTCCGGGCACCAACGCCCCTCCGAAGTTCGGATCGAGAAAGTATTTCTGGGCCAGTTCCCAGGTGACGACTTCCCGCACCTGCGGTTCAGGCTGACATGGAGTTTCCTCTCGCTCCGGATGCCGTTCCCAGGGGACAAGGCTTTGCACCGCCGGCCGTCCGATGTTAAGCGTGGTCATGCCCGCAGCGTCGCAATCCTCGGCTTTGGCCGAGGTGCGCTTGGCGTAGAGCCGGTTCACCACCGCATACTCCACTTCACTCGTATTGCTCAGAATGTCGCGCTCGTCAAAGCGCAGAATCTGCGCAAAGTTGTCCACGCCGGTCACGTAGCGATAAGTGGCGCGAGGCTCGATGACGTGCTTCCATTTCCGCCCCCAGAATTCGCGATCGTACACTCGCTCCAGCGCGGGCGGACGAATCCCTACCGATCCCTCGACCGCCTTGCGGTTGATGACGTCGCTCTCCGCCACTCCCACCCCGCCGCTGCTGGGCACCAGTTGCTGGGTGTAGAAGGTCTCGCGCAGAGAAATTTCCGGACGCACCGACCAGCCATGCAGCACCAGGGGAAGAGACAGGGTCGGATGCAAGTCGAAGCGTCCGACTAGCGGCGCGGTTCGAAACGAGGGTTCGCTGCGCGACAATCCTTCGGCAGCGGCGTCATAAGACCAGTAAAAGGGCGAGCGACCGATCGAGTGTTCCACGCTGGAAGCCTCGAAGCTGGGAGCATGCAGAATGGTGATGACGTTGCCCGGAGTCGTGCTTTCGAAGTTCTGATAACGCTGCGTTGAAGCGTTGTAGAAATGCCCGCGCGTAGCATTGGAGAGAAAGGCTTCCGACTTCACCTCCGAGTTCACTGCCTGGCTGAAGACGTCATTGAAGGCGAGGCGGAAGACGAAAGAGCTCAAGTAGTCGATGCTGGCGACACCGCGAAAGTGTCCAAAAGTATCTTCGGCGTCGAGTCGGACCTCGTGACCGCCCTGGTCGACTGGCGGCGTGCCGATCCCCCGGTCAAAAACTCCGAAGTAGTTCAGGTAGATATAAGATTTTTCGCTGGGCTGGGCCCGGAACTCGATCTGCGGCGCCCAACCTCGCCGGGTGAAATATTCGGCCCCTGCAGTGACGTCCATGCTGCGATTGATGGCCCAGAAGATGGAGTCCCCTAAAATTGTTCCCTTGATCGAGGAGCTGCCGACATTGGGAATGAGAACGCCGCTCTGCCGCGGCTCCCGCTCCACCGGGTGCGTAGCGAAGGGAAAATAGAAAACCGGAACGCCCTCGATACGAAACGTGCTGTGGTAAATGGTGGCGTTTCCGCCCACTTCCACGATGATCTTGTGCGCATTGAACTCCCACTTGGGGCGCGGCAACTCGCACGTAGTAATCGTTCCGTCGTAGACCAGGTAGTGGTCGGGTCCGGTCTTCTCCACCACTCGGCCAGTAAAGGCGAAAGGATTCTCGGTGGTCAGGATCATCCGCTTTCCGCGCAACTGCATGCCCGTCGTCCCTTTGACGTGTACGAAGCGCCCGGATTCGGCCCGGATGTTGTATGTAGCGTGCGTGGCCTCTACGTGCTCGTCATTGGATCCGCCGTCGAGCACGACGTTGCCGTCGGCGATCGCCTCTCCGGTGTCGGAGTTGTAGTCCACTGAATCGGCATGGAGAATGTACGCGCCGTAGTGGATCTCCGCCTGTCCGCGCAGCTTGTACACAACGCCATCCTTTTCCTGTTGCAGGGCACGGATGGTGACCTCCTCCTCTCTCACCGAGGAGGGGGCGGAGGGCAGCGAAGATTGTGCACCCGTCGGCTCCGATGCGAAAAGCAACTGGCTGGTAACTACGGAGGGAACGAGTAGCAGATGACAAACCAACGCCGCCGTGATAAGGAATCGAGTGCGGGATGTCATCGCAAGCGGACGAGACCCCGAGTGAGGAGATCCACGCAGGGGTAAGGTGACGGTAGCACGGCAGCGCCCGAGTGGCAAAGCAGCCTGGCTTCCGCGCAATTTACTTTTGGGGCTCTAGCTTTTTCCTGCGGAACCAGTCCACAAAATTGCGGTCGTTCTGCCGCTGGAGGCTCACCGGGACCCGATCGTTCCTTACATGAAACCAAGATTCGAACCCGATGTACCAACCGATGCGAACCCAGACCTCTCAGCCAGCCTGATTGATCCTGAAGCGTTCGATGCCAGCGAGCAGCAATTTGCTGCCAGCCTCGAGCAAAGCTCTGCGCGGACAAAAGCCCGATTTGGACAAGAGAAGTTCGGGCGGGAGAGGTTTGCCGCGCCCAAGTCCATAGCGCCCAGATTCGTAGTGGAAGAGGCGCCACAGCAAGTGACGATGATTCAGACCGACCCGGATGCCGGTGATGCGGAGACTCAGGAGGCCGCAACGCCTTTGGACCCGGCCCAACCGCAGCCGCCGCAAGATCCCGATGCATGGCGTCGCGAGGTGGCGGCTCGACTGAGTCATTATCGAGCTCGCCGGCGTACGCGGGAGCCGCGCTATCCCTCCCTGCAGCTGAAGTTTGAGTCTGAACTGAGTCTGACCACTCCAGAGCCGACGACGCCGCTCGTTGCTACGTTCGAGCAAGAGGCGGCCGACTTGCCAACGGTCGCTCCTCCTCGCATCACCCTGGCTGAACCTTCGGGCTACGCTTCGAACCATTCCCCGAGCTATCCCTCGAACTATCCGCGGATATTGCCTGCTGTCTCCACGGAAGCCACCGCCAAGGTGATTGAGTTTGCCAGCTATAGCCCGGCGCCCCGGGCGTTGGACGAATTGGCCGAACCGGTGCTGGACCGTCCCCGGATCATTGACACCCCTGAACTCGCGCCTCCCCCGCCCGCCCTCGGCGGCATTCTGATTGAGTCCGTCGAAGAGCCTGTCAACGAACGGCGGCCTGGATTCGAGATTCCGTTGCAGGCCGCGCCCATGTCACGGCGTAGCGCAGCTTCGGCCATCGACGCCACTCTGGTTCTGTGTGCATTCGCCGTGTTCGCGTATGTTTTCTTTCGCATCAATGCTGAACTGCCGCCGCTAACCAAGATAGCCGGAGCCGGGGTTCTTCTCGTCGGCCTCTTTTGGTCCGTTTATCAATACCTATTGCTGGTCTACAGTGGCACCACCCCGGGCCTCAAACTGGCCAAGCTAGAACTGCACCGCTTCGACGGAAGCCCGGTCCCACTCCGGATCCGCCGTTGGCGCGTGCTGACGTCTGTTCTTTCCGGCCTGTCGTTGGGTCTGGGTTACGCATGGTGCTTCCTCGACGAAGACAGACTCTGCTGGCACGACCGCATCACCAGAACCTACATGGCGCCAAGAAAATAGACATCGCCCCAGGCCACGCCCCTCTCTCATCCCGACCGGAGTGACCGGGGGGTGGAGGACTAGATCGCCGGGCGGGTGGGGTGGTCTGCTAACATCTTTTGGTGACCCCAGCCTCTCCCGTGCGCGTACGTTTTGCTCCCTCTCCAACCGGACATCTCCATGTTGGCAATGCGCGTACCGCGCTGTTCAACTGGCTTTTCGCCCGGCAAAAAGGCGGGACCATGGTGCTGCGCATCGAAGACACCGACGTCGGACGCAGCGAGTCCCGCTTTGAAAATCAGCTGATCGCCGACCTCAAGTGGCTCGGCCTCGACTGGGACGAAGGACCGGACCTGGGGGGACCTTACGCTCCCTATCGCCAGTCCGAGCGCCTGGGGGTTTATCGCGAACATGCGGAGCGCCTGGTCGAGGAAGGCAAAGCTTACCTGTGTTTCTGCACCGAAGAAGAGTTGCAGAAAGAGCGCGAACGGGCCCAGGCCGAGCATCGCCAGCCTATCTATTCGGGCAAATGCCGAGGCATCCCGTCGGCGGAGGCCGAGCGACGGCGTACCGCGGGAGAGTCCTGCGCCATCCGTCTGCGAATTCCTGAGCACCCCATTCGTTTTCACGACATTGTGCATGGCGATGTCGAGTTCTCGAATGAAGTGGTGAGCGATCCCATCATCCTGCGATCGAACGGGATGCCGGTTTACAACTACGTGGTGGTGATTGATGACGCGCTGATGAAAATCACGCACGTGATCCGGGGCGATGATCATCTCTCGAATACTCCAAAGCAAGTTGCGCTCTATGAGGCACTGGGCTGGCCCGTGCCTGAGTTTGCTCACCTCTCGACGATTCTGGGTGGAGACCGGGAGCGGCTCTCAAAACGACATGGGGCGACTTCGATCGCCAATTTCCGCGATATGGGCGTGCTGCCCGACGCGCTGGTAAATTATCTGGCTCTTCTGGGGTGGGCCCCGACCGGCGGCAATCGAGAGCTTTTCAGCCCCGCGGAATTGAAGAAGGAATTTTCGCTGCAGCGGGTAACCCCTGCGGCGGCCATGTTCGACATGGAGAAGCTGTACTGGCTGAACCGGCACTACATCAAGGGCTGGCCGGTGGGAAATCTTACAGCGCTGGGCGCGTGGTTTCTCTCCCAAGCCGGCTACATCGAGCTCAAGGATGCGAAGTGGTTGAGTGCGGAAAGCTATCCTCACCTTCATGTTGAGGAAGAATCGCAAATCTGGCTCACTAAGGTCACGGAGTTGCTGGCCCCCTCGGTCGACCGTCTGGATCAGCTTCCGGAACGGGCGTCGCTGATCTTCAACTACGACGCCAGGGCGGCCCTTGTCGCTCCCGACAATGCCGAGGTGCTGGCATGGCCCAATACGGATGCGGTGCTCGCCAGATTTACCGTCAAGATACTGGAAGACGAATCGGCGAAAACCGGGAATCTCACATCCGAATGCTTCAAGCTGTTCGTCAATGAAGTAAAAGCCGAGACGGGCGCAAAAGGGAAAGAATTGTTTCACCCCATTCGCATCGTCATCACCGGTTCGCACTCCGGGCCGGAATTCGACAAGCTGATTCCTATCCTCGAAGAAGGCAGCCGGCTCAAGTTGCCCAAGCGCGTCCTCGGCGTGCGCGAGCGCGTGGAAGAGTTTGCCAAGGCCCACGCCCACAAGAATTGATTCTGACCCAGCTAGCCCACAAACAACCTCTCAACCTGTCATCCTGAGCGATCCCACCGCTTCGCTTGCGAAGCTTCCGCTGCGGTCAGGGTGACATAAGGCGAACGCTGACACCTCTTCCTCGCCGTGCTATCGTCCTTCCATGAAGGGATACGTGGCCGTTTTCTTCCTGCTCTTGTCTATCACTGCGCCTGCCCTGGCTAAAGAAAAATACCAACATGCCGGCCCCATCCATCTCGACCGCGACGGCGGAAAATGGGCGGAGAAGACCCTGCGCAAGCTCTCCTTGGAAGAAAAGGTCGGACAGCTTTTCATGGTCTGGGTGCGGGCGGAGTTCCTCAACGTCAACAGCCCCGAGTATCTCCAGCTGCGCGACACGATGCGCAAATATCACGTCGGATCATTCGCCATGACGGTGCGATGGGAACCTCCGTTTCTGTATCGCAACCAGCCTTACGAAGCCGCCGAATTGCTCAATCGTTTGCAGCAGGATTCCAAACTGCCGCTGCTCTTCGCTGCCGATTTTGAGCGTGGAGTTACCATGCGTCTGCACGGCGCGACCACATTCCCGCATGCCATGGCTTTCGGCGCCGCCGGAAAAGCGGATTACGCGGAAGCCTTCGGCCGCATCACCGCGCAAGAGTCTCGCGCCATCGGCGTGCACTGGAATTTCTTTCCCGATGCCGACGTCAACTCGAACCCGGCGAACCCCATCATCAACACGCGTTCCTTTGGAGAAGATCCCCAGCAGGTTGGAGATCTTGTCGCCGCCTACGTCAAGGGATCGCGGGCGAACGGAATGATGACCACCGCCAAACACTTCCCCGGCCACGGCGATACCGCAACCGATTCGCATCTCAGCCTGGCCCAGGTCACCGGGGACCGGGCGCGCCTGGATTCGGTGGAACTGGCGCCGTTCCGCAAAGCCATTGCTGCGGGAGTCGATTCGGTGATGGTTGCGCACGTGACTGTCCCCGCGCTTGAGCCAGACCCCAATCGCGTGGCCACGACCTCCCCGGCGATCGTCACCGACTTGCTCCAACGTCAGCTCGGCTTCCAGGGAATCGTGGTCACCGACGCCCTCGATATGGCCGGCCTCACCCGTCTTTATTCTGCCAACATCGGCCGCGCCGCGGTTGAGGCCTTCAAAGCCGGAAGCGACTTGCTGCTCATTCCCGCCGATCTGGAGGCGTCATACAATGCCGTTCTCGAAGCCGCTCGCAGCGGAGAGATTCCCTCAATCCGGCTGGACGCCTCGATCCTCAAGTTGTTGAAGGCAAAGGCGTCGCTTGGCTTAAACAAGGCCCGACTCGTGGATATAAACGCCCTTCCCGAAATCGTGGGCAAACCCGAAAACCTGGCTATGGGACAGCAGATCGCCGACGAAGCCGTCACCCTGGTCCGTGACAATGGCAAACTCCTGCCGCTCAAACAAACGGGAACTGTTAAGGATGGACTTCCGTATCAACATGTGGAAGAAGTACGCAACGGCATCGTGGTGCTGGTGCTCTCCGAGGATGTCCGCACCGAATCTGGCCGTGCCCTCGAACGCGCCATCAAGGCTCGCGTGCCCGATGCCAACGTGATTTATGTGGATCCTCTCATTGCGCCGGCTCTGTCCGCCGGGATCCTGAACGCCGTGGACCAGGCGCAAGCCGTAATTGCGGCGGTCTACGTGGTGCCCACTGCGGGTAAGGCCATGAAGAGCGCGAACGGTTTGACCAACTCGGTTTCCCTCAATGACGCCAGCGGCACGCTGCTGCAGGCGGTCCTCGATCGTGCCGCGCCGAAAACGGCTGTTCTTGCCATGGGAAATCCCTACGTGGCCCAGGATTTTCCCGCGATACAAAATTATTTTTGTACTTTTTCGAACGCCAGCATTTCAGAAATCAGCGCGGTCAAAGCGCTCTTTGGCGAGATCGCCATTCGCGGCCATTTACCAGTCAGCATTCCCAACATTGCCCAACGCGGTGCCGGCATCGAGCGGCCGTTACAAATCGCAGAAGAAGGATCCCAACATGCGCACACCAACGCAACTCAACCGTAGTTCACGGCTGGCATTGCTCGTGATTGTCGGCGTATTGCTCACCCTGCCGGCCTGCGATGTCAACGTGAAGAAAGACAGCGAGGGTAAGGAAAAGAACGTAGATATCGAGACCCCGGTAGGCGGCCTTCACGTCGCGAAAGACGCCGACGTCCGCGATATCGGCCTCCCCGTTTACCCCGGCGCGCGCCGCAAGAAGCAGAGCGAGGACAACAATCCAAACAGCGCCCACGTGAATATTTCTACGAGTCTGTTCGGCATTAAAGTCGTGGCCATCGAATATTTGGCCGACGATCCGCCGGAGAAGCTCGTGGCTTACTACAAAGACCAACTTAGGAAATACGGATTTGTGTTGGAGTGCCACACCAATGAGCGGCATCCAGGAACAAACATGAATGGCGCCGACACTTCCGGCGACTCCAAGAAGCTGAAATGCGAGGACGACCAGAACGGCAAGACGGTCGAATTAAAGGTCGGAACCGAGCAGAACCAGCACATCGTCTCCATCAAACCCGGTGACGATGGCAAGGGCTCGGACTTTGGCCTGGTTTATATACAGATGCGGGGCGGCAAGGACACAATCTGAAGAGATCTCAGATTGAAGATTGTAGATGCGGATTAGCGACCCAACTTCCGAAAATCTGCAATCTACGACCCTCAATCTGAAATCGCTTGCACCTTCCTTGCCACCTCTCATTGCCCTGCTGTAACTTGAAATTGGTGGAGTATCCCTGTCATCAATGTGGTGCGGCGGTGGAACAAGGGACTGCCTTCTGCCCGCAGTGCCGAGCGCCGCAGATTCGGGTTGCTGTCCCGGAGATCGCCATCGGCACCGTTTCAGATCCTGCGGTTTCGTCCTTGCCCCCTTATTTCGGTTCCCCCCTAACGAACCGGATTGAATGGTCGCAGGCATTGCCCGCCACCGCATTGGCGGGATTGATCGCGGCCGTTCTCATGATGACCCCACTTGCCGGTTTTGGATTGGGAATGCTGATTGGCGGAAGTCTGTCGGTAGTCTTCTACCGACGCCGCATCCCGGTGGCCCACGTTACGCCCGGAATGGGGGCACGCCTGGGCATGGTAACCGGCATCCTTGGCGGCGGAATCTTCGCCGCCCTGCTGTCCATCGGAACCATGCTGTTCCACGCCTGGGACAGTATCCGCGCCAAACTGATCGAGGTAGTCGACCAAACCGCAGCCCGCAATCCAGATGCGCAAGCCCAGCAGGCCATGGAATTCTTCAAGTCGCCCGAAGGTCTCGTTCTGCTCCTGACCACTGCGCTGATCGGCACTCTGATCGCCTTCGTTATTTTCTCCGGACTGGGCGGAGCTCTGGGTGCGGCGCTGCTGCGGCGGAAAGAACATTCTTAATTATGTGGCCTGAATATCTCCCTCCCATACGGACGTCATCCTTCGCGTTGCGAAGGATCTGCCGTGAAGCGGACCGCACGTATTTCATGAATCGTGGCAGCACGCAGGAGATCGCCGGCATAGGGATTTGTTGAAAGGCGGCCAGCACCGCAGGTTGCACGCCACCGCAAGGCAGTCTATAGTCACCGTTTCGGAGAGTGCCATGAGACATCTCCTTAACTGGGCTTTGAGTGCGCTGGCCGTCTGGATTGTGGCCCGGCTGGTGCCGGGTTTTCACGTCAGCGGACCGCTGGCTGCCTTGATCGCAGCACTGGTGATCGGCTTCGTCAACGCCACTCTCGGTGTATTCCTGAAAATTGTTACCTTCCCCCTGGTCCTGCTCACCCTCGGACTGTTCTGGCTAGTCATCAACGCTGCCATGATCGAGCTGGCCTCGGCCGTTGTTCCCGGCTTTCATGTCGATACTTTCGGCGCCGCCTTCGTGGGGGCGATTGTTCTCGCGCTGGTCAATATGTTCTTTCGCTGGCTGGCGGGATCTGGACGGAACGGGGGTTAAGCGGTCGCCGACTGAATCGCGGAGAGGACTGCCGAGCTTCCACTCGGCCGAGCGAACAGAGACCCGCCCCCAAATATTCTGATAAGTTCCCGTTCTACAGATCGCACGCTACGCGGAATCCGTAATCGGCATAATGAAATTCGGGCGGGATGCTGGAGCGAGCCGCGCACCGGCTGACCTTGATGTGATGACGCCAGGAGCCGCCGCGCGATGCCCGCCGCTCGCCGCGGTCCGGTCCCCTCGGGTTGCGTTCACGTGATTCGGCGTAATAGCTCGCTTGGTACCAGTCACCGCACCACTCGTGCACGTTCTCGCAGATGTCGTAAAGGCCGAATGCGCTGGGCGCGTATTGCGCCACCGGCTCGGGGCCTTTCTTCCAACGCTTCTCGTAGTCCGGCAATGACTGCGGCGGATTGTCTCCCCAGGGATAGAGCTGGTTCTCGACGAGGCCGCGCGCTGCCCGTTCCCACTCCGCCTCTGTCGGCAAACGATACCTCTGTCCTGTGTTGAGGGTGAGCCATTCGCAGTACCTGACCGCGTCAAACCAGGAAACCGCGACCACCGGCTGTTCCGGACGATTGAAATCGGGATTCTCGGAAAACAGCGCCGGCGGATTTCCCGTGGCACGCACAAAGTCGGCATAGGCCGCGTTGGTCACCGCACACGAGGCCAGCCGGAATGCATCCACCCACACGCGATGAACTGGACGCTCGTTATCCTGGCCTGTCTCCGATCCCATCCAAAACCATCCTTCTGGAACGCGCACGAGTTTGGGCTCGACCATCTTGGCTCGCGGGGACGGAATGGATGGAGAGGACATGAATTGATAGTTTAGAGCGTCCGTCGGATTCAGGTCCGATGGAAATTCAGTTCCATGGGGAAGTGGAAAACAAGTTCCATCGCGCTCCTTCAGCTCCTCCCCCTAATGCTATCTACTGCATTATCAGACAGATACAAAAATGTCCCAACGGAGCTCCACATGCTTCTATACCGGCAGCAAGGCACGAAAAGTAAGGATTTCTGATCCACCGGATAGATTTATGAAACTACTCTTGAAAGTGTTCATTGGCGTAGCGGTGCTGCTGACCGTAGCCTTTGCCCAGGAACCAAAACATGCTGTGGTTGCGCAGGAACCTGCTACGCCGTCCGCTGCATCCCCAACGCAGATGTTCGCGACGGGCTCGCCGCCGCGACCCGCGCCGATGGTGCAACCGAAAGCCTTGCCGCCATTGAATCCCTCCTTGGGAGAGATTGCCCGCAAAGCACGCGCCGCCCGCGCGGTAGCCCCGAAGGCGCAAGTGGTGATGGCCGACGACGCTCCGCCGAAAGAGTAAAACACCCCCACCTCGGATTCACGATCATCTCGACTCGCTAAAACGAAATCGCCTCAAGGATCGCCGCTGCCCACAGCGCCAATTCCTAATAGACTGTTTCCACCGTCAACACAGGTCCATGGATGAAGGCCTCGACAAATTCATCGACCCTGGGAGCTATTTTTCGCCAGCGCTGTCCCCGCTGCCGCCAGGGAAGAATTTTCCTCCACTCCATTTTTCGGGGTTTCCCCAGAATGTGCCAATGCTGCCCTATCTGCGACCTCAAGTTTCAACGGGAGGAAGGGTACTTCCTGGGCGCCATGTACATCAGCTTTGGCTTGGCGCTCGTGATCATCGCGCTGATCGCGGCGTTGTTGTGGGCCATCACAGGCTGGTGGATTACGAAAGACGTAATCTGGGCAGTTGTATTGTTCCTGCCGCTGGCCCCGAGCATTTCACTCTTCGCGCGCGTCCTCTGGATTTACCTGGATCAAACCTTCGATCCTGAGGCTTCACCACCAGCCACGTAGGGGCAGATGGTACTTACGAAATCAGCGTACTTCGGCGAGTTGTGTGCGCAGCTTGTGGGTGGCGCGGAAGAGCGTGTTCTTGATCGTGCCTTCCGTCGTGTTCAGCATGCCGGCAACCGTGCGCAGCCTCATACCGTGGTAGTGCTTCAGCTCGAACACCATCCGTTCGCGAGGCGAGAGCCGACTCAGGGCACGGACGATGGATTGTTGCAGTTCG
>Ga0134122_10001245_pt1 | contig 18289 bp, 7 predicted proteins | sample KB302_FD_96461 | JGI IMG/M metagenome (GOLD analysis project Ga0134122, IMG submission 96461) | Terrestrial soil microbial communities without Nitrogen fertilizer from Kellogg Biological Station, Michigan, USA - KB3-0-2 | ecosystem: Environmental > Terrestrial > Soil > Unclassified ... | reverse complement strand
CGCGACCACGCGGTGAAGGTGCTGATTCCCCGATTGCAGGCGGTTCCCGGGGTGGCGCGCATCGAGCTGCTCGGAGGCGAGGGGCGCCAGTTGCAAGTGTCGATCTCGCCCGAGACGATGCGGCTGGTCGGCGTCTCGCTCGATCAGGTCGTCGAGGCGCTTGAAGGAAGCGAGAAAGACGTTTCGGCGGGCATTTTGGAAATCCGCGACAAGCAGTGGTTCGTCTCGGTCGCCTCGCTCACCGCCGAGGTGGAGCAGGTGCGGCGGCTGCCGGTGCATACGGCGCGCGGCGTCGTCGCGCTGGGCGATCTCGCCGAGGTGCGCGAGGCGCCGGAGTTCCGGCTGGGCCTCGCGCGGTTCAAGGGCTTCGAGGTGGTGTCGTTTCGGGTGATCAAGCAGCCGACCGCGGACACCCTTTCGACCAGCCGGGGCGTCCGCGCCCTGCTGCCCGAGCTGCGGCGCTCTCTCCCCGCCGGCATGTCGCTCGACCTGTTCTACGACCAGGGTGATCTGGTTTCCCATGCTCTCGGCGGCGTCAGCCAGGCGCTCGCCCTCGGCGCGCTGTTCGTGGGGCTGGTGCTGATCGTTCTCCTGGGCAATCTGCGCGGGGCGCTGTTCGTGATCGTCCTGCTGCCGCTCGCGACCCTGGGGGCCGCGATTCCTCTCCTTGCCCTCGGTCTCGGCCTGAATGCGATGACTCTCGGCGGCCTCGCAATCGCCGTCGGGTTGCTGGTCGATGCGGGCGTGATCATGGTGGAAAACGTCGTCCATCGGCTGCACGACCTCGACGGCTCCGACCCCGAGGCGCGGCGGCGGACGATCGCGAATTCCGCGGCGGAAGTCGGCGTGCCGATCGCCACGGCGGTCCTGGTGATTCTCGCGGTGTTCATTCCGCTGCTCGCGATCGGCGGCGTGGCGGGCGAGCTGTACGCGCCGCTCGCCGTGGCGGTCGCCTCGGCGATGACCATTGCGCTGGTCCTTTCCTTCACCTTGGTGCCGGTGCTGGTCGATCGCTTCCTGCCGCCCGGAACGCGCCTCGAAGAGCCCGGCGTGATCCGGGCGATCAAGCGAGCCTACCGGCCGGTGCTCGATTTCGCGCTCCGCCACGGCGCGCTGGTGCAGATCGCGGCGCTCGCCCTCGCTTTGCCCGCGATCTTTCTCGCGACCCGCCTGGGCACGAACTTCCTTCCCGCGCTCGACGAGGGGGCGCTCTTGGTGCAGACCTTTCTTCCCTCGGACACCAGCCTCGCCGCGATCGACGAGGCGAACGGCCAATTCGAGCAGGAGGTGGGGAAGATCCCCGGGGTCCGCGCCGCCTACCGTCGCACCGGTCGCGGCGAGGTGACGGAAGATCCGATGCCGAGCTACCTGTCGGATGTCCTGATCGTCCTCAACCCGGGAGCCGACGTGGCCCAAGTCGAATCCGAGCTGGAAGAATTGGCCGAGCGCATGCCGTTCGGCGTCGAGCTGACGACGCCGATGAAAATGCGAATCTCGGAAGGGATCGGCGGTACCCCGGCCGACATTCAGGTCGAGCTGTTCCATCCCGATCTGTCGGTGCTGGAGCGTCGATCCAACGACATCGCGCAGCTTCTGGCCCGGGTTCCCGGCGTGGCAGGCGTCACGCCCGATTCGGGTGCCCCGTTGCCGCGCTGGCGGATCATGCCGGACGACGACGCGCTGCGCCGGCTCGACGTGCCGCGGAAGGCGCTGCTCCAGACGCTCGAAGCGGCGCTCCAGGGAATCGTCCTGGCGCCCCGGTTCGACGGCCCGCAACGGATCGAACGAACGGTGCGCTTTCCGGCCGACGGCCGTCTGACCCCGACCAAGATCGAACGCCTGCCGATCGTGGTCGAAGAAGGGCGGATCGTCGAGCTGGGCCAGGTGGCGAAGATCGAAGAGGACACCATGCCCTCGCTGATCCGAAGGAAGAACGGCCAGCGCCGGCTCGGCTGGAACCTGCGGACCGAAGGCGATCTCGGCGGAACTGCCAAGGAGGTCGAGCGCGCACTTTCCAAGCTCGACCTGCCGAAGGGGACTCTCATTGCGCTCTCCGGCCAGATCGAAGAGGCGCGCGAAACGCAGAAGCGCCTGCTGGTCGCGAGCGGCGTCGCCCTCGCCCTGGTGGTCCTGCTTCTGTTCCTCGCTCTCGGCCGACCGCGAGAGGTCCTGGTGGTTCTTGGTACCCTACCGGTCGCCTTTGCCGGCGGCCTCTACGCCCTGGCCTTTACGGGAGAGACCTGGAACGCCTCGTCGATCGTCGGCGTCATCGGCCTGTTCGGGGTCGCGGTGCAGAACAGCCTGGTGCTGATCTCGCAAACCAAGGAGCTGATCGCCGCCGGCCTGCCGTTCCGCGCCGCGCTCCGCGAAGCCTCGATCGGCCGCGTCCGGCCGAAGCTGATGACCGCCGGAGCGGCGATCCTCGGCCTCGCCCCCATGCTGATCGGCTTCGGCGGCTCGGAGCTCGAACGTCCGCTGGCGATCGTCATGGTCGGCGGCCTGGTCACCTCGACGCTCTTCACCTTGCTCGTCCTGCCGAGCGTGTACGCTTGGGTGGTGGGCGGAAGGGAGCCAAGGGCATGAGCACCGAGAGCCATCAGTTCAAAATCCGGGGCATGGACTGCGCCGAGGAGGTGGCGATCCTCAAGCGCGAAATCGGCCCGCTGGTCGGCGGCGAAGCGCATCTCTCCTTCGACCTGCTCAAGGCGAAGATGACGGTGCTTTCGGCTCCAGGCGTCAATCCGCGCGAGGTGGTCAAGGCGGTCGAACGCACGGGAATGGGCGCCCAGGTGTGGGAGGACGATGCCGAGCGCCTGGAACCCGAGAGCTTCTGGCTTCGGCGCGGGCGTACGGTCTTGACGGTGGCGAGCGGCGCTTTCGCTCTCTTCGGTTTCGCGGTTCACGCGGCGCTCGCCGGAGGGATTTCCCGGGCCTTGGGCTCGGAAGGGATGGGGATCGCGGCGGGGGTACCTCTCGCCTCGCGAGTCCTCTACAGCCTGGCGATTCTCTTCGGCGTCTGGTCGGTCCTGCCCAAGGCCTGGAACGCGCTGCGGCGTTTTCGTCCCGACATGAACTTACTGATGACCATCGCGGTGCTCGGTGCGGTCGCGATCGGCGAGTGGTTCGAGGGGGCGACGGTGGCCTTCCTGTTCAGCTTGTCGCTCGCCTTGGAATCGTGGAGCATCGGAAGGGCCCGGCGCGCCGTGGAAGCCCTGATGGACCTGACCCCGCAGACCGCCCGGATTCGGAAACCGGACGGTCATGAGTTGGAGATCCCCGCCGAGCAGGTGGAGATCGGCGCGCTCCTTTTGGTCAAGCCGGGCGAGCGCATTCCGCTGGACGGCCGGGTTGTGGGCGGAGCGAGCGAGGTCAACCAAGCACCGATCACCGGGGAAAGCGTGCCGGTGCCCAAAGAGATCGGGGCGGAGGTTTTCGCCGGAACGATCAACGGCGACGGCGCCTTGGAGGTTGAAGCGACGAAGCGCGCGGGAGACTCGACCCTCGCCCACATCATCCGCCTGGTGGACGAGGCCCAATCGCGGCGGGCGCCGTCGGAGCAATGGGTCGAGAAGTTCGCGCGCATCTACACCCCGGTCGTGCTGGGCCTGGCTCTCGCCGTGCTGCTGCTCCCTCCTCTCGTGTTCGGCGGCGCCTGGGAATCCTGGATCTATCGGGCGCTCGTGCTGCTGGTGATCGCCTGCCCCTGCGCCCTGGTGATTTCCACCCCGGTGAGCATCGTGGCGGCGCTCGCCTCGGCCGCCAAGAACGGCGTGCTGGTCAAAGGGGGCCTGTTCCTCGAAATCCCATCGCGCTTGAAAGCCGTGGCGCTCGATAAGACGGGGACGCTGACCTGGGGCCGGCCCGAGGTGATCGAGATCGTCCCTCTGGCGGGCCACGACGAGCGGGAGCTGCTGGAACGGGTGGGATCCTTGGAAGCACGTAGCGAACATCCACTCGCCCGCGCGATCCTCGCCTTCGCCAAACACCGCGGAGTGGCAGTCCGGCCGGCCGACGATTTTCGAATCCTTCAAGGCAAGGGGGCCGCCGGAAGCTTCGGGGGCAAGGAGTACTGGCTGGGCTCGCACCGCTATTTGGAGGAACGTGGGCAGGAGACGCCCGAGATCCACCAACGGCTCGAAGAGATGTCCCAAGCCGGCCAAACGGCGGTCGTCGTGGGAACGGCGGACCATGTCTGCGGACTGATCGCCGTTGCCGACGAAGTTCGGCCGGAGTCGAGATCTTCCGTCCAGGCGCTACGCGACGCCGGCATTCAAGCGGTCGTGATGTTGACCGGCGACAACCGGGGCACGGCCGAAGCGATCGGCAGAAAGACCGGCATCGACGACGTAAGGCCCGAGATGCTGCCGGCCGAAAAAGTCGCCGCGATCGATCAGCTGATCGCCCGCTACGGCTCGGTCGCGATGATCGGCGACGGGGTGAACGACGCCCCGGCGATGGCCCGGGCCACGATGTCCGTCGCAATGGGGGCGGCGGGAAGCGATGCGGCGATCGAAGTCGCCGACGTGGCCCTCATGTCGGACGATCTCGCGAAGCTGCCGTGGTTGATCCGCCATTCCCGCCGAACCTTGGGGGTCATCCGCCAGAACATCGTGTTCTCGCTCGCGATCAAAGCGGTGTTTGTGCTCCTCACCCTCGCGGGCCATGCCTCCCTCTGGGCCGCAATCGCCGCCGACATGGGGGCGTCGTTGCTGGTGATCGGGAATGGGTTGCGGCTGTTAGGCCGCCGGGGCGGCTGACCCCCGGTTCGGCCGCCGTGGAAGGCACTAGCGTCGAGCGAAGCGAACTCGCTGCACCGCAGAGTCCGGTAGGTTTGCGGAAACCTCAGGTGGCGCCAACAGGGGTGACTTGGCAGGGTCGCGTGCCGCCTCGGACTGTTTGAGGTCCGCTACGATCGCCTGAAAGTCATAGTTGAATCGTGCGGCATGTTCTTCTCGAACCTGGCGCACCTCTTGGACAATTGGATCTTCATAGCTCACGATCTTGACCTCCGAGCAGTTCTTCAGGTGTGCAGATGAAAGGGAGGAACAACCCTCTCTGTTGCAGGAACTCCGCCAGTTTCGCTTGGAGTTCCGGATTCGCAATATGAGTACAGTTCCACGTCAACAAGTAGTCGACGCTAAAGGTGGTCGCCACCGCGATATGCAGGCCATCGTCTGCCGCCTTTAAGGGAAGTAGCCCGTTCTGGATGAATTCTTGAGCCAACGCGATGGCCTCGTCGCTCAACGCAAGACGGGGTATACCCTCAAGTATGGTAAGGCGCCGCTTCGCGGCGTCAGGGTCGCCCGCTTGGGCCTCTCGGAGAACCAGCTCCGAAACCACAAGGTCGAAGTCGTGCCGCCGCTGTTCCCACCAATCGATCGTGAGCTGCTGGTGAGCGGCCCCTACCAGGGTCCGGCTTGGCCGTGCCGTCAGGTAGCTGATGACCGTAGTCTCCAGGTAGACACGCTTCCTCATCTGGACAGTCTACTTCAGGCGCGCTTAGGGTTTGGCGGCAGACCGCCTTGGAAGCTCACGGCGCCCCTGGCGGGCGCCCGCCTGACGATCACCGATGCGTTCGATCACATGGTTTGCTACAAGGTACAAGGCGACACGGGCGTCTCGTCATCACCTCCTTGGCGAGGAACTCCCAGGTGCCTGCCGGACCGGTAACCTCCAGCGTGATCGGCCCGAGGTCGGGCTCGTAGGTTGCTCATGCGGCGAGAATACCAACGGAATTGCGAACGGATGGCGGCGCCGATCCGTAAGAGAGGGTAGACATTCAAGCGTGAACGCTCGTTCAGGAGGATGGCCATGAACCTCTTCTCTCGTTCGGCTGCACGGGAATTTATGCGTCAAGGGCGGATCGCCGGCTTGAGCGCTGCGGCTCTATTCTCTTTGGCTCTCCCGATTTCGGCTCGGCTGATTCCTCGGGGCGAGGTGGTGCTTCCCGTCAATCCCGACAGCGGCCTCGGGCTCGCGCCGCTGGCCGGACAGGGTGTGGTGGTTGCGTGGCTCGAGATGGGGCGCGAGGTCCTCCGCGCACAGGAGCTGAATGCGGACCTTTCGGCGCGCCGCGACTTTGTCGTCGCCGACACTCACGAAGGTCCGGCGGCTTTGCTCTTTTGCCCCCAAATCGCCCGGATCGGACAAAGACGCCTCGCCTTCGCTTGGAGCGAGTTGAACATCGCAAGTCGGCGCTTCCGCACCGCGTACCGGGTCATGAACGAAGACGGATCTCCGAGGAGCCCGATACGCTACGCTCAGGGCGATCCGCCCCTGCTGGACGAAGGGTGTCCGCGCTTGAGTGGGGGGGACACTGGATTCGTGATCGCCTGGAACCTTTCGCTCCATCCGGTCGGTCCGCCCTACGGCCTGCGGGCTCGGACATTTTCGGTGCGGGGAATACCGATCTCGTCGCCGATCGATCTGGCGACCTCAGCAAGTATTACCGAGCCCGCGTGGGTCGTGGCCCGCCACGACGGAGAATTCGCCGCCGCCTGGAGTCCGCGGGGCCACGATGAATCGCGAGAGATTTTCCTGCGCCGTTTCGGGCGGACCGGGACACCCCTCGGAAGAGCCGTACGCATTGCCCCGGATCGCCTGGAATTGCAGGGGCTGGTAGCCGGAACCGACGAAGGCTATGAGCTGATCTGGTCCCTTCGCCAGGGCCTCGACAGCCGTTCGGTTCTGGCGCGGCGCTTCGATCGAAACCTCGTGGCGATCACGCCCGCCCGGACCGTGTTCACCTCCGAGACCTATGTTGAGGCCACCGCGGTCATAGATCGGAAGGCGCGCACGGCACTCCTCGCGGCTACGGGAAGCAGTGTGCAGGGCCTTGAGCTCGATCCGGAGCTCGACGCGCGGCGTTGCGGCGCAGCGATCCGAGTGAACGACGAACTGCCGCAATCCACCTTTCCCGTCGTGGTTTCGGCTCCGGGCGAAGTCGTGGTCGCCGGATTGGAGGTCGCCGCCTCCGGGCCCTATCTGCTGAAGTTGATCGTCCGCCGCTACGCGCTCGGCGCGTGCGCCGCGGCGCCTTGATGCCGGGCTTTGGGGCAGGGTCTACCCGGGCAACCGGCAAGGACGGCCCGCACGTCGGTTTCCGTGAGATCGGCGCCAATCCCCTACCCCGATCGGAAAAAACCGCCCCACCCCCCAGCCCGGGCCGCGGCAGGCTCCGGGTGATTCGTCCCTGCGACCCCCACGAGCCCTAACTCGGATGGGGAGGGCGCCGTAAACCCTTCCGAGAGGAGCAGGAAGGGGTTGTAGATGCGACTTTCCTCGAAATTTTCCTTGGGCTTTGCGTTCGCGGCGCTTCTGGCGCTCGGCGCATCGAGCCCGGCCCGCGCCGCGGACTCGCTGCCGCTCTGGTCGGTCTGCGAGGTTACCCGCGAGACCAGCACCCGGCCGATCAATGCCTACACCTCGGTCGATGCGACCGCCACGTTCACGGGCCCGGGTGGGGTGACCAAATCCGCCCGCGGTTTCGTCTACGAGCTGTTCGATCTCAATCCGCTCACCGGCCGCTTTCGCGCGCGCTACAAGTTCCGCCTCCCGGTCACAGTCGGCGGAAGCTGGAGCTACACCGTCAGCTCGTCCGAGACCGGGCTCAATCTGCCCGCCGCGACGTTCATCAGCCTGCCGGAATGCCGGACTCCGGTCACCGCGCTCCACGGCTTCCTACGCCGCGACAACGCCAACCCGCTGAGCTTCGTCTGGGACGACACGACACGCGCGTTCGTTTGGGGCCAGACCTATTACCAGATCGTCAACAACGCGCGTTGCGAGCTCGACAATTCGCTCGGAACGCCTTGCACCGACCTTTACGCTTGGCGCACCTCGATCGACAACACCAAGAACCGGCGAATTGCCAAGGTGCGCCTGCTGATCGCGCCGTGGAACGCGCTCGGCCGAGGCTCCGGCCTGGGGTCCGACATCACCGGGGCCTCGGGGCCGTTCGTGAGGACGAGCGGCGGTACCGGGCCGTATGACCGCAGCCAGCTCGACTTCAATCATTGGAAGGCGCTCGACACGGTGATCCGCGACCTCTACGACAAGGGAGTGATCGCAGAGTTGATCGTCTTCCGCGACACGGCCACGTCGGTCCCGAACGGCTGCGGGACCGGAGATTCTCTTCTTGGCACGGTCGATGAAGACAAGCGCTACTTGGGATACGCGGTGGCGCGCTACGCCGCGTTTCCCAACGTGATCTGGTCGCTCACCAACGAGTGGCAATGCACCAACACCCCGGCTTCCCGCTGGGACACGCTGGGAGGCTGCTTGAAGAACGGTTGCAGCGACTCGTTCTTGCGCGCGTACCTCGGCGATCCGTGGTTCGCGCAAGGCTCGAACCTCCGGCCGTTGACCGTCCACCCGGCGCACAAGTTTCCAGCGATGACGGGTCCGATCGTCGGCCAGTGCTTCTCGTTCTTCGGGAGCGCTTGGCCGTCCAGCGTCTCGCTTCAGCGTCACAAGATATCGGGCGATCCGGCCAGCGACCAAGTCGCCTACGACAGCGTGATGTGCAACAAGCCTGGAGGCACCTGCCAGGGAACCAACAACAAGAGCTGGCCGGTCAGCAACGACGAGTACGGATATTTCGGGGATCAGGACCGGACCCAGCACCGCAACGCGATCTGGGGTCTCGCGACCGGAGGAGGGTACGGCACGTCGGGCGACGCGACCGGAAGTCCGCCGATCCTGACCGCGGGATGGCAGGGGACAAACGAGTACAGCGACATCCAGAGGGTGATCGACTTTTTCGCGCCGACCTCGCTTCCCGCGAGCGGCAGGAATCTCTCCTACTGGACGATGAACGGCGCCGAAACGTGCGGCGATGCGGATCGGATCCACGTCCTGGCCGACTCGGCGAAGAACAACCTGGTGATCTACTTCGCGACCGCGATGACTAACCAAACCATCGCGAGCGTGCCGAACACCTTCTACCACCGCTGGTGGTACAACCCGCGTACGGCGACCAGCATGGGGCAGGATGAGTTCGACGGTAGCTGCGCGCAGGGCAATACGTTCTCCACGATGGATCAGACCGGCGACTGGGTGCTGCGCCTCAAGAAGTGCCCGGTCGCAAGTTGCACAGGCTGCTGAACCGGATGCCGTAGAAAGCGGGGGCGGTCCGCCGCCCCCGCGTTTCGCGATCGCTTCGGGGTCTCTCCGCCCCCTACCCCGGAACCAACCCCTTCGCCCGAGCCGTCCGCTCGTAGTTGGTCTCGCGATCCAACACGTCGAGAGTCTGGAAGTACAAGGCGTCGGCTTCCTCGTGGCTGTTGGCGATCGCCGTCACTCCCAGCTTGCCGAATTCGGAGACGGCTCCGATGAGGTGGAACAGGACTCCGGAGTCTTTGGCGTGGCTGTAGTGGAGGCGGTTCTCGGTGAGGATCTCGATCAGGTCTTCGGGGATCAGGCCGCGGTACGCCTCGGACTGGAGGTTGTCGGTCGCGCGGTAGAACTTTTGGGCTCCGGTGGGGGAGACGAACAGGCCGCTTTCGGGATCGAGGGTGCCGCCTGTCAGGAACTGGAGCGCTAGATAGGGGTGGGTCGTGCCGCCCATGCGCAGGTTGATTTCTAGCGCGGAGCAGTCCCAGTTGTCGGTCGCCGCGTCGCGCCAGACCAGGAAATCGACCGCGAAGCGGCTGACCACGCCGTTTTTTGCCAGGACCTCGCCGATCTTGATCGCCTGCTCCTGGATGTAGCGGCGATAGTCGTCGTGCGCCGGGAACTTGCAGCCGAGGAACACCTGGTTGCTCGGGCCACCAAGGATCTGGTCGTGGGTGGAGATCGGCAGCACCTCGCCGTGCGGGCTGATCCGCAGCTGGGCGGAGGGAGACATTTTCTCCTTCCCCTCGATCCACTCCTCGACGATTCCCTGCATCCGGCGGTACTTGTCGAAATAGCTGTCCACGTTCTCGGAAGGGACCGAGAATTCGAGATTCGCCAGCTCGCGCCGTACCATAGGCAGGCTTCGATCCTCCGGGTAGCGGAAGACCGCGTTGCCCTCGCCCGAGAAACTGTCGTTCAACTTGACCACCGCACGGCGCAGGCCCGGCCGCTCGCGGTCGAGATCGACCAGCGCCTCGGCGACGTCCACCTCGTCGCGCAGATCTTCCTTCCCCCAGGGGAGCGCCACGCCGGCTTCGCGAAATACCTTGCGGCTGCCCGACTTGGTGCCCAGGTGGGCGAGGTCGGGATCGGCGCCGTTCATTGGGATGCCGAGCAGGACCGAGAGCCGCCGTTCGAACGGCGTCGAGTTGAACACCGTGAGGTAGGCGCGCGCCGAGTCTTGAATCCCTTCGCGGATGCGCTCGATCAGCCGCGGCCGTTCGAGGATCTTTTCGGTGAGCGAGCGGGGCGAGGCGTCGTAGGCGCAGAGAAGGGTGAGGCGCGAGCGGGCGTGGCTCGCCGGGATGCCGGCGAGCAGGTGGAAGTAATAGTCCAGGATCATCGGGTGAATCGGTTCCGACGTCACGTAGACCACCCGAGCCCGCGGGTTGCGCAGGCGGATCAGGAGGAACAGCAGCCGCTCTTCGTAGAAGTTCGCGCCGGCCAGTTTTTTCAGCTCGCTCTGGTCGAGCGTGAGCGAGGGCACGACGACCGAGGTGTGGGGCTCCTCGTCGCGCATGGTCAGGGCTTCCCAGACCTCCAAGAGGCGAGGCTGGATCTCTCGGAACATCTCGCGTTCGAGGTCGAGGTTCAGATCGGAAAGAAACGGCGGCTTTGGAATCACCGGGGTCCTCCCTGCTCCGCCGCTCCGCGCCCTGGAGGACGTGTCGCTCGCGTCATACCAGCTGTCCTACGACGGCACCCGGGCCGACGGCGGGAAATTCCAGGTCGCAGGCGGGGAATGAGATCGGGTTCAAGGCCCGGTCCTCATGAACGTCGATCGCCAGGCCCAAGCTTTCGGCCCGCAGCCGGATCTGGCGGTACAGGTGGTAACGCAGCGGCGCGAGCAGCGTGAAGTTCGAGGTGAGCTGGAGCAGGTGATCGCTGTCCTCGCCGGAGTAGACCCGGGTGAGGATCTCGCGCCGCTCCGCCGCCCACTGGCGGGAGACCTCGCCGCGCTCGACCCGCCGTTCCAGGATCAGCATCTGGCGGGCGCGGTTGATGATCTCGGGATGGTGGTTGACCCCGAAGATCCGCGGCATCACCCCCGCATCGTCGCGATCGAACTCGTACATTGTGAGCGCCTCGCCTCTCGGCCCGTCGACGCTCTCCGTCTCGTAACCGATGACCGTGCCGCCCGCGAGGAAGTTCTGGGGCTCCGGAATCAGATCGAACAGCCGGTTGTCGAGAATCCGCAGGCGCGGGCCGCCGAGCTCGGCGTAGAAGCGGCGAAACCAGGGGTGCTCGATCGCCTCGGGCGTCAGGATGTTTTCGAGCACGCCCGTGCTCTTCCCGCCTTTTTCGGGCGATCGGAGCACCGGCCGGGCGATGCCCGACCAGTCGCAAAGGACACCGAAGGTGTGGCAGACGGCGATCAACGCGGCCGTGCGATCGGCGAGGATGCGGTCGAACAGCTCGAAAGCCGGGGCGCGCCACGAGGGATCTTCGCGCAACCCCTGGCTGTGCTCGGCGAGCCCGTCGTTTTGGCGCGGGTCGATGTGGCCCGGGCCGCCGGTGCCGAGGTAGAGCGAAAACCGCCCGCCGGGCGGGTCGGGAAGCGCTCCGCTGCCGCGCACGTCGAACGAGATCGCCCGCACTTGCAGGCCGAGGCGCAGCAGCTCGGGCGCCAGATCGCAGCAGACGTCGACCATCGAGGCGACCAGCGAATCGTGACCGAGGTTCGGCCAGCCGTGGTTCATGTCGAGAACGGCGACGTCGATCGTCTTGGGGTCGGCCGGGGGTACGCTCATCGCGCCTTCCACCCGGGCGAACCGATAGCCCGACTCCGCGCCGCGGGCCGGGCAGTCGGTGATACAGAATTCTTTGCCGTAGCGTCGTTTGAGCTGGCAGTTGACAGGCATTCCGGCGTCCGGGTCGCGATCGTGAGAAGTTGCCGGACTCTATCGTCCGGCGCCGCGTGCCGTCCACTCCGCGCCCAGGAGAGGTGCGACCCGATGTGATATTCTCCCATGACTATCGGTCTTTTTTCATTCGTGTCAGAACTTGGAGATCCACATGCGCAAGCTGTCGTCCTATCTCGCTGCCGGTCTGTTTGCGTTCGCGCTGGCGTCCGCTCCGGCCCGCGCTACGGCTTCGTGGCCGACCCTCGATCAGCAGATGGCGAATTCGCCGGTCGCGATTCAGTCTGGCAGCGCGCTTGCGCGACTGATCCAAGAGAACCAAGACTTCTCGATGCTCCGCGCCGAGGAGGCGAAGGATCTGCGCGGCCTTCCCCCGTGGCTGCGCGTCTGGTGGCGCAAAGAGCATCCGGAGGTCGCCTATACGCGGGAAGATCCGACCGGCGGCTATCCGCTGGTTTTGAAGGAAATCTGGGAGTGGATGCTCCACCACCAGGATCTCCAGCCGGGCGAGGCCGAAGCCGACCAAGCTCCCGGCTTGTCCGAAGAGGAACTGGAAGGCAACGCCGCGGTGGTGAGCGGTGAGCTGCGCATTTCCGGTGCGCAGACCACGCCGCGCAGCGAATCCGACATCCGGGTCAACTACTTCGACCCGACCAAGATCCTCGGCGCTTCGAACAGCATTGTCGGCGGCGGGCACCAGGCGGTGTTCTTCTCGACCAACAGCGGCGTCACCTGGGGCCAGACGACGCTGCCGTTCACCGGCACCGACGCCTCGCACTCCGATCCGACCGTCGAATGGACCTCGGACGGCCGGGGCTGGTCCTCGACGCTCGGCATCGTCGGCGGCGCCTTGCGCCTGCGCAACTACGTCTCGACCGACAACGGTGCCACCTGGACCTTCGAGGCGACCCCCTCTGCGGCGCAGACCAACGTCGACAAGCAGATGGTCTGGGCGGATCACAGCGCGACCTCGCCGTTCAAAGACAACCAGTACGCGATCTGGCACAACGGCACCCCGGCCTTCATGAGCACCCGGAACGCGGTCACCAACACCTGGAGCGCGCCGATCCAGGTGAGCGGTGCGGAATCGACCGGCACGGCGATCGGCGGCGACGCCAAAACCAACTCGTTCGGCGATGCGTTCGGCTTCTGGCCAACCACCACGAACGCCCGGGTGTTCGTGGTCAAATCGACGAACGGCGGTACCTCTTGGGGCACGCCGGTCCAGATCGCGACCACGTTCGACACCTTCGACATCGGTTGCCCGTCGTTCAACAACCGGCGCGCCTTGATCTATATCTCCGGCGGCGCTTTTCGGACGGCGACCAAGAACCTGGTCTACGCCACCTGGAACGACCTGTCGGGCGAGGCCGGCTGCACCGCGCCGGGCAACGAGCCGGGCGCCAACGCCGCTTCCACCTGCAAGATCCGCATCTGGTTCTCCCGCTCGACCGACGGCGGCGTGACCTGGGAACCGAAAAAGATGATCAACAACCAGGCGAGCTTGAACGATCAGTTCAATCAGTGGCTGGTGGTCGATGAGACGACCGGCGCGCTCGGTCTGATGTACTACGACACGGTGGGCGACCCGACGCGCAAAAAGGTCGATGTTTGGTACCAGTCGTCGTTCAGCGACGGCGTCACCTGGAATGCCCCGGTCAAGGTCACCTCGGCGCAGACCGACGAGACGACCGGCGGCCAGGACAGCGGCAACCAGTTCGGCGACTACAACGCCCTGTCGGGCATCGGGGGCATTTTCTGGCCCTCCTGGACCGACCGGCGCGCGGGAGCGCGCGAAGAGATCTTCACCGCCAAGGTGAACGACGGCGCCTGCGCCTTCCCCGGCGCGCCGACGATCGGTACGGCCACCCCTACGGCTCCGAACCAGATCCAGGTGACCTTCAGCAACGGCGCTCCGCCCTCCTCGGTATTCAACGTCTACCGGGCGACCGGCACCTGCGCGGCACCGGGAACCTTTACCCGCATCGCCTCGGGCATCGCGGGCAGCCCGTACCTCGATACGACCGTTTCGGGCGCCATCACCTACGCCTACAGGGTGGCGGGAGCCGACGCCACGAACACCTGCGAATCGCCGCAGTCCGCCTGTGTCCAGGCGACCGCGACCGGCGTCTGCACCCTGCCGCCGAACTTCGCCGGTGTCGCCTCGGTGACCAACAATGCGACCTCCACCTGCTCGGTCGGCGTGGCCTGGGCGGCGGCGACCCCCCAGTGCTCAGGTCCAGTCACCTACAACGTCTATCGCTCGACCACCCCGGGCTTTACCCCGATGGTCGCCAACCGCATCGCGGCCGGCGTCTCGGGCACCTCGTTCAACGATCCGGGTCCGCTGGTCAACGGCACCACCTACTACTACAAGGTGCGGTCGGTCGATGCGGGAAATGCCGCCGAGGACACCAATACGGTGGAGAAGAGCACTCAGCCGACCGGCCCGATCGCGGTGGCGAACTTCACCGAGACGTTCGAAGGGGCGGGCGGCTTCGACAACGCGGGTTGGACCCACATGCCGATCGCCGGTGGCGTCGATTGGGTCCTGTCCATGGCTCAGAGCCAGACGCCGACCCATTCGTGGAACTCGGTGAGCCAGACCACGGTCTCCGACCGCGTGCTGGTTTCGCCCGGGTTCGTCGGCCAGGCGGCAACCACGCTGTCGTTCTTCCACACCTTCGCGTTCGAAAGCAACACGTCCACCTCCTGCTTCGACGCCGGAACTCTCGAAGTCTCGACCGACGGCGGCACCACCTGGACGGTCATGCCGGACGCGAACTTCACGGCGGGCGGCTTCACCGGCACGGTCTCGTCGAGCTTCTCCAATCCGATCGGCGGCAAACGCGCCTGGTGCAACGGCACGATCGGCGCGATGACCCAGGTGACGGCGAACCTTGCTTCGTTGTCCGGCCAGAGCTTCAAACTGCGCTGGCACGAAGGGGACGATTCGAGCGCGGTCGTCACCGGCTGGTTCGTCGATTCGGTCACGCTCAACAACGTCGGCTCGGCGAGCGTCTGCGCGATGCCGGTCTCGCTGATCGGGTTTACGATCGAGTAGAGCGCCCCTTGGTGACGTCCCCTTGCGGCCCCCGGCGAGCTCGTCGCCGGGGGCCGTTTTGCTGCGGTGGGGGTGGGACCAACGATTTGACGATTCGCGCCCGAGCTGATAAAAGCGCGCAGTCAATTTCGCTCCGTAGCCATAGGGGAAGCCATGAACCGAAAGACCCGGATGTCCACCGGGCTCGCGGTCTCCGTCGCGACATTGCTCGCGACCGCCGCCTCAGCCCAAATGATGCAGCGCAACGATCCCGGCCCGCTCGGGCGTCTCGTGACGCTCAAGGAAGCCTTGAACCCGCCCGCCTCGACCGCGCCGCTCGACCAGACCTCGGTCGGTCTCGCCGCGAACGTCACCGGTACCTGGGCCGGCTTCCAGTCGGAGGTCGGCGGCACCTGGGTCGGCTACGTCGATAAGCGCAGCGGTTACCTGGAGTTCGCGGAAGGTTCCGGCTGGCCCTGGATTCCGGGCACCGGCAACAGTCTCGCCAAGGCGGACATCGCGCAGTACCTGGCGGGTGCCGATCAGGTCGATATCGCGTCGCTCGATCGCATCGCGCGCGCCAACCTGCCGGTGGTCGGTCCGATGCTCGGCGTCGAAGATGCCGACCTCAAGCTTTCCGCCGGCCGCTCGGGCCGGATGTCGGACTACCTGTGGTACGTCGATTACGACGTCTACCGCGGCGGCTGGAAGATCGAAGGCGCCCGGGTCATGTTCCGGATCAATCATGGCAACATGGTCCAGTTCGGCTCCGAGGGCGTGCCTCCGCCGGGGATCTCCGCCCCCTTCCCGCGTCTGTCGCGCGAGGAGGCGGTCCAGGCGCTCGGGACCTACATCGGCGGCTTTACCGACCGGGACGGCCTGGTCGATTCCGGCTCGCTCAAGATGATGACCCGCGCCAAGATCGATCCCTCCGCCGCCGACCGCTTCCGGCTCGGCGACGGCTACGGCCTGCTGCCGGTCTGGGAAGTCTCGTTCCGACGCAAGGAGACGGTCGGCACCTGGCGCGCCCGGATCGATGCGATCACCGGCAAGGTCATCGAGTTCGGCGACGTCAACGAATACGCCCAGGCCAAGGGCGGCGTTGTGCTCGTTCAGCCCTCGCTCGGCGAAACGTCCAAGCCGGTGCCGTTCACCAACATCTCGACCGGCGGCTTTACCAACTCGGCCGGCGTCTATACCCCCGCCGGGGCGGCGACCACGAGCTTGAACGGTCAGTTCGTCCGGCCGGTCGATAGCTGCGGCGCGATCTCACTCGCCGCGGACGGCATGAACAACTTCGATTTCGGCAGCTCGGCGGCGAGCGATTGCTCGACTCCGGGCTTCGGCGGCGCGGGCAACACCCGCTCGTCGCGCACCCAGTTCTACTGGGTCAACCGGGTCAAGGAAGTGGGCCGCGGCTGGCTTCCGGCGGTCGCCTGGCTTTCCGCTCAGCTGACCACCAACGTCAACCTGAACCAGACCTGCAACGCCTACTGGAACGGCTCGACGCTCAACTTCTTCAAGTCGGGCGGCGGTTGCGGCAACACCGGCGAGCTGCCGAGCGTCTCGCTGCACGAGTACGGCCACGGGTTGGACAGCAACGACGGCACGGGCTCGCCGCCGGAGAACGGCAGCGGCGAAACGGTCGGCGACTGGACCGCCTCGCTCGCCACCCACCTCTCCTGCATCGGCTCGGGCTTCCTGGGGTCGAACTGCGGCGGTTACGGCAACGCCTGCACCTCTTGCACGGGAGTCCGCGACATCGATTGGGCCAAGCGCGCGGCGAACACCCCGTCCACGGTGGCCAACTTCACCCAGACCACCTGCCCGCAGCCCTCGCCGTTCAACCCGAACTACGTCGGGCCGTGCGGCCAGCACGCGATCGGTACCGGAATCACCACCAACAAGCGGGAAGGTCACTGCGAGTCGTACATCGGTTCCCAGGCCCTGTGGGACCTCGCGAACCGCGACCTGCCGAGCCCCGGCACCGGCGGCGCCTGGTCGATCTCCGACCGGCTTTGGTACTTGACCCGGGCGACCACCACCAGCTTCTTCACCTGCAACACGCCTCCCGCGACCTGGACCTCCGACGGCTGCGCGGCCGGCACGCTGTTCCGCACCTTCCGGGTCGCCGATGACGACGACGGAAACCTGGCGAACGGCACGCCGCACGGCGCCTCGATCTTCGCCGCGTTCAACCGCCACAACATCGCCTGCGCCTCCGATCCGGGGTCGAACACGACGTTCGCTGCCTGCACGATTCCGACCCCGCCGACGTTGTCGCTCACCCCGTCGAACAACACGATGCAGCTGTCGTGGACCTCGTCGGGCGCGGGAATCGTCTACGACGTCTACAAGAACGAGCTCGATTGCAACGCGGGCTTCATCAAAGTTGCCAACGACGTCGCGACGACCAGCTTCAGCGACCCGAACGTCGCGAACTTCTTCAACTACAACTACCAGATCATCGCCCACCCGACCGGCACCGAGGCTTGCGGCGCGCCGCCTTCGAACTGCGCGACCGCGGCTCCTCTGCCCTGCACCGCCCCGGCCGCGCCGATCGTCGGCACGGCGACCGCGTCGGCTCCGAACCAGATCACGGTGACCTGGAGCAACGGGGCTCCGGCCTCCACCATGTTCAACGTCTACCGGGCGGTCGGCACCTGCGCCGCGCCGGGACCGTTCACCCAGGTGGCGACCGGCGTCGCGGGCAGCCCCTACGTGGACAACTCGGTCTCGGGCGGCACCACCTACGCCTACAAGATCGCGGGAACCGAGGCGACCGGGATTTGCGAATCGCCGCAAACCACCTGCGTCCAGGCGACCGCGACCGGAACCTGCACCCTGCCGCCGACGTTCGCGGGCATCGCATCGGCCTCCAACGGCGCCACTTCGCTGTGCTCGATCGGCCTCTCCTGGGCCGCCGGTACCGCGCAGTGCACCGGACCGGTCACCTACAACGTCTACCGGTCGACCACTCCGGGCTTCACCCCGATGGTCGGCAACCGCATCGCGGCGGGCGTCACCGGCACGTCGTTCAACGACAATACGCCGGGCATGCTGATGAACGGCACGACCTACTACTACAAGGTGCGGGCGGTCGATGCCGGCAACAGCTCGGAGGACACCAACACGGTCGAGAAGAGCGCCGTGCCGACCGGTCCGGTCGCCGTGGGAACCTTCACGGAGAACTTCGAAGGGCCGGGAGGCTTCGACAACGTGGGCTGGACGCACGCTCCTCTTGCCGGTGCCCCCGATTGGACTCTTT
>Ga0134122_10001244_pt1 | contig 18303 bp, 17 predicted proteins | sample KB302_FD_96461 | JGI IMG/M metagenome (GOLD analysis project Ga0134122, IMG submission 96461) | Terrestrial soil microbial communities without Nitrogen fertilizer from Kellogg Biological Station, Michigan, USA - KB3-0-2 | ecosystem: Environmental > Terrestrial > Soil > Unclassified ... | reverse complement strand
TCTTCCCTTGACCCCGTGAGCCTGAAGCTTCTTGTATAAATAATCCGTCACCCGAAGCTTGACCGGGTTCCTGCTTGGCACCAAGGATTGGTAGACGCAGCCGGTCAACAGGTCGCTGAGTTGCAAGCATTGATTCGCGTCCTTCCAAGACTCCGTTGCCTGGAATTCCTTGATCCGGGGCCGAGACAGAGCCTCTCCGTACTCATCATATTGAAATCTTTCCTTTAGGCTCCGAATTATCATAGCCGTACAGGATTCTAAGCCTGTCCAGGTAGAACTGGGCGTTTGTCAGCGCTCCTACCTCTGGCTGCAAGAGCATCTCCGCCCACTTCTTATAGGCGCGGCGCTTCTTTAGAGCATCCGGCTCGAAGGGTCCGCCAAAGTGTCGCCCCTCAAAGATGGCCCACTCGATGACCACCGAGCGAAAGGTACTGCTACTGGCCAGGAAACAGTCAATCCAGGCTTCAGAGATTTCCGCGTCTCGCGGAGATCTCAATTCAGCGAAGTGAACCTCCTTGTATCGAGCCTTTCGAGGTCCGCCATTGAAATATTTCGCCTTCTCTTTCGCGGCGCACAGGTCCGAATGTAGTTGTCCATGGTCCGGAACGAACAACATCCCAATGACGAGCCAATCTCCTCCATGTGTTCCAGATTCGTCGGCGTAGATTCGCAAAATCACAGCCTCCGGGGCACAAGACCTGCCGGAGACGGGCTCTCGAGGTCCCAAGGGTTGGGTCTTCGCAGGGCGGCGGCGAGTTGCTCCACCGTGTAGCTCCGCGATGCAGCTCCCGGAGGCTGAACGATCCAGGAGTCTCCTTCGATCCTCAGCGCGGGAGCATCGATCTCTCCGCGCACCAGGACCAGCGCGCAGCCCTGGAAATGCTCGCGGAGGAGATCGCGCAGCACGGGCTCGCCGCGCAGCGGTTTGACGGCGACGGTCCTGCCCTTCCCCACCGCCACGGCACGCAGGACACCGAGACCCGCGGCGCTCGCCAGAGATTCGGAGAGAGGTTCGGGCGCCGCGTCGAGCTCCAGCCAGCCGATGCGCAGGCCCAGCGCGCGGGCGGCCTCGATGAGAGGCGCGAAGCGATCTGGAGCGTCTTCGACACGGAGGAGGTGGGGAGACTTCACGCGGTTTCCCCTGGAAATCCGAGGATCTCTTCCCGGCTTTGCCCCAAAGGGGCAAAGGCATGTAGCCTGGGGCGCGAGCCCCAGGTAATGCCGGCCCAATGGACCCCCTGAGCCCCGAAGGGGCGACGGCAGCTCTCCATTGCGTGTACTGCCGTCGCCCCTTCGGGGCTCAGGGGGTGGTTCATCCCTCCTCCGGATACAGCAGGATCTCCCGCCGCTCCTCCCGGAACTCCTCTTCGTCCGCTCTCCAGGAAGCGATCCAATCCTCCAATCCATCTCCCCCTTCTATGGCCGCCCGATATTCGGGACCTCCGGTCAGCAGGTCGATCGCGGGACGGTCCGAGACGAACTCGTAGGGGGCCTCGCGCCAGGCGAAGTCATCCGGCCAGAGGCGGTGGATCGCGTCGAGCAGCTCGACGCCAACTCGGTAGGACGCGAAGGCATTCCAATCCGTCACCAGCAGCTCGACGCCGCCGCAGACGTTCCCCCGGTGCTTCTGGAATTGCGGCCGGAAGTACGTCGGCACGAAGACGGCGCCAGGCAAACGGCGCGCGTTCAGATCATCGGCGAGGCGTTTGGCATCGATGAACGGCGCGCCGGTGAGCTGGAAGGGCCGGGTGGTGCCGCGCCCTTCGGAGAGCTCGGTCGCCTCGACGAGGCAGCCGCCGGGGTAGATCCGCGCCGTCGCCGTCGTCGGCATGTTCGGCGACGGAGCGATCCACGGCAGGCCGGTCTCCTCCCAGGTCATCGACCGGCGCCACCCTTCGACATACCAGACCGCGAAGTTCGAGAGATTGCCGGTCCAACCCCGGTGTCCCGCTTCCAGCCGGAAGAGCTCGCCCAGCGTGATGCCATGACGGACCGGCAGGCGGAAGGCACCGACGAAGGACTCGTAGCCCGGCTGAAGGAGATTGCCCTCGACGATCTCGCCGCCCAGCGGGTTGGGCCGGTCGAGCACCCAGACCTCGCAGCCGGCGGCCATCGCCGCCTCGGCCGCCCAGACGCCGGTCGCGGCGTAGGTGTAGTAGCGCGAGCCGACGTCCTGGAGGTCGATGAGCAGCAGGTCGAGGCCCGCGAAGACCGAGGGGCAGGGCCGCAAACTCGCCGCCGAGTCGCCGTAAAGGGAGACGATGGGGGCGCCCGTCCACGGATCTCGACCGCCCTCCGCCGCGATCATGTCCTGCTCGACTCCGTAGTAGCCGTGCTCGGGTCCGAAGAGAGCGTGCGGCGGCCCCGCCGGGCTCGCAGCCAGGGCCAGGTGGATCGGCCGCCCGTCGCGGGTGATCGAGGCGCCGTGGGCCAGCACGCCGTAACGTCGCCCCGTGAGGCGCGAGGGGTCGGCAAGCAGGCGGTCGAGGCCGGTGCGGATCACCTCACCCCCGGCCCCTCTCCTAAAGGAGAGGGGAGAAAAACTCTTCTTGAGCCCCTCTCCTTTAGGAGAGGGGCTGGGGTGAGGTCGAGCCGGCAAGAAAGGCTCATCCTTCCCGCCTGTAGATCCCGCTCCGGCCACCGCTCTTCGTGTCCAGGCGCAGGTCGGTGATCACGACGCCGCGCTCGATCGCCTTGACCATGTCGTAGAGGGCGAGGGCTGCGGTCGAGCAGGCGAGGAGCGCTTCCATCTCGGCGCCGGTGCGGGCGTTGACCACGACGTGGCTCCGGATCTCGACGCCTTCGGGAATGGGCTGGATGTCGACCTCCACCTGATCGAGTGGGATCTGGTGGGCGAGAGGGATCAGCTCGGAGGTGCGCTTGGCCCCCTGGATGCCGGCGAGACGGGCCACGGCGAAGGCGTCGCCCTTCGGCAGGTTGGCGAGACGGATCAGGGTCTGCGCGGAGAGCAGCACGCGGCAGGAGGCCGCGGCGATGCGGCGCGTGACCGGCTTCTCCGAGACGTCGACCATGTGGGCACTGCCCTGGGGATCGAGGTGGCTGAAGGAACCTTGCGAGCTCATCGAACGGGCATGCTAGCATCTCGCCGTCTTGAGCCCCATGCGTCTGGCCATCGTGGTGCCCACCCTCAACGAGGATGACGCCCTGCGCCGCCATTTGCCCCGGGCTCTGGAGGCGGCCGACGAAGTCGTGGTCTCCGACGGCGGCAGCAGCGACGGCACCGTGGAGGTCGCGCGGCGGCTCGGGGCCCGCGTCGTCTCGGGCCCGCCCGGACGAGGCGGTCAGCTCAACCGCGGGGCCGCGGCGGCCGGCGCCGCGGACGTGCTCCTCTTCCTCCACGCCGACACGACGCTGCCGGCGCGCGGCGGCGCGGCGGTCCGCGAGGCCATCGCGAAGGGCGCCAACGGCGGCGCCTTTTTTCTGCGCTTCGACGTCGACCGGCCGGCGCAGCGCCTGGGCGCGTGGCTCATCAACCGGCGCACGAGATTTCTCCGCCTGCCGTTGGGCGATCAGGCCCAGTTCGTCACCCGGGAGGCTTTCGAGAAACTGGGGCGCTTCCGCGACTGGCCGATTCTGGAGGACCTGGACTTCGCCGTCCGGCTGCGCCGCCTGGGCGCGATGAAGCTGATCGAAGAGCCGGTGACGACGGCGGCCCGCCGCTTTCTCGAGCTGGGCGCGGCACGCACGGTGGCGACGAACTGGCTGATCTGGGCTCTCTACTTCCTCGGCGTTTCGCCGCACCGGCTGGCGCGGCTCTACCGCCGGAACCGCTAGGCCCCTGGAAAGACCAAAGCCCCGCAGCGTCGATGCTCGCGGGGCTTCGCGGGGGCGGTCTTCGAGTGAGCTTACTTGCGGCCCCGCTTCTTGGTGTTGACGGCCTCCTTGAGCTCTTTGCCGGCCTTGAAGCGCACGCCTTTGCTGGCCTTGATCGTGATCGACTCGCCGGTGGCGGGGTTGCGACCCTTACGCGCGCCACGCTCGGAGACGTTGAAGCTGCCGAAGCCGGGGATCTTGGCGGACTCGCCCGCCTTCAGGGAATCGGAAATCGCCCCGAAGACCGCTTCGAAAGCAGCGGTGGCCTGCCGCCGGCTGATGCCGTCGACGGAGTCCACAATACTATTCACCAAGTCAGCCTTGCTCGCCATCTTTCTCCTCCTTGATTGGTTTTACTGAACGAAATGACTGGCGGAAACGATAAGACAACCGGAGTGGGCTGTCAATACGACCCGCGGCCCCGGAAGCCCTTAAATCCGGGCTTTCGCGAGCACATTGACCGTGAAGCCGTCGTGGTCTCCGCCGGTCAGGACGCGCCACGATCCGGGGCCCGTGATGCTCGCCGCGACGTGCTCCTCGAGCAGCCCTTCGAGCGGCAAGGGAGAAAGCCCGGGCCGCGTCTCGAGAAAGCGCGCCATGACGTCCTCGTTCTCCTCCCGCTCCAGCGAGCAGGTGATGGCGACCAGCAGACCGCCGGGGGCTACCAACTGCGCCGCGCCGTCGAGCAGGCGCAGCGCCTGCCGCGACAGGCGGCCGATCTCGGGCTCACTGATCCGCCACTTGATCTCGGGATGCCGGCGCAGCGTTCCGGTGCCGGTGCAGGGGAGATCGAGCACCACGCGATCGAATTGGCGGCCGAAGGGAGGAGCGCCGGCGTCGGCGACGGCGAGGGGCAGGTGGCGCCGCAGCCGCCGCAGGTTGGCGCGCAGCACGTTGGCGCGGGGGAGGGCGACGTCGGCGAGAGCGATGCTCACGCGCGGCTCCCAGGCGAGCAGCGAGAAGCTCTTGCCACCCGGCGCCGCCGCGGCATCGAGGACCGTTTCACCGGCGTGCGGCGGCGGAATCAGCGCCGCGGCCTGGCTCGCCTCGTCCTGGACGTAGCAATCGCCCTGCTGGAAGGCGGCGGCGGCGAACGGGTTGCCGCGGCGCACGATGAGCCCCAGCGAAGAGAGAGAGGAAGGCTCGACCTCCAGCCCCTCATCGATCAGCCGCTCGGCCAGCAGCTCGCGCCCGCCGCGATCACGGAAGGCGAGCAGGTGCAGCGGCTTGGCGCGGTTGTTGGCGTCCAGCAAATCAAGCGCTCGCGCCTGGCCGAAGCGCTCGAGCCAGCGCGCGACGAGGAAGTCGGGATGGCTTTTCTCGATCGCCAGACGCCGCACCGGATCTGGATCGGCGACCGGCCAGTCTTCCAGGCGCGGCGCCCGCGCGATACGGCGCAGCACGCCGTTGACGAAGCTCGCGCCGCCGCGATGGGTGATCTGGTGCGCCTGCTCGACAGCCTCGTGGACGGCGGCGTGCGCCGGCACCCGGTCGAGAAAGAGGAGCTGGTAGGTGGCGACGCGCAGCAGCGAGTGCAGCGCCGTCTCGATCTGCTGGAACGAACGGTTGCTCGCCTCGGCGACGACGTGGTCGAGCCGGCGCAGCCAGCGCAGGCTTCCCATCACGAGCTCCCGCAGCAGCCCCTGGTCGCGCTCGTCGAAGCGCGGCAGGGCGCTGTCGAGGAAGGTCTCCGCCGGCGCCAGGGACTGCAGGGTCCGCTCCAGCACCCAGGCGGCGGCGACGCGCACGTTGTCCTGCGGCGTTCGCCGTGGAGTGAGCCGCCGGCTGCGGCCGGCCCCGGTCTGGGGAGTTGGAGGCGGTGAGAAGTGTCGCTTCGACATGCTCGCTCGGAGCCGGCGGATCAGGAGAAGACCTCGCCGGCCCGCAGCCGTTCCCCGTTCACGAAGTCCACCGCGCGCAGGACCCGCTTGCCCGGCCGCTGCAGCTCGGTGAGGTCCAGCACGGTGCCGCCGCCGCAGGCCACGGCGAGCCGGTCGCCGCGCAGCCCCAGCAAAGACCCGGGCGCCGCACCGCCGCCGCCCTCGCCGACCTCGGCGGCGACCACTTTGACAGGTTGACCCCGCAGCTCGGCGGTCAGACCGGGCCACGGCGTGAACGCCCGCAGACGGTTGTGGAGCTCGCGGGCCGCGAGCCGCCAATCGATCCGGCCGCTGTCGCGGGTGAGCCGCGGCGCGTAGGTGACGCCCTCGGCCGGCTGCGGCCGGAGCGCGAGGTCTCCCCGCTCCAGCCGCTCCAGCGTGCGCACCATCAATCCTCCACCCATCTGCGCCAGCCGGCGGGAAAGCTCGCCCGCCGTCTCGCCGGAGCCGATCGCCGTTTCCTCCTGGAGAAGGATGGGGCCCGTATCGAGCCCCTCCTCCATCAGCATCGTGGTAACGCCTGTCCGGACGTCGCCCGCGGCGATGGCGGCCTGGATCGGCGCGGCGCCGCGCCAGCGCGGCAGCAGCGAGGCGTGGAGGTTGACGCAACCCCGAGACGGCAGGTCGAGCAGGGCGCGCGGGAAGATCTGGCCGAAGGCGACGACCACCGCCACGCCGGGCGCCAGGGCGGCCGCCTCCTCCAGGAATGCGGGGCTGCGGACGCGTTCGGGCTGGCTCACCTCGAGGCCGCGTGCGCGCGCCCAGGAGGCCACCGGCGGGTCCTGCGGCCGGCGGCCGCGGCCGGCGGGTCTCGCCGGCTGGGTGACGACGCGCACCGGCGCCCGCCCCGCCGCCACCAGGGCCGCGAGCGTCGGCACCGCGAAATCCGGCGTGCCGAAGAAGAGAACACGGTCGAGGTCCGGCATAGCCCGCGAGGATAGCACCGGGGAGTGTAGGCAGATCTCGGCGTCTTGCCCGTACGACCTCACCCCAACCCCTCTCCTATAGGAGAGGGGCTCCAAGACGTTCGGTTCCCCCTCTCCTTCAGGAGAGGGGGCCAGGGGGTGAGGTCGGGCCGGCTCAGCCGCCCACGTTGTTGATCACGAAGCGGCGCTTGCCGATGTAGGTCTCGACGCCCAGGACATCGCGGACGATCACGTCGATGAAGTGCTCGCCGTTCGAGAACAGGTGGGTGTCGAGGTTGAACTGCCAGCCGGGCGCGGCGCTCTGCGGGAAGCCGGGATAGGCGGAGGTGATGTCCGGACGCGCGACGCCGCCCGTCGCGAGGCCGAGGATATGGCCGTCGACCAGCACCTTGATGCTGCTGATGCCCTCCCAATCGAGCGCCCAGCCGGTCACCTGTATGGTGTCGTGATAGAGCAAGCCATTGCGCGGCAGGTCGATCTCGCCGAAGGAGTTCTCATTGACGCCGTCCTCGTCACAGGAGAAGGTGACGGGGATCTCGGAGATGTTGCGGACCTGGTTGGCGTGGTCTCCGGCCCGCACCGTCAGGATATGGGAGCCGGGAGTGTAACCGATCGCCATCAGGAAACCGACGTCCAGGACGAAGCGGAAGCCGCTGTGCGGGCTGTCCTTGAGGCCGGGGAAGATGCGCTCGACGTCGATGCGCCGGAGCCCGTAGCAATCGGAGTAGCCGCCCTCGGGGACAGAGAAGCGGCAGTCGACCTTGGTGTTGGCCCAGACGGCGCGGTCGATGAGCAGCTCGACGTAGCCGATGCCGTAGTCGTCGGCGGTCGTGCCGGCGTCGAGAGCATAGCCGGAGACGACGCTGAAGCGACGGTTGGGATTGGCGAGGGTGCACTTGCCGCGCAGCTCGGCCTGCGCTCTGGGGAACTCGATGGCGCCGAACGGCGCCAGGTTGTGCTCGACGTTGTGGAACTGGAAGGTCTTCGACGGCAGGTCGACCACCTCGCCGGCCAGGCTCCTGATCCGGACGGTGACGGTGTGGAGGCCGTTGAGGTAGTGCGTGGAGTCGAGCTGGAACGCGAAGCCGGGCAGCGCCGAGTTCGGATAGCCGGGGAACTGCGCGGTTACACCCGCGCGGGCCCGGCCGTAGGTGGTGCGCCCGGCGAGCACTCCATCGACCAGGATGTCCACCGCCTGGATACCGTTGTCGTCGAGGGCCCAGCCGAACAGGGGGATGGCGCCGGCGCCGGCGTTGCCGCCGCCCACGATGCCGCCGAACGAGCCGAAGGGCGGGGCCGCCCAGGCCGGAACCGAGGCCAGCAACACCGCCGCGACCACAGACAGGATGACGTTGCGCTTCATCGCTCCTACCTCCTCCACCAGCCCCTCCCACCACCCCCAGTGTGAATCGTCGGAAACAGCCGAAGTACGCGGACCTATGCGGTCACCCTTCAAGTATTACGTGAACTTTCCGGGATTCTACGGGCAAGGCCGCTGGAAAGTCAATCATCGTCTTTCTGCTATACGCTGCATCTCACCTACAGGCCGTGCCGTAGCGGCGGGCCTACCCCCTCCGAGCCCCTCGAGATGCGCTTCGACGAGGAGGGGAAGGTTGCGCAGGTCGTATCCACCCTCGAGCACGGCGAGGATGCGGCCGCCGCAGACTTCGGCGGCGAGCTCGCGCAGCCAGTGCCCCCAACTGCGGAATCCCTGCTCCGTCACCTGCATCCCGCCCAGCGGATCGTTGCGCCAGGCGTCGAAACCGGCCGAGAGGAGCAGCGCGTCGGGCGTGAACCGCCGCAGGGCCGGCAGGATCCTCTGCCGGATGGCTTCGGCGTACCCATCGTCACCAGTGCCGGCGGGAAGGGGGACGTTGAGAGTCGCTCCCTCTCCCTCGCCCACGCCGGTTTCGTCCGCGGCGCCCGTGCCGGGGTAGAACGGGTACTGATGGGTGCTGGCGTAGAAGACGTCCGCGCGCGCCTCGAAGAGATGCTGGGTGCCGTTGCCGTGGTGCACGTCGAAATCGAAGATCGCCACCCGGGAGGCGCCGTGGCGGCGGCGCAGGTGCTCGGCCGCCACCGCCACGTTGTTGAAGAAGCAGAAACCCATGGCGACCGACCGCTCGGCATGATGCCCCGGCGGGCGCACCGCCGCCAGGGCGACGCGGTCCTCGCCGCCAGCCATCCAGTCCGCCGCCGCGAGCGTCGCCGACACCGCCGCCCAGGCCGCCTTCCAGGTACCTGGAGAGAGCGGGTTGTCCGCGGAGTCGAGCAGCGAGTCGCCGCGCGAGACGGCGCGCTCGAAGCGAGCCACGTAACCCTCGTCGTGGAGGGCCGTCACGGCCTGGCGCGCCGTCTCCGGAATGGTCTCTTCCGCCGCTGCTTCCGCCAGCGGCCAGCCGCTCTCCCGCAGGCGGGAGAGGACCCCGGCGAGCCGCTCCGGCTTCTCAGGAAAGCCGGGCGGAGCGCGGTGGTCGAGGCAGGCCGGGTCGGTGTAGACGCGGATCATGGGCGGAGCGATGATACCAGCGGCCGCGGAACGCGCCGGCGGCTCGGCACCTCGAAGCCGCCGCGGGCGAGCCGCTGCCGGGCACGGCACACCAGCGTGTCGACGCTGCTGACCGCCATGCGGCCGCCTTCGGCGCGGGAGATCTCCCGGCTGCTCCAGCCGTCGAGGAGCGCCCGCCGCAGGACGCGCAGGCAGCGCTCGTGGTCATCGCGCCAGATCATCGAGCCGACGAGCAGGCGGCAGCGCTCCAGGAGAAGACGCCGGGCCTCGCCGAGCATGGCCTGCTCTTCAGGATTGCTGCGCGGATCTCTCAGGCGGCCGGCCAATTCGCTCAGACACCCGGCAAACGTGAGGCGCGGACCGCCGCGCTTGATCGTGGCCAGCGCTCGCAGCTCGTCCACCACCACCCGCTCGGCGACCCGCGCCAGATAGGCCACCACCTGCCTCCTGCTCCACTGCCGGAGCAGCCGCAACCGCCCCGTTCCGCCCATGACCAGGCGGTAGTAGACCTCCTGGACCCGCTCCTCCACCTGCTCGGGCTCGATGGGAAAGCCCGCGCTCCGCAATGACTGCCGCACCTGACTCTGCAGAGTGTCGCCGTAGCGGCGGACCAGCTCTTCCCAGGCCGCCTGGAAAGCCTCCTCCCGCCGCACCTTCGGTGAGATGCGGCGCTTCGTAGATGGTTGCATCGACCTCTCCTTGCATGGCAAAGGAGAGGAAGCGCGACAAAAACGGCGATCGAAAAGAGAACGACCTCGAGGACCGCGGAGATCCGGGACGAGAGGGGAAAGGGAGCTTCTTTATATCGTATTCCGGCAGCTTGCGCAAGCCGGCATCGGCGGAATCGGCGCCGCTCTAGCGACGCGCCCGGCCGCCGCCGGCCGCCCGCCGGCGCGGCACCGCCGGCAGCACCTGCTTGAGGTACCGCCCGGTGTAGCTCTCCGCTTCCGCCGCCACCTCTTCCGGCGTGCCCACCGCCAGGAGCTCGCCGCCCGCCGCGCCACCTTCGGGGCCCAGGTCGATCACCCAGTCGGCCGTCTTGATGACGTCGAGGTTGTGCTCGATCACCACCACCGTGTTGCCCAGGTCCACCAGCCGATGCAGGAGCTTCAGCAGCTTGCCGACGTCGTCGAAGTGCAGGCCCGTCGTCGGCTCGTCGAGAAGATAAAGGGTGCGCCCGGTCGAGCGCTTGCACAGCTCACGGGCGAGCTTCACCCGCTGCGCCTCGCCGCCGGAGAGCGTCGTCGCCGGCTGCCCCAGGCGGATGTAGCCCAGCCCCACCTCGCAAAGCGTCTCCAGGATGCGCGCGATCGACGGGATGTTGCGGAACATCTCGTCGGCCTGCTCCACCGGCAGGTCCAGGATCTCGGCGATGTTCAGCCCCTTGTAGCGCACCGCCAGCGTCTCGCGGTCGTAGCGCTTGCCGCCGCAGATCTCGCAGGTGACGTAGATGTCGGGCAGGAAGTGCATCTCGATCTTGATCTGCCCGTCGCCCTTGCACGCCTCGCAGCGGCCGCCCGGCACGTTGAAGCTGAACCGTCCCGGCCCGTAGCCGCGCATCCGCGCCTCCGGCGTCATCGCCATCAGGTTGCGGAGGGGATTGAACACGTTGGTGTAGGTCGCCGGGTTCGACCGCGGCGTGCGGCCGATGGGGCTCTGGTCGATGGCGATCACCTTGTCGAGCTGCTCCAGACCCACGAGGCGGTCGTGCTCGCCCGGTTTGTCCGTGGCGCGGTAGAAGTGCCGCGCCAGGGCTTTGTGGAGGATGTCGTTGACCAGCGTGCTCTTGCCCGATCCCGAGACGCCCGTCACAACGGTGAAGGCTCCGATGGGGAGCGCCACCTCCAGGTTCTTGAGGTTGTTCTGCCGCGCGCCCTGGATCACCAGCTCGCCCCGCCCTTGCCGCCGCCGCGCCGGCACCGGCACCTCGAGCTCGCCCCGCAGATACTTGCCGGTGAGCGACTGGGAATGGCGGGTCACCTCGGCCGGCGTGCCCTCGGCCACCACCTCGCCGCCGTGCACGCCGGCGCCCGGCCCGAGGTCGATCACCCAGTCGGCAGCGCGAATGGTCTCCTCGTCGTGCTCCACCACCAATACCGAGTTGCCGAGGTCGCGCATGCCGCACAGGGTGGCGAGGAGGCGTGCGTTGTCTTTCTGATGGAGGCCGATCGACGGCTCGTCGAGCACGTAGAGCACCCCCATGAGCTTGCTGCCGATCTGCGTCGCCAGGCGGATGCGCTGGCTCTCGCCGCCCGAGAGCGTCCCCGACGTGCGGTCGAGCGTCAGATAGCCCACCCCCACGTCGTCGAGGAAAGAGAGGCGGTCCTGGATCTCCGTCACCACCTTCTCGGCGATGGCCCGCTCCCGCTTGTCGAGCGGCAGCAGGCCCATCCAGCTCCGCAGGTCCGCCACCGAAAGGTGCGACAGCTCGTCCAGCGCCTTGCCGTGCATCGTCACCGCCAGCGCCTCCGGCCGCAGCCGCCGGCCCTTGCAGGTCGGGCAGGTGTGGACCGACATGTACTTCTCGATCTCGGCGCGGATGGTCACCGAGTCCGTCTCCTTGTAGCGCCGCTCGAGCATGGGGACCACCCCCTCGAAGCGGCCCCGCCAGGAGTAGCTCGACTTCTTCCCCGTCAGGTTGAAGGCGATCTCCTCCTCACCGCTGCCATGGAGGATCACCCGCCGCGCCTCGGCCGGCAGCCGCTGCCACGGCGTCGAGAGGGAGAACCCCATGGCTTTCGACAGGGTCTCCACCATCTTCAAGCGCCACGACTTCGAGCCCTCCGGCCAGGGCGCCACCGCGCCGGCCAGGATCGAGCGCTCCGGGTCCGGCACGATCTTGTCGGGATCGACGCCCATCAGCGTCCCCAGCCCCGAGCAGGTGGGGCAGGCGCCGTAGGGGCTGTTGAAGGAGAACAGGCGCGGCGTGATCTCGGTGAGGCTGGTGCCGCACTCCGAGCACGAGTAGTTCTGCGACAGCGTCTCCTCGACCACCGCTTGACCCTCGATCTGGGGCGCCAGCACCACCAGGCCGTCGGCCACCTTGAGGGCCGTTTCGATGGAGTCCGCCAGGCGCTTCTCGATGCCCGGCTTGACCACGAGGCGGTCGATGACGATGTCGATCGAGTGCTTCTTCTGCTTGTCGAGGCTCGGCGGCTCGCCGGAGAGCTCCACCATCTCGCCGTCGATGCGGGCGCGCAGGAAGCCCTCGCGGGCCATCTGGCCGAGCTGCTTCTTGTACTCCCCCTTCTTGCCGCGCACGTAGGGGGCATAGAGCACCAGGCGCGTCCCCTCGGGCAGCTCCATGACGCGGTCCACCATCTGCTGCACCGTCTGCGGGCGAATGACCTTGCCGCAGCTCGCGCAGTGGGGCACGCCGATCGAGGCGAACAGCAGGCGCATGTAGTCGTGGATCTCGGTCACCGTGCCCACCGTCGAGCGCGGGTTCTTCGACACCGACTTCTGCTCGATGGAGATGGCAGGCGAGAGCCCCTCGATCGAATCCACGTCCGGCTTCTCCATCTGTTGCAGGAACTGCCGGGCATAGGAGGAGAGCGACTCGACGTAGCGCCGCTGCCCCTCGGCGAACAGGGTGTCGAAGGCGAGCGACGACTTGCCGGAGCCCGACACGCCGGTGATGACCACCAGCTTGTTCCTGGGGATCTCCAGGTTGACGTTCTTCAGGTTGTGCTCGCGCGCACCGCGGACGGAGATGGCATCCATGGGACCGGTCATCCTAGCAGAGGGGAGGGATCGAAGATGATCCCAGAGGCGAAACAGCGGCGGCAGGAGCGGGAATTCCCTGCCGCCGGGCGGAGGGAACTGGCCGCCAGCGGAACGCCGGCAGCGAAGATCACCATCCGCTCCGTTACCGCCCGAGCAAACCCATATTCTACGGGCCTTTGCAAGATGACCGGGCTTTTTTCCGTCTTGAGAGGGTATGGCGAAACGTACGCGCGGAGGCACAGATACGCCGCCGAGGCACGACCCCGGCTATAAGGGACTCTTCTCCCATTCCACGATGGTCGAGGGACTGCTGCGGGGATTCGTCCAGGAGGACTGGATCGAGCGGCTCGACTTCTCCACCCTCGAGAAGGTCGGCAACAGCTTCGTCTCCGACGACCTGCGCGAGCGCCACAGCGACGTCATCTGGCGCCTGCGGTTGAGAGGCGCCAAAGACCGCTGGGTCTACCTTTACCTGCTGCTGGAATTCCAGTCCACCTCCGATCCCTTCATGGCCGTGCGGCTGCTGACGTACGTCGGCCTGCTGCTCGAGGAGATCATTCGCAAGGAGAACCTGAAGCCCGGAGACCATCTTCCGGCGGTGCTTCCCGTGGTGCTCCACAACGGCAAGGATCGCTGGCGCGCGCCCCTTCGCCTGGAGACTCACTTTGCTCCGATCCCCAGCCCATTGAAGCGGTACCTGCCCCGTCTGACCTACCTCCTCCTCGACGAGCGTCGCCTGGATCTCGACCGCCCCGAGCTGGGACGCAATCCTGCCGCCGCGCTTTTTCGGGTCGAAAGCAACGAATCCGTGGAGGCTCTCCCCAGCCTGTATCAGGATCTCAATCATCAGCTCAGGCCGGAAGACTCGGCGCTGCGGCGGACCGTTCACGCTTGGTTCGTCTCGGTAGCCCAGAGGACATTTCCCGGCGTTATAATTCCCGAGGGGGTAAATCTCAAGGAGGCTCCCATGTTGGAAGAGACCCTGATCAAGTGGCGGGAGACGATCCGCAAAGAAGCTCGCCAGGAAGGCCAGATTCAGGGCCTTCGGCGAGTGCTCCTGCAGCAGATGACCCTGCGCTTCGGCCGCCTGCCCAAGGAGGTTCGGAGCCGAGTGGAGCAGATCACCTCCACCCAGGAGCTGGAGAAGCTCACACGGAAGGTCTTGTCAGCAAAGTCCCTGGCGGAGATGGGGCTGGAGTAGCTCCATGAAAGGTTCATCTCGCCAAACGAAGATCCGGATCAAAGGCGAACGCCCGCCTCAGCGACCTCCTTCTCGACGAGCACCGCCCTCGTTCTTACCTTGGCAGGGCGTTTCAGGCCGAGCGACAGCGATTTTCCCCGTCTTCGGCGGCATTGGAAGGGGAAGGAAGAGGTTTTCCCTGCCTTCGAGATGCCCTTGCAAGCCGAGAAGATCATTTTCCCTCTCTGCATCGTCTCGCGAAGGGAGGGAAAACGGTTTTCCCTGCCTTCCGACTCTCGAGAAGGGAGGCAACGAGGCTTTCCCTCCATTTCGAGTCTCGAGAACCGAGGGGAAGTCGTTTTCCCTCTCTCCGAGAAGCTTTGACGAGAGGGAAAACCGTTCTCCCTCGCTTGAGCTTCTCAGGGAAAGGGGGAAAGGAGCTCTTCCCGCTCTCCTGTCTCTTCGAATCCGGGGAAAATCGCTTTCTTTCGCCTCCCCGAGCCGGTGCAAGGACGCAACGGGCCACCGCATCCTTCCCGTCGGCCGCACGATAGGGGAAAGGACCGCGTAGCCCCTTTACGACCGGGCGCGAGGAGGACTTGGACGCTTCCGGCACGATGCGCGCGAGATCATCAACCGTTCCCGTCCGGTAACACCCACAGTCAAAGGACATCGCCTTCGACGGGAAGGCTCGCCCTGGAACTCAGCAACAACTACCCTGCCGCGGCATGCTATCCGTCGCGTCCTCGATCGCCCAGTAGACAAAGTGGCGCCCCGGGCGCCAGCCCGGGGTAGCGGACACCCAAGAACCCCACAAGCCCCGAGGGGACGGCGGCGGAACAGCCGAGGAGCCCTGACAGCTTTGCGAGAGGCGCCTCATATGTGGAAGCCGCAGGAGAACACCGGCCGCTCCGGCTCCGACGCTTCGGCCTGGCGGTGCTTATCCGTCCGCGCGGACGGATAAGCACCCCGCACCCTCCTGCCCTCCAGCTCGGCGCAAACTGCACATTTGAAACAACTTCGGCGCTCCGCAGGAGGCTCGCCCCGGAAGCTTATTTCGGCCGGATAACACTCCGCAGACCCTTCTCCGCCTGAGAGTCCCCTTCCACCCGGAGCCTGTATCTCGCTCATTCCACGGAACTTCTCTGATCCGGCCAGCGAAGCCGTGCGTTGTTTAGCATCTCTTCACAATTGTCGAGCCTCAGGAGGCTTATCCGTCAGCGATTCCCTTCAGTTGACGAGGATTAGAAACCGGTATAAGATGCAACCTACGCAGAATAAACAAGTTACCGGATACTCCCGGCCCGAGGCAGAAGAGAAATGCGACTGACGATAAGCACTCCCAGAAGGAGGGACCGGGTGCAGATAAACTGTGAACTAGGCTGTTATGCGCACGAGGAGCTATTCTGTGAGTGACCGCAAACTGGAACAGGCTGCCGTTCGTTTCCTTCAGGAGAATGGCTTCTCGGCCGAGTTTATCGAGGAGGCCGGTCGGCTAACTCCCGATATCAGGGCCAGAGACTCACAGGGTGTCTCGTATCTGCTTGAGCTCAAACACCGCACAGTTGCCTGGCACGAGCAGGCCAAGGTTGAGCAGTCCTTGCCGGGTGGCATCGAGGTTATGATGCGAGTTGATCCTGGAGGCCCGTCAAACACGATATCGGGCGTGCTAGAAAAAGCGGCACGACAATTGGAGTCTGCGGCTGCGGGCGATGAGAATGTGCTCAGGGTGGTATGGATCTTTGCTAATCCTACAGATCGCGACTTCCATTATGATCGGGTCCGCGAGACGGTATATGGAACAAGGGTGATCGTGGGAATGGGCAACGTCGAATCTCCGGTACGCGAAGGAATGTACGTAGCGCCTGCAGCTTTCGCCCGCTGGAAAGACACTATTGACGGTATTCTGCTGGAAACTTTTGGAGGCTTATTCCTAAACGATCTCAGTCCTAGGTACGCGGCTATGAAGGGAAGCCGGATCGCGCAGCTATGTGGTGAGGCAGTGCTAGATCCAGTCGAGATAGCAGCTTCAGGTCACTGCTACTATCTTCCACCGGATGATACTCCGCCGACTGAGGAAAACGTTAAGACCCGTCTCGGGGCGATATATGGGATTCGGGTTATTAAGGTGATAGATATACCGCGCTACAGCGCGGCAACAGTAGTACCTGACCAGCTGCAAGGCGAGTTCTTTCAGGAATGAGAGATTCTCTGACTCTTGGGAGTGTTGCGCATAACACTCGCTTGGAGCGGACCGGCGAGCGACCGATTCGGCATGCAGGAGCACCCGTGGCCGCCGGCCGCTCAAGCGGATCAGCGTTGGCCGCAGTGGATTCTGCGGCAAAGGCTAAAATTTGAACACGCCGGTAACCTAGGCAGGTTGGGCCTGATTTGATTATGAGTGCATTCGCAGAGATCTTCCAAATAGCCAAGATGAGCATAGCCATCGCGCAGTATCTTGGACTGGTTGAAAATTCCTTGGAGAGAAGAATTGATAAGTTAGTGGCATCTGAGTTAGACGCAGGCCTAAAGGCGCTTGAGCAAGCAAAGAATTCTTCATCGGAAGCGCTATTTCTTCTTCGGGAAGCAAGGAGTAGGTTCAATAAGGCTTCCGTAATGGAGCAAGGCTATCGTCTAGTCTTGTCGCGATTCAGTCTCGCTTTTTGCCATCATCTACTAGAAGATCACGGCAATGCGAGAGTCGAACTGGAAGCGATTTCTCGAATCACGGAAGCTTCTTTATTCCCGCAGTTCAAATGGACTGCGCTAGCACTGCCCTTGATCCTTGCTCTTCCTCCGGGTGTGGATATAGCAGTCCTGGCCGTCTGTTGGGGAGGGGGGTATATCAAATTAAAGAAAATTATGCCTGAATTGAGGAAGGTCCAACAACTTAAGGAGGCTGCGCTAAGCCTTCTCGAAACTCTAGGAAGCGCCCAACCCGGGGCCTCAAGCGGACGGCTACCGCCGCACGCTTAGGCCCAATCACGTTAGGCGGCACTCGGCCCATCGCTGTCCTTCCAGCGAACCAGGAACATCATGACCAACGGGCGCGTCATACAAGACCTTCTGGAACTCCCCTACATCACATCGGTTCCTCGTGATGGAAGGTCCGTTCCTCTCCAGCCGTTTTTCGATGCGGGCGTTGGCGATTGGCACCTCTACGTGCCCCATGCAAACAACTCGCTGATTCGCCTTGCTGGCGGCGAGTCTGTGTCCGGGTCCTACCTGGCACTCCGGGCTGCCGATCCAGACCGCGATCTCCCCTTCCCGCTTGGCACTCTTATCATCCGCAGTCTCTCCTTCGCGGGCACGTTGACAGCCTTGGGTCACCTGGAAAACGACGTCCATCGCTGTGCGGCCATTCTCGAAAAGTATCAGCTCATTTGGGAGAATCGACACTCCTCAGAGCGAGCTGCTGGGCTGTTGATCGAATCGGAACTTGAGTACCTGGTCATGTTGCTGCGGTCGCTCTACGACCTGCTCCAAGGTGTCATTCGCGACCTAAGCCAACGCTTCCGACGAATCGACAATCCAGCTCGCCGCGGAATCCAACGTCTCCCGGACAGCTTCGCCGACGTGGTGATGAAGGACTCCGTCATCCTCGAGACGCCGGCAATCGCTCAGCGCTTACGGATGCCTGAGCCGCTCGCGGCGTGGTACCACGGAGAGGCTCACTTCTTTGCCCAAATCCGCAACCTGAGAGATGCGATCGCGCACCACGGTCACCAAGCCTCGACGGTGTTCGAGGTCGACTGGGGGTTCGCGGTTGATCCGTCCGATACCGTTTGGGCACCGTTCGCCGCCCTCTTCGTCGGACCTCGTTGGAACGGCAGTCTGGCGTCGTTGCGGGGCGCCTTTGCGGGATTGGTCCGCCGTGCTCTTGACGCCACCGATCGCTTTGCGGCCGTCTTACCGAACTTCGTGGATCTACCGGAACCGCTCGGGAGCGATTTTGAGGTCTTCGTGAGAAGCCCGTTCGGGCACCATCTCACGGGCCTGGCAAGGATCATCGATCAGCCGTGGGAGGGCCTTGGCCGGGGACCTGCCACCGTACCGCCCGAGAGTCGGAACTCCTAATGCCCTTTGAACAGTTGTCTGGGTGCCGCCTAACCCTCGTTGCAGCGGACAATACCCGGGTATTCGCCCGGGTATTGCCGCTGAACTCAGACGCCGTTAGGCGCCATTCGGAACGCCATGGTTAACCGACTGCTCTTCGGAACTCTCGTCGCCCTAGTGCTGTCCGCGTGG
>Ga0134122_10001243_pt1 | contig 18305 bp, 18 predicted proteins | sample KB302_FD_96461 | JGI IMG/M metagenome (GOLD analysis project Ga0134122, IMG submission 96461) | Terrestrial soil microbial communities without Nitrogen fertilizer from Kellogg Biological Station, Michigan, USA - KB3-0-2 | ecosystem: Environmental > Terrestrial > Soil > Unclassified ... | reverse complement strand
TCGTCCTGCTGTTCCTGTTCCGGCAACGCTTCCTGGTCTCCGGCCTGACCGCCGGAGCGGTAAAAGGATAAGGGACGAGAAACGAGCATCCTGATCGTAGGGGCGGAGACAAGCCTCCGCCCGAGGAGGGCGAGTTGGCGGGCGGAGGCAAGCTCCGCCCCTACGCCGAGGAACCGATGGAGAAGAAAACGGTTACATCGCAAATCTCGCGGCGGCGGCCACCTTTCCGTCGCCGCTTTAGGAGAACGGAGGCAGCACATGCGTAACGTTTGGCTCAGGGCGGCAATGGCATCTCTGGCGGTCGCCGCGGCGGTTCCCGCGCTCGCCGCGGACGTCTCGTTCAAAGACCCGACGGGCGACGACAACGGTCCGGGCACGTACGTCTACCCGACCGACACGGTCTACAAGAAGGGCTCGTTCGACCTGACCGGCCTGGACGTCAAAGTGAAAGGGGACAAGGTCGAATTCACCGTCGGCACGAACGTCGCGCTCGACGATCCCTGGCGGATGGGCGGCGGATTCTCGGTCCAGATGGTGTTCATTTTCATCGACACCGACAATGTTGAAGGGAGCGGAAATACGGACGGCCTGCCGGGCCTGAACCTCGGCTTCTCGCCGAAGAACGCCTGGGAAAAAGTCGTCATCCTCTCGCCGCAGCCCTCGTCGCGGGTCAAATCCGAAGTCGAGACCAAAGCCGGCACGGCGAAGGACTCGATCGTGGTGCCGGCGCGCACCAAGGCTTCGGGACGCAACATCGTGGCGACCGTGGACATGAAGGATCTCGGCACCGGCGATCCGAGCCAGTGGGGCTATCAGGTGGTCATGCAGTCGAACGAGGGCTTCCCGGCCTCGACCGACCTGCTCACCCGCAAGGTCAACGAATACGAGGGGCAGCACCGTTTCGGCGGCGGCAACGACGGGGATTGCGATCCGAACGCGGTGGACGTCCTGGCGGGTGACGCCAAGGGCGACCCGAGCGAGGTCGAGGCACAGCACCAGATGCTCAAGTACGAGTGCGCCCCGGACGGCACGGCCAAGCAGAAGGCCACGCTCACCATGGTTCACGCTCACTGATCTTTCACGTTGGAATGAAGCTAACTTCAGAACCGAGGCAGGGAGGCTAGAAACTCATGAATCGCTTTGCGCACGGAGGGGCGCTGCTCGCACTGATGGTGGCCACGGCAGGCGCCGCGACCGCCCAGCAGAACGGGCTGGTGATCGGCGGGACGACCTATACCAAGTGGCTCTGGGGCAATCAGCGCGTGAACGGCTCCGTTTACAACTTCACCACGGTACCGGGCGAGGGGTACGGCGACAACGGACAGGGCTCGGAAGTCGAGCTGCTGCTCTCCGCCCGGCTGTCGAAAGAGGTCGAGGTCAAGGGGCGCCTGCACAGCCGCTTCAACCAGAACTTCTGGACCAATTTCGGCGGTTTCGGCGGGCGCAATCCGGCCACCGAAGATCCTCCGGCGGGCGGCTGCACCGGAGGCGACTGCGGCGAGTTCGATCCGCGCTCCAATCAGTACATCAAGCTGCGCGGCGTGTCGGTGACGCTCACGCCCGGCTATAAGTGGATCGACTCGGCGACGATCGGCGCGAACGACTTCGGCCAGTTCGATCCGTTCGTCATCGGCCGGCTGCGCTACATCGACCGCGACAACGCCTCGGGCCTGCTGTTCCAGGGCTCGGGCGCCGGCCGCAAGTACACCTGGGACGCGACGCGCATTTCGCTCCCCCGCCTGTTCGCCGGGCCGAACTTCACCACCGGCCAGTTCCACGCGGCCGACGCGGCGTACGGCTTCCAGACCAAGTTCACGCCCAGCTCGAAGTTCGATTTCGGATTCATCGCGAACTACAACAACGACATCGAGGTCGATGCGACGGACCGCAATCTGGACAACGGGCGCGACATCCGTACCCGCTTCCGCGACACGGTGATCGGCGGCAAGTTCGGCTTCCATCCGAGCTCCAAAGTCGATATCTCGGGCGCGATCTATCACTCCAGCTCCGCCTCAGCGGACGACCTGGCCCCCGCAAGCTTCTTCGGTCTCTCCGGTTTCTCGCCGGTTCCCGCGGGCAAGCACGACGACGAATCGTGGAAGGTGGACGTGGATTTCAACGATCCGTTCGACAACGGTTTCTCGGTCAACGTTCAGGCGTTTGATATCGGCGCCGAATACGTCGCCCTGATGGCCGCGCGCCGCGAATCCGACGTGCTGCTCACGGAGGGTCACGACGCGACCTACGCCTTCCCGGGACCGGACAACGCGGCGTTCGGCGTCTTTGCCGGCAACCCGACCCGGATCGGCATCGGCGGCTGGAACGGCAACATGCAGCAGGTGGCGACGATCAACGTCGATAACGAGTTTTCCGACTTCGACGAGCCGGCGGCCGAAACGGTGATCGGCTGGAAGGGCATCACCGTCGCTCCGACCTGGAGCCTCGGCGGGCTCGACCTGGCGGGAGAGATCACGTTCATCGATTACAACACCAACTGGCAGGCGTTCGGCGACCCGAGCCGCAACGTGACCTCGACGGTCTATCCGGTCAACGAGCTCGACACCGGCGTGGGCCACAACTTCCGTAGCGCCTACGCACCGTTCCAAGATAAAGAGACGAAGATCGGCGTGATCCGCGCCAAGTACCTGTGGGACATCGGCAAGGGCGTGGACGTGTTCGGCAAGGTCAAGTTCATCGACGAGACCGACAAGCGCCTGAACGATTCGCGCTTCCTCCCCTACCAGGCGGGTTCCTGCCCGGGCGGCGGCCAGGCGTGCGCCGACAACAAGCGTTTCTATTCGCCGGGCAACTCGACGGCCGACATCTACGGCAACCCGCCGGTGATTACGGTGAACGGCGTCACCGGTTACCAGTGGAAGCCGTTCGACAGCCTGTCGGACGACGACCGGGACTTGAGCTACAAGCTGCTTCAGATAGGAGCCGGCTACCAGCTGACCGACGACCTGTACGCCTCTCTGACCCTGGAGCGTTACGACACGACGCTCGACGACGGCAACACCGCGTTCCAGGCCTATCAGCTCCACGAGCTGGCCTCGGGCGACCACACCCAGGACAAGATCTCGATCAAGGCGCGCTACATTCTGGCCGGCGCGGAGATCGGCTTCGAGTACCAGTACAACAAGGGCACGTTCGATCCGGACTTCGGCGGCGGCTTCGTGCCGCAGGTCGCGAACGAGCAGATCTCCAAGGATCACAACGTGCCGGTCGGCTCGCTCGGCTTCTCGGGCCGTTTCGGCGGCTGGAACAGCCTCGAAAAGCGCGACTTCGACCAGCAGCGGGTGAAGGCGTTCATGAAGGTCCAGTTCTAAGCCGGGCTCCCGAAAGTCCGGCTGCACCCCAAAATGCCCGGCGGCCTCACGGTCGCCGGGCATTTTGCGTATAGGTAAGAAACTTCGGGGCGAGCTAAAGTAGAAATCCTGCCTCGAAAGCGATGACGCCGGGGTGGGAAGACGTTTCGAACCCGCTTGCGAGGCGACCATGAGAGCTCGGAGGAAACCAGCGAGGTGGACCGGCAAAGCGCGGCAATACCGCGACTTGGTCGAGACCTCGGACGAGCTGATCTTTACGACCGACCAGGAGGGGCACTGGACGTTCCTCAACCAAGGGGCCACCCGGCGCATCCTGGGGTACGAACCCGACGAGATGCTGGGGCGGCCGTTCATCGAGTTTCTGGCCGAGGAGGAGATCGAGCGGGACCTCGAGGCGTTCGCGCACGTTCTGGCCGGCGACGAGAAGTTTCACTACGAGACGGTGTTTCTGCGCAAGGACGGCCGGCGGGTGGTCCTGAGCTTCAACGCCGGTGTGCTACGCGGCTCCTCGGGTGAGATCGTCGGAGTGATGGGCAGCGCTTCCGACATCACGGATCGCCAGCAGGCCGACCTGGAGCTGCACCGGAGTTTGGACACGGTACGGAAGAGCAAGGAGCGGCTGGAACGCCAGAACGACGTGCTGCGGCGGATCGCCCGCGGCGCGCCGCTCGCGGAAACCCTGAACCAGCTCGTCTTGGCGATCGAGGAGCCGGAAACGGGCATGATCGGCTCGATCCTGCTGCTGGACCGGGAAGGGAACCGCCTCGCCACCGCCGCGGCGCCCCATCTGCCGCATGACTATAGTCACGCCATCGATGGAGTCCGGATCGGTCCGAGCACCGGCTCTTGCGGCACCGCGGCGTTTCGCGGCAAGCGGGTGGTGGTCGCCGACATCGAGCTGGACCCTCTGTGGGCCGATTACCGGGAACTGGCCGCCGCCCACGGCTTGCGCGCCTGCTGGTCGCAGCCGATCGTCTCGTCGGCGGGAGCGGTCTTGGGAACCTTGGCGATGTATTACCGCGAGCCCCGCTCGCCCACCGAGGCGGAAATCGATCTGATCGAGACGGCGGCCCATATCGCCGCGATCGCAATGGAAGCCGCCGCGGCGCGGGATCGGCTGGTCTACAGCACGCTCCACGATCCGCTGACCGGCCTGCCCAACCGTACCCTCTTCCTCGACCGGCTGGGCATGGCGATGAAGCGGACCCAGCGTCGAGCGGACGCTCCGCTGTTCGCCGTCCTGTTCCTGGACATCGACCGCTTCAAGGAGGTCAACGACAGCCTGGGCCACATGGCGGGGGACGAGCTGCTCCGATCGGTCGCCCAGCGCCTGCACCAATGCCTCCGGCCGGCCGATACCGTGGCGCGGATGGGCGGCGACGAGTTTGCCGTGCTCCTGGATTATCTCGACACCGAAATCCAGGCCTCCAAGCTCGCGCTGCGCATTCACCAAGTTCTCGAACCTCCCCACGACCTCCAGGGGCGGGAGGTGCATCTGTCCGCGAGCATCGGCATCACCCTCTCTTCGGATGCCTACGTCCGGCCGGAAGAGCTGCTGCGCGACGCCGATACCGCGATGTATCGAGCCAAGACGGAAGGACGGGGCCGCCAGGCGGTCTTCGATCCCGCGATGCTCCAGGATCTTCCCCACTGAGCATCGCTGGTAGAGTCGGCGCTCCTCAACTTCTCACGGAGCCCGACTTCCGATCATGGCGCAAGACCTCAGAGCCGCACTCGACACCTCCGCCGACGTCCTGGATCTGATCGCGAAAAAGACGCTCGACGCCGAGGAGCGCGCGCGGGTAATCCGCGAATCGGTGCAGTACTGGACCGACCACGTGAACCCCGGGTTCCTTCAGTACCGCAAGTCGGTCTCGACCGACTACACGGCGGTCGAGTGGGACGACGAGGGGGCGGTCTTCCGCGACATCAACGGCAAGGAGTTCATCGACTGCCTCGGCGGCTTCGGCATCTATGTCGTCGGCCACCGGCACCCGAAGGTCTTGAAAGCCGTGCGCGATCAGCTCGACCGCCAGGCGATCCACTCGCAGGAGCTGATCGACCCGCTGCGCACCTACCTCGCGCATCTGGTCTCCCAGATCACGCCGGGCGATCTGCAATACGCGTTCTTCACCAACTCGGGCACCGAGTCGATCGAAGGGTGCTTGAAGATGGCGATGCTGACCACCGGCCGAAAGCATTTCGTCGGCATGGTCGGGGGATTCCACGGCAAGAGCCTCGGAAGCTTGGGCGGCACCTCGAAAGCGGTGTTCCGCGAACCGTTCCTGCCCCTCCTCCACTGGTCGCACGTGCCGTTCGGCGATCTCGACGCGCTCGCCCAGTTCATGAAGACCTGCGATTTCTCGGGCGACCGGATCGCGGGCGTGGTGATCGAGCCGATCCAAGGCGAAGGGGGCATCAACGTCTCGCCCCCGGGCTTCCTCCCCGGCGCGCGCGAGCTGTGCGACCGCTACGGCGCGATGCTGATCCTGGACGAGGTCCAGTCCGGCATGGGGCGCACGGGCAAGATGTTCTGCTGCGAGCACGACGAAATCACCCCCGACCTGCTGGCCCTCGGCAAGGGCTTCGGAGGAGGAGTCATGCCGATCGGAGCCTGCGTCGGCACCCCAAAAACCTGGGCGCGCTACATCGAAAACCCGTTCCTCCACACCACCACCTTCGGAGGAAACCCGGTCTGCTGCGCCGCCGCCATCGCAACGATCCACGTCCTGCTCGAAGAAGGCCTCCTCGATCAAGCGGCGGAGAAAGGCAACTATCTCCTCGGCCGAATGAACGAGCTGGCGGTCCAACATCCCAAAGTCATGCTCTGCGGCCGAGGCCGCGGGTTGATGCTGGGCATGGAGTTCCAAAGCGACGAGATCGGCTACGCCGTCTCCAAAAACCTCTTCGCCCGCCAGATCCTGATCTCCGGCACCTACATCAACTCCCGAGTCCTAAGAGTCGAGCCGCCGCTGGTGATCTCCCGCGAGCAGATGGACACCTTCCTCGCCGCCCTCGAAGATTCGATGATTGCGGTGGAGAGGGAACACAGCCTATGACCTCGCCGCCCGAGCCCCAGGCTCCGGCGTTCCATGCCTCATTACCCTGAGCCGACTTAGAGAGCCGCGTTACAGGAAGAGCAACTTCCTCTCAGAGCTAGGCTATGGTAGCATTGCGGTAGTCTTTTAATGGTGCGCAACCACGTGCTCCGCCACCTCCAACTCCAAAGGGAAAGCACGAGGCAGCTTGTGTGGCTGCACCAAATCCGCCGACTGAATGGCTCTCTCACGAGGCTCTGCTTGAATTAAGGAGTAGCCCCATGAATGGTATCCATGCAGAAAACAGCAAGACTCTAATTGGGGTACTAGCTAGTCATGATTCCGGCGATAGAAACAATGCCCTTGCGCGGCTCTTTGAGCACCTGCACAAAGCCCATCGGGCGAAGCTCCAATGGTTCCACTTCCTTTTTACCGGTGGAACATGGGACCGCTTGTCCAGAGGGTCGACAGACCCTGAAGTCACTCCTATTGCCCTGAAGACTCAGCAATTTCTCGTCAAAAAGTGTGGTGTTACGTACTTACCGTCTCGTCGCGATGGTGGCGTTACTATCATGGCGAACCTCATAGTTCAGCAGGCATGTGGAATTCTTTGGCCCTTTCTTACTCCTCTAACAAGTCATTGGCTCAATCCGGAAAACCTGGCTTTACTACGCCTATCCGATCATTGGCATGTCAAAAAGTTAATGAATGAAGGGTCGGTCGAAGAATGGATTGGAGCTGAGGCACACATTGACTGCAAACGTAATTTGCGAGAAATACCACCCAGAGTTGAGCTATTCCAGGATGACTTACTTCCTCCGGAAAAGCAGCCCAATGGTACGTTCAAATTTGAACGACAAGCTACTGCTTTCCCCAAGACAATCCAAGACATGACAATTGCACTAATTGCTCATAACGAGATGAAAGATCGCATGATAGAATTTGCCATCGATTTCGAACGAGAACTGTCCCGATTCAAGCATATTCTTTCCACGGGCACAACTGGTCGCGAGGTCGCCGCCAACACGCGAATTCTACATGATAAGATATATCGCTACCGATCAGGCCCAAAGGGAGGAGATATTGAAATCGCGAATCAGATACTCTTTGGTCGATGTCATGTCGTGATTTTTTTCATTGACCCCCTAAACCCCCACCCTCATATCGAGGATATCCGTGTGGTTCTGGGGGCTTGCATGCTTCAGCCAAACGTAAGAATGCTGACTAATGAGTCACAGGCAAGGGAATGGATGCGGCGCGTAGTCAGAGGCTAATATTAGCCACACATGCACGCCAACGCAAGCCGGATAATGCGCTCCAATGGTGCTTTGGCTACTCGGCATTCGAGGATAGAGTGATCATTCATGGCTACTGATATCGAAACTTCTGTCGCCCAGGTCGGCCTTCGAGATTTTCTCTTCTATGTAGTACCTGGAGCTATCCTGCTTGCAGGAGTTCTAGCTCAAAAGGGCATTGGCCTTCCCGATCTACAACCATACCTCGGCGTCTCCTCATCTATAGCTGCAATACTAGCTTCTTACATTCTAGGCCAATGCGCCTATCCTATAGGTTATTTCTTTCGACGAGCAATGAACAAACTGGGGCGCCTGAGAAATTTACCGGGCGAGGGCAACGAAGCTTTTGAAGAAGCCTTTCGCAAGGCAGCAAACGACAGCCCTACCTACTTCGCGACAGTAGTATTCCGCTACCGAACACTGGCCCGCTTTTGTTCCGCCATGGTCTTTCCAGTCGCATTCATGGCAGCAGGAGCCGCAATGGGGTCCTGGCACCTTGACGGGCCAAGGATATCAGCAATTTTTTTCACTGCCACTGCTGTCTGCGGTGGCTTCCTCTGGCGTTACCATCGCTATGAATATCGCTATCGTTCTTCTCTTCTAACGACTATGCAGTCGCATACCTCTCTCGTGGCGAGACGCAAGCCGTAAATCTTCCACATGGTCATCCGGCTTTCCCAAGAAGAGATATCGAGCACCGTGAGCGCTAAGGCGTCTCGGATTTCCTCCGCCTGAATGTAATCAAACCGCCGAGCCATAGCCGAGCTATGCAGGTAGGTTTTCGATGATTCTGGCGGAGGCATGGCGATCCCGCTGGCGGGAAGTGCGGTCTTGGGAAAGGAGCGACGCAGAACATTTTCACTCGTGCCAGTCATTTCTGGCTGCACGTTCAACAAAGGAGGGCGTCATGCTCCTTTCGTACGCAGTACGGGCGCAGCCGGGGACTGTGACGGGGACCTGAACGTCCAGCCTCTAATTCCGAACAAGAGAGGTTACAGAGGGCCGGGCGGGATGATCCGGATGCGCCTGGGGAAATCCTGCACCTCTTGCACGGAGGGTGGTCCTTCATCGATGAAAGCCGAGACATCCGCTGCTCGTCACTGGTTTTCCGCCTGAATCCCGAAATGACGGAGCCGGCTTCCGGGTTGTTTTGGTCCTGGACCAGAGCGCATACTCCTCATCGTGAATACTTCTAGAGACCTTGATACATGGACTTGAAGGCCCTCGCCGAAGCACTGACCCAAATTCTGGCCCCAGCACTCCCTCGCCTGGTTACCATGGTTACCAGCAGTTTGGAGGGTTCCTCCGGGACAGCGGTCGATATAGATCGGGCCAAGACGGTTGGTCCAGATTCCATGCCAGCGTCGAAGGAAGCCCAGCGACGGCCGAGGCAGTTCGAGACGTGGCCAAAGACCCGGAGGATCTGGACGTCCAGGCTGTTCTCCGCGTCCAACTGCGGAAGCTCCTGGAACGCGATAAGGTGCTGACGGCAGAGATGGCTCGCCTCGTCGAATCCAGCGGCGACGTAAGTAAGATCGACTCTGGAGGCATCGCACAAGGCAAACGGGCCGTAGCAGCTGGCGCTGGGGGAATCGCGATCGGCGTCGACATTGGGAGAGAGGTCCGCTCCGCCTCCCGGGATCGTGGCTGAAGAGAATTTGTCTTCCTCCGGATTGACCCCGCCGCCCGATCACCCGGTTCCGGCACTAATCCCGACCCGCTACCGCCAGCCGATCGCGCGCGACCTCTCGCATCCGATCGGAGCGGAGCAGCTGAGCGCGGAGTTCGCGGGGGTTCCCCAGTTCGAAGCGCTCAGCGTCTCGTTCTCCGGCGTACCCACCCTCTGGAACGATACCCGCCCCACCTCATCTGCTCAGGTCGAGGCCAGCCCGCAGCCGATCCTCTCCGCCTGGTTCACCCACCGTCACCCAGATGTCTCGGGCGGCCGGAGTCAGAGCGGGGAATTTGGAGAACGCTGGGGCCTCACCGTCTACCCCGTACCGAGCGGCCTCAAGGCAACCGTCCGCGCCGCTCTCGGCGCCACGGGCTTGGGCCTAGTCCGCGCGTGGCTCGCCAGGCCGCGAACCGAAACCTGGCGGGAGGCGCTCCGGCATGAGATCGAGGTGCTCTATGATTTTGAGACTCGCGTGATGAGCTGGCGGGAGACGCCATAGAGGAAACCGATGCGAAAAGCGACTCTCAACGAGGGGGTACCGGCCGATCAACGCTGGTTCTACCATCCTGAGATGCAGGCGCGGGTGGCCCAGGCGGAAAGGGACTTCGCAGAAGGCCGCTCGACCCGGACCGAGACCCCGGACGAGGCCCAGGCGTTTCTCGACAGTTTGAAGCGGCACGCCGAGTGAATACTTCGGCTAAGGCAGTGCGGGAGCGAGGAGCCGACCCTCCTCACCTTCACTGCTTGTGTTCGAGCCAGTAATCCCGGAACGCGCGCAGGCGCGGAAGAACCTCACGATCTTTCAAGCGGTTCGCGGCCACTTTGCTCGCAATGATGTCGTCCGGGTGGCAGACGGGAAAGCCCTCCACCTCGACCCGCCGCGACCAGGCGCGGTTGAAATCTGCGATTCCGTCGGGCGCGAAGATGAGATCGAGGTCGAAGGGGCCGTTTTTGAGCTGGATGAAATCCTTGCCTCGGCGGATCTCGGCTTCCTTTTCGTCCGTCAGCTCGAAACCCAGTTGGCGGAGCGCGGCGGCGGCGGCGAGGCCGTTCGCTTCGCTCTTCTCGAGAAAAAGGTCCGCGTCTTGCGTCGTATCCGGATAGCCGAGAAGGATCGCTCCCGACTTTCCCAGGAAGAGGTAACGAATACCGTAAGCCGCGAAGGCGTCGCGGATCTCCTCGGCTTGGGTGTACTCAAACCGCCGGGCCATAGCCGAGCCATGCGGGTAGATTTTCGGCGCACCAGGCGCGGTACTCGGCCATCGTCTCGAAGGAGCGATACGGCTCGTCGTCGAGCACCGGCTTATAGGTTCGGATAAAGGCGTAGCGCAGCCGGGTGGCGAGCGGTCTTCGAGCCGCCGCTTCGAATTCGGCGAGCCATTCCGCTTTGGTAGCAGCGGAGGGTTCGGTTGGAGTTGCGAGACTCATCAGGAGACCGTTGAGACCCATTGGTCGTCGATCTCAGGGAATTCCCCGTCAAGGGGTTCCCAGGTCGCCAACAACCCGAGGAGCCGGGGTCGGATCTCCTTCCACGGAACCACTTCTTCCGGATGCGCAAGGGCCTCTGCTCGCCTCTCCTCAAGGAAATCTCGCAGGTCATCCGACAGACGTAAATCCGGGGGAGGCGATGCGTTCTCCCAGATCTCCTGTGCCAGGTCGAGCTGTTCCTCGATGGGCAGAGCCAGCGCATGCTGCATCAATTCAGCCTTGGTCATTCAGTGAGTTTAAAGCTTAGCGCCGTGATTTGGGCACCCACGGCCTTGACGTCAGCGCTTTCTGTAGCTACATTCAGCCGGTCGCGACCGGGACGAGGGGAAGCGGCAAGCCAACCCCCGTAACCACGGTTTAGATTTCGTGGGTTGCGAGGAGGCAACCCGACATGAAGCTCGCGCCTATTTCCAAGCCCTTTCCCGTCAGCCCTGAGGAGGTGAAGGCCGCGATCGAAGCCGCACCAGAGCGGATTGTCGATCCGGAGGGTGACTATGACCCCAACGATGGAGCGGCCGTGGACGCTTATTGGAAGAGTGGAACGGTTCGCCGCCCGGGCCAGCGGGGACAGGGGAAGCGTCCCCGGAAGGTCTTGCTCTCGGTTCGCTACAGCCCGGAGGTTGTGGACTACTTCAAATCCACCGGCGAGGGCTGGCAGTCACGGATGGACGAGGCTCTGCGGGAGTGGGTTGCCTCCCGGAGGACGGCCTGACCGAAACTGGAGATCACCCCGCCACTCGGTCGCACTTCATGCGTCCCAACGCTACCGCTGGGGATCCTCTCCTTCAACCTTGATGTCCTCCTCAACCCCGGCGTTCTCAAACCGCCGCACCTCGCTCACCGTCCCATCCGTGAAGACCAGCTGAACGCAGGCGAAAGCCGTCTCCTTCGGCATCCAGATGATCGTGTTGTCCGGGTTCGGCGGCAAGACGGTGATGTCGTTCCAGGGCGGGAGCTCGAATTTCTGCCCGACGCCGCAGTCGTCCACCGAGTAGCGGATCTCGCGCAGGGAATCTCGTGCATCGAAGACGGCTAGATAGAAGGGGATTCCTCGGACGTTTGCTTCCTCGAAAGAGCCCCATTCCCGTTCGGGATCTCCGAGATCGGACTTTGCCGCAGCCAGGATCTCTTCGTCGGGATCGAACGAGAGAGTGTAAGGACCGGAGACGGCGCCGCCCGGCGCCAGGAGCTGGACTTCGATCTTTTGGCGACCGAGATCCACCCGTAGGGGGTTCATGACGAATTCCGGATTGGCGGACCTGCGGCCGAGCGTCGGGTTGATCCAGGGGAGATCGCCGGTCGAGCGCCAGGCGGTGTCGGTTTCGAGGCGGTAGCGAAACTCGGCGACGGCCGCCCCATCTTCGACTTCGAAACGGAGCGTCCAGCCGTTGCTGGCGCGCGAGGTCTTGAGCCGCACCGGGGCTGTGGATTCCGTAGCGGGCTCAGGGGGCGTCATCGACTTCGGCCCGGTCGGTTTGGCGGTCGGATGAGGGCGCCGCCGCGTGGCACCCGGCCTTTTCTGGAAGAAGATCCGGGTCGGGCTCGCCTCGCCGTCCGCGTAGACCAGCTGCATGCAGAGGTAGGTGAAGCGGGCGGTGATCGGGCCGTATTCGGCCTCCGGGGTACGATCCAGATCGCAGCTGTCCAGGGAGTAGCGGATCGAGCGAAGCGCGTCCTTGCGGCTCCACACCGTGTTGAAGTAGACGAAGTGGCTGTCCTCGGTGGAGCTGTAGAAGCTGACCCACTGATTCGGAAGCAGGTGGTCCAAGAAGTAGCGGGCTTGCCGGATGCGCTCCGTCTCGGGATCGAACGACAGCCGGAAGCGGCCCGTCCCCTCCCCTTCCGGATCGATCACCTCGACCTCGACGATCTGTTCGCCGGTCCCGATCGGACCGATGTCGAGCGGCCCGACCGATTCGCTCGCCTCTGCCAGCTCCTGCCAATCTTCCGCGCCGAGCCGGCGATACCGAATTCGGCCACCGTCGATGGCGTGGGCGAGCTGAAAGCGGACGTCCCAACCGTCGTCTCGCGGCTGGGCAAGCAGCGCAACTCCTCTCTGCACGAGAGGGAGCGCCTGCGGCGGTTCGTCGGCGAAGGCGGAGGCGAACGGCACCAAGCCGACGAGCCAAAGGGTCGAGCGAAGAAACCAGGAACGCATGAGTGGCCTCCAAAGGGGGTCCCAAGACTACCCCTCTCTTGGACCCGCGGGGCGGCGCGAACGAAACCGCGGGGCTGCGGGGTTCCACCTGAATCAGAATGCAACCTTCGCAGGAAGGCTCCGTACATCGCTTTCGTTCAGGCGTCGAGACCGGCGCCTCACCCCCAAACCAAAGTCTCACCGCGAGGGCCTCGGCGCCCTCCCGGCGAGCGTTATACCCTTGAGGAGTCCGTCCCATGCGTACCCTGCTCCGCCCCCTCTCCGCCCTCGCCCTGGGTGCCGCGTTCCTCGCGGCGCCGGCCATCGCGGCCCCCTTGACCCGCACGCACAACGATTCGTTTTCCGTCACCAACGTTCGGGTCTTCGACGGCGTGCGGGCGATTCCGCACGCCACGGTCGTCGTGCGCGACGGGGAGATCGTGGCGGTCGGCCAAAACGTCCATGCGCCGTCCGGTCTGCCGGAAATCGATGGCACCGGCTCGACCCTGCTGCCCGGCCTGATCGACTCGCACGGCCACTCCCGCGACCGGCGCGAATTGGTGCGTTCGGCGGAGTTCGGCGTCACCACCTTGATGGACATGTGGTCGCTGCCGCACTACGTCGCCCGGATGAAGCGCGAGCAGGATCGTGGCGACGCGACCGATCGGGCCGACATGTTCAGCGCGATCAGCCCGGCGACGCTTCCGGAGGGGTACCCCTACAACTTCACGCCGCAGATCGAGCATCCGACCCTGTCGAGCGCGGCGGAAGCCGACAACTTCGTCGATGCGCGGTTCGCCGAGGGCTCGGATTACTTGAAGCTGATGCTCGAGGACATGTCGGTCACCTCTCCGTTCACCATCCCGACGCTCGACGCCGAAATGGTGCGCGCCCTCACCCGGGCGACCCACCGGCATCGTGCGCTCGCCGTGGCCCATGCCACCAAGGGGGAGCTGGCGGAGCTTGGGGTCGATAACGGAATCGACGCCTTGATGCACGTTTTCGTCGACGTGCCGATCAGCTCGGCCCTGACCTCGAAGATCGTGCGCAAGGGGATCTTCGTCGTGCCGACGCTCTCCGTCGAGGAATCGTTCGTCGATGGAAACGGCGGAGCCGAAGTGGTCGCCGATCCGGACCTCGGGCCTTACCTGACTTCGGATGAGATCGCCTATCTGCTCTCCTCCCCCGGCCTGCTCACCCCGGAGCAGCTGGCGATCGCCAAGGCGAACGTGGGCGCCCTCCGCGCGGCCGGGGTGCCGCTCCTTTCGGGCACCGATTCGCCGATCTACGGCGCCGCCCTCCATCGCGATCTGGAGTTGCTCACCCTCGCCGGCCTTTCGCCGCGCGAAGCGCTGATCGCGGGCACCTCGGCGGCGGCCAACGCGTTCGGCTTGAGAGACCGGGGCCGCATCGCCCCGGGCCTGCGCGCCGACCTGGTGCTGGTCGATGGCAATCCGCTCGAAGACATCAAGGCCACCCGCCGCATCCAGAAAATCTGGAAGACCGGCGTGGAAGTCGAGCGCCCCCTGCCCTCGCTGTTCGGCGCAGCAAACCGCTCGGCGGCATCGACTCTAAGCCCGGTGTGCGGGCGCGGGCTTTAAAACTCCAACCGGACGAACGTGGGGTCACGTGAAAACGGCTGCGCGGCACCTCTAAGAAAGAGAAGGCGCCAGCCGTTTTTCGGTCGGATCGGGCTCCGCCCCGAAAGGAGGATTCATGTCCCGTCCCCGCATCGCCCGCCTCGTTGCAATGCTCTTCTGCGCCGCCGGTTTCGCCACGCTTCTTGCGATGGCGGCCTGCGCTTCAAGCCCGGCATCGGCTCCCGCCTCTCCCGGGTCGGCGCCCGGGCTGCTCGTCGAAGATCCGCCGCCGGAACCGGATCCCCTACCGGAAGAGCCGCTCCCCACCGAGCCCGATCCAGCGCCCGATGTCGTGAAGAGCCCGGAAGACGAGGTCTCTCCCGCGCCGGAACCGTCCCCGTTGGGCGCCGACACCAGCTGCGCTTGGGGCTCGAACTGGGCGTGCAATCTCTGCGTGGTCAACGTGCCGGGCCAGTTTGCGGCGCTCCGCGATCATGGCGAGCCGCTCGGTTTCAAACACGACGGATTGGAGCTTAACGTCGCCTATCCGAGCAGCAACCACATCGAGGGAATTCAGCGCCTGTTGACCGGCCAGGGCCGCACGTTCGTGATCGCGAAGCGCGACGATCGCTCCACGGGTCAAATTGGATTGGTCGTCTCGATGGCCACGCGCAACGGCTCCGGCGTGCGGGTCCGTTCGAACCGCCTTTCGACCTCGATCGCCCAGCCGGAGGACACCCCGCCCTCCGGCTCCGACCGGGTGATCGCGACCCTGCCGCCGCGCGACCATTTCCGCCATGCCGGCGGCATGCAGGCCGCGGGAAACGTCGTCGCGCTCCCGATGGAAGAGGGCCCCGGCAACGGTCGGATCGCGCTCTACGATTTCAACAGCTCGACCGCGCCTCTGCCGTTCGCGTTCATCGAAGGAACTACCCCGGCCGCGGGCACCGCATCGCTGGCGAAACTTTCCGCCAGCCAATGGGTTCTGCTCCTGGGCCATGGCGACGCCAAGAAGCTCGAAGTCTTCAAATCGTCGTCCGGCGACCTGCGCGCGCCGGGCAACCGATGGACTCGAACGGAGATTTGGGAAGACTGGAAGGTCAACGTCTGGGATTCGTTCCAGAATCTCAACTTCGTCACCGACTGCAACGACGGCCAGCTCTACCTGATCGGTACAGGTCTCGGGGTTCGGTGGGGCGCCATCGGCAGCGACTATGCCCATCTGTACCGGGCCTTCGCCGACGGACCCCTACGGCTCGAACACGTCGGCGTCAAGCAGTTTTATTGCAGCAACGACGGCTCGCGGCAGTGCAACTTCGACGCCGGATCGGGCGTTTTCGTCGGCGCGGATCACAAGCTCGTGCTCTATGCCACGGAGCACGCCGACGACGGCCCGAGCGACTCGGTTCGCCTGGTCGAATTTCGCGGCACCTGGCCGAATCTGAACTGCGGAGTCTCTTTGAACGAAGCGTTCGTCGACTTCTATGATGACTCCAACTTCAGCGACCGGGGATTCATCTTCGACTACCCCGACCGCTTCGCCAAGAACTGGTCGAATTTCGGCCAGATCGACGCCTTCAACGACAAGGCCTCGTCGGTTCGCTGGTGCATTCCGCCCGGCCATCGGGTAAGGATCTACGCCGACTCGAACTACAAGGGGAGCTCCAAAGATCTGGTCGGCAACGGCCAACTTCAGCAGGTCAACCTGTCGAGCTGGAGCTTCAACGACAAGACCTCGTCAGCGCAGTGGCTGGCATTCTGACCGCGGTTCCGGGGTGCAAGACGGGGAGGCCGACCCGGCTTCCCCGCAGCCGCCGGACGATCCGCGGCGCGCCCGCAGTGATCGCTTTCTTCAGAGGTTCGCCGGAATCGGGCTAAACTCCATGCCGAGATGACCGATCCGTCGGACGAATTCGACCAGGGCGTGGACAGCGTGCGCGAAGCGATCATCGCGGTGATCTCGCTCAGCCAGCGGACGCGCCAGCAGTTGGAACGCGAGATGGGCTTGGCGGCCGGCTACCTGAGCAAGCTGCTGCACGGCGGAGTGGAGCTCAAAGTCCGGCACGTCATGATGCTCTCGGCGGTGCTCGATTTTCCGGCTTCGGAACTGTTTCGCCTAGCCGAGCAACGGCGCACCGACCCGGGAGCCAGAGTCACGATCGAGCAGGTCGAGGAGGTCCGTCGGCGCCTTCGGCGAGAACCTCGGTCGCCGGACGCCCCGATCGACGACCAGGTGCGCGAGTCGCTGATCCGGCTGTTGCAGGAGCTGGCCCTGCCGCCCCGAAGCTCGTCGAGTTGAAGGCGAATCAGCCCGCCGCCGACTCCGGATAGACGAACGCAAGGTACGGATCGCGCTCGGCCCGTTCGAGGAAGCGTTTGACGTAGCGGATCTTGCCGACCGTCGCCACGTTCAGCTCGCAGGCGACGTAGACGTAACGGATCGCCCGTTCGACCTCGGCGGAAACGCCAAGCCGAGCGAAGATCTCGGTAATCTCCTGGGCGAGATCCATCACGTCGCGGGTCCGGCCCTGTTCCAACCAGAGCGCCGCGAGATCGAGGCCGACGAGACTGCCGTTGAAACCCTGCCCGTGGCGATGGAACGCCTCGCGGGCGGCTTCCAGGGCGCCTTCGGCGAGGGCGTGCTTGCCGAGCGCCGCGTAGATCTGCCCTTCGAGCCAGCGCAGTTTCGCGAGGTTGAGCGGCGAGTCGGCGAACGCCTCGCCCAAACCGCTCGACAGCAGCTCGTGCGCCGCCCGCAACGGCTCGCCGCAGTCGAGAAGCGCCCTGATGTAATTCTGGCGGGTCGAGTGATGCAGCTCCGGATCGCGCTCCCGGTCGAGATCCCGGAGTCCCCGCGCGAGCAGCTCCCGCGCTGACTGTGGATCTTCGTCGTACAGCGTGTAGATTCCCCGGAGGACGATGGCACGTGCCGCGAGGTGGCGGTCGCCCGTCTCCCGCCGGATCCGCTCGACCCGCAGCAGCAGGTCGCACGCCTCGCCGAACAGGCGGCGGTCGTTCAGATAGCTCGCGCGCAGCTCCAGAATCCGCGCTTCGAGCGCAGGGTCCCGAGTGCCGCGCTCGAAATGCCGGCGCGCCTGATCGAACGCTCTTTCCGCGCCGGTGAAATCGTCGTTCACCCGGCAGGCGTTCGCCAACTCGCCAAAGGCCCGGGCCCGCAGATCCGCCGCCTCGGGGGTCGCCTGGCTCTCGTCGAAGGTGCGCGCGGCGAGCTGGGCGTAGGTGGCGAAACGCCACATCTCGCAGGGGTTTTTGTAGCGGGCGGCGAAGCTCTTGGCGAGCAGCGCTTCGACCAGCGGCGGACCGGAGAGCCCCGGCGGCAGCTCGCTCTTCGGCAGGCCGAACGGAAATCGGCGCCGGGCGTACGGCCTTACGCGATCCAACGCGCGATCGATTGCCGCCTCATAGGCCGCATCGAGATCCGGGTCCGAAAGCTCTGAAGTGTCAGGAGGTTCGGGATGTAACAACGCGCGCAGAAAAGGCTCCGCGCGCTCCCGGCAGATCGGACAACCGAACAGGAGGTGATGGACCAGGTTCCGCCAGCCGCTCCCGTCGAGCGGGCCGAGACCCAACCGGCGGACCTGCTCGTCGCTCACATGGTCGTCGTCCACGCCGAATCCCCTCCGGGCGCAACCGAATCGTTCGCGGAAGTGCCTGCTGATTCTCTCACAGGCAACCGAAGCCGAGCGCAGGGGCCGGCGACTTAAACGCGCCTTAGCGGGTGCAGTCGGCCGCCCTCGGCTTG
>Ga0134122_10001241_pt1 | contig 18318 bp, 15 predicted proteins | sample KB302_FD_96461 | JGI IMG/M metagenome (GOLD analysis project Ga0134122, IMG submission 96461) | Terrestrial soil microbial communities without Nitrogen fertilizer from Kellogg Biological Station, Michigan, USA - KB3-0-2 | ecosystem: Environmental > Terrestrial > Soil > Unclassified ... | reverse complement strand
GGAACGCGCCGAAGCATGCCGCCCCTACGGGGCTGGATGGGGGTCCATGGATCCGACGTCCTGGGGCTGCGCCCCAGGCTATTCAGATTTCGCCCCTTCGGGGCAAGTCTAAATTGTGGTCACCTTCGACAAAACGCTTCAGCCCGCATCCTCTGTCTGGTCCCGGACTGTGCGTGAGCGTATTTAGGAAACCCGGTACTAAGTAAGCATCCGCTTGGGGGCGACCAGAGACCAGAGTGGTCACGCTTTGGACACAGGCCCCGGGTGTGCTATCGTAACCCCATCAAAATACAGGGCCTCAGCAGTCAGGGCACCTCTGGGAGAGAGGGGTTAGGGGAGCGAGGGTCCTCGGAGGGCAGACACCTCCATCGTCCTACCCGGATTCCTGCCGAAGCATCCGCCGCATCATCTCGCGGACCTGCTCCATCTGCTCATCGGTAAGAGCCCCGCTCGGAGCCTCCGGCGGCGGCTGGAGATCCCGGAGAAGCTCGCGAAGCTGCTCCGCGGCGCGGCTGCCCGGCTGGACTCTTCGCGGATAGGCCAGGTGAAAGAACTCCGCCGGCTGGAGGCCCATCGCCTTGGGAATCTGGACCAGATGCTCGGCCTTGAGCTCGATGCCGCCGGAAAAGAGACGGCTCAGATAGCTGGGGCTCAGACCCAGCTTCCTCTCGATGTCACGGTTCGTGACGCCGAGAACCCGCATGGCCGTTCGCAGAATGTTGATCAGCCGCTGGACTTCCGCATCCATCCTTCCAGAAGTGTATGTCGGATTTCTCCTGCGCACAACGCCACGCATGCCGAATAGAGATTGACTATGCCGAACACGATCTTCGCCATGGGACCTCCACCTCGATCACGAGAGTCACCCCCCGGCGCGGCGGGCGTATCCCCCTTGCTGTGAGAGGTTTGCCCCTTTCCGGTGGCGGCTTTCCCCTTTCGGGGGGCGATTTCCACCCACGCGGAGGTCGGTTCCCCCCACGAGGGGGCGATTTCCCCCCACGAGAAGGAGACTTTCCCCCACGAGAAGCGGACTTTCCCGCGCGAGAAGGAGACTTTCCCCTCCGAGGGGGCAGTCTTCCCCCACGAGGGGGCGGTCGCCCTGCGGATGGGGGGAACTTCCCACTTCAAGGGGGCAAAGCGTCTCCATCCGGGGGGAAGTTGGCCCCAGAGAGGGGAAACTCGCCCTCGTGTGGGGGGAGCTTTCCTCTTTCGGGGGGAAGATCGGCTCCATGCGGGGGAAACTCGCATTCTCGTGGGGGAAACCCTCCCCCGCGTGGGGGAAAACCTCGAGAACCGCGATGCGAGAGATCTTGCGGGTGAGGCCGTTTTACGCTAAACTAAAAATGTTCTATTCGTTCAGGCAAGCCCGCCCGACTTGCCAGGGAGGCCGCCATGGCCCGACGCGTTTCCACTGCTCTCCTGTTCTCCCTGACGGCCTTCGCGGCGGCCTTCCCCGCGGCTGCCACGAGCTATCAGATGATGTCCGACCGCGACCTGACCGATCAGGCTGCCGCGGTCGCGGCGGTGCGGGTGATCGGCGTCGAGCAGGCGCCGGCCAGCCGCCAGGTCGCCACCGACTACATCGTCGAAGTCGACAGCGTCCTCAGGGCAGCCTGCCGGGCAGCACGCTGGTCGTCCGCGTCCTCGGCGGCATGGGCAGCGACGGCATCGGCCTGAAGATCTGGGGAGCTCCTGCCTTCGAAGAGGGCGAGCGTGCGATCCTGTTTCTGCTTCCCGCCGATGACGGAACCTACCGCATCCTCCATATGATGCTGGGGGCCTTTCACGAGCGCCCCACTCTCGACGGCAAGAAGGTCGCCGTCCGCGATCTCGCAGAAGCGCACCCGGTCGGCAACCGGGGTCCGGAGCTCTACCGCGATTTCACCGCCTTCTCCAATTGGATCCGCGACCGCGGCCTGAGCATCGACCGGCTGGCCGACTACTTCCTGCCGCAGGGGACGACGGCCATCCGCGGCGGCTTCGAAAAGTTCATCTTCCTGGCCGACGCGGAGGGAACGGCCGACCGCTGGTTTCGCTTCGACCAGGGGCGCACGGTCGAGTGGCGGGTCTTCGAAGGGGGACAGCCTGGACTGGGCCTCGGCGACACCATCGAGGCGTTTCAGATCGGGCTCAATACCTGGAACGACGATCCCCGTACGGACATCCGTTATGTCTACGTCGGCACGACCGACGCGAACGCCGGCTTCACCACTCACGATGGTGTGAACACGATCCTCTTCGATGACCCCCATCGCGGCGAGCTCCGGGAAGTACCCGGCAGCTTCTCCTGCCCGGCTGGAGGAGTCATCGCCGTTGGAGGGCCTTGGTTCTTTGCGGCCACCTTGCCCTATCAGGGGTATACGGTTCACGAATCCGTCGAGGCGGAAGTCATCACCAACGACGGTACCGAGTGCCTGTTCCGTAACAACCGGAAGGTGGCGGAAGAGGTCTTCACTCACGAGCTCGGCCACACCCTGGGTCTCGGCCATACCGACGTCGAGGATGCCATCATGTTCTCCTCGGTGCACAACGATGGCCGCGGCGCCGCCGTGAAGCAGGACGACCTGGACGGTATCGCCGAGTTCTACCGGGTGACCGGCAAGCCACAGACCAAAGTCCCGGCCGCACCTGCCAAGCTGGCCGTTCGAGCGACGAGCGATGACCGGGTGATGCTGACGTGGAGCGACAAGGCGAAGAACGAGCTGGGCTTCATGGTCGAAGCGAAGATCGGCACGGCCGGCACCTTCCAGGAGGTTGGATCGGCCCCTCCGAACGCAAAGTCCCTACCCGAGACCGGGCTCGAGCCGGGCGAGTCGTACTCGTTCCGCTTGCGCGCCTACAACCGCAAGGGCTTCTCAGCCTACTCGAACACGGTCACCATCAAGATGCGGGATTAGACCCGCGCCGGCGATCTGCTTGCGAGCGGCGCATTCTGCGCCGCTCGCGGCACCTTATCTATTAAGCGCATTTCGATCTCGGTGTTTTACCAAGCAGTGGCGCATCTTGCGCAGTGAAGGGAGGGCGTCGGTGCAAGGCGCATTCACACAGCCCACGGTGGCGCACCACCTCGCCCTGGTAGAGCGTGTCATCCAGGCGATGAGGTCGCGGCCCGAGGTCCCGCTTTCGTTGGACGAGATGGCGGGCCTCGGTTTCATGAGCCCTTTCCACTTCAACCGCGTGTTTCGCCACATGACCGGCATCCCGCCGGGGCTTTTCCAGAGCGCATTACGGCTCGAAGCGGCCAAGAGGCTCCTGCTGACCACGGCGATGCCACTGCCGCAAATCTGCGAAAAGCTGGGCTTCCTCAGCTCCGCGACGTTGGCACGCCAGTTCAAAGCGAAGGTGGGGGTGGCCCCGGAGCGTCTGCGCCGCCTTGCACGGATGATCCGGGAATGGTCCCCCCGGCTCGAAGATCTGCTCCCGGCCTTTGCCGACGGCCAGCGGCCTCTCGCGGGCGTGGCCGGAGAAATCGCGGCCCCCGAAGGGTTTGATGGCCTGATCGCCGTAGCCTTGTTCAAGAAGGCTGCTCCAGAAGGTTGGCCGTCTGCCTGCGCGCTACGGATCGGCCCCGGCACTTTCGTGCTGCCGCAAATGCCCGATGGGAGTTATCACCTCCTCGCGGGAGGTCTCGATCGCCGAACGGATATCGTCGCCGCCTTGGTGGACGGGGAACAGGCCCTGCGCTCCAACGGCCGCGGCATGAAGATCCTGATCAGCCGGGGACGGATCGTCGGCCTGCCGGAAAACGGGATCCGGCTTCGTCCCGCGAGCCCCGTCGACCCGCCGATCCTGTTTGCCTTTCCGGCCCTGGTCGTGGAGTCGCTGTTCGGTTCCGAGGCAGCTCCGCGCGCCGAGAACCCGATCGAATCCATGCTGGGAATTTGAGGGTGCGCAAAAAGCCCGAGGGCGGCTGGAAGGCCGCCCTCGGTGAGCTTCTAGCTTGCGCAGGGGCCGGCGCTCACGTCATGGTGAAGCCCTGCTTGCTCACCTCGACCCTCTTTCCCTTGAAGCTGGTGAAGATCATCGGTCCCTTGATGAAGTTCTCGTTGAGGCAGGCAAAGCTGTCGACCAGGGTGTGCAGCGCGACCTGCTCGCCCAGGAGGAGAGACTGGCTGGCGTCGGAGCGCCAGTGCACGCCGCCGATATTGCGGCCGGTGGCAACGTTGGACGCCAGCTTGTTGAGCTCGCCGCCGACCGTGAGGACGGCGCCGTTGAGGTTCTTCAGCGCGCGGCCGTCGTGGGTGGGAATCTTCGGCTTCGGAATGACGAACGTCTCGTCGAAGAGTGCTTTGAGCACGGTGACGCACGCTCCCGCCACGGTGGCGTGACCCGCGCCGTAGGAGGGGTGGGTCGGGCAACCTTCCTTGAACGGCAGGGGCAGAAGGTAGGTGCCGTACTTGCTGTGCAGGCGGTCGACGGCCTCCGAATCGAGCACGTCCGCATGGAGCGGGTAGCTCTTGAGACCCGCCTTGTGGACGTGGACGCGGCCGGCGTACGCCTCGGGCCGGATGCGGCGGTGCACGAACCACTTCTGGAACCAGACCGCCTTGAGGGCCCGCGTCGACACCTCGCACAGGATCGTCTTGAAGAAAGGAGCACCGAGGGTACCGAACCCGTCTTCCGCTCGGGCTTCGAAGTAATGGTTGCCGGGATTGATCGGCGCGTCGATGCCGCCGTGAATCGTGGGCGTGCCGAGGATCAGGCAGGCGTTGAAGTAGGCCTGGAAGAGAACGTCGATGTGGACCCACTGGGCGAGGTCACGTCCGTTGATGATGTATCGCCGCTGCGGCAGGAAGGTCTCGACTCCCGGTACGTTGCCGTTCTGAATGGCGAGCCAGTCGCTGAACGTGGTGCCGAAGTCCTCGCCGGCCGGCCGCGTCCGCATCCGCCGATCGATGAGCTCGACGCCGAAAGGAGTGTTGAGCCACATGAACTGGGAGATGTAGGGGCCGACCTGGGTGCCGGGGAGAGCGTCGCGGAAGAGGGTCTCCGTCGTGACCTTGCCACTGACCTTCGGGCCGCGGAAGTCCGAGAGCCCGTTGAGGTCGGCGACGGCAGCCTGGGCGAGCGGGTCCGTGTTGTAGCGAGTGAAGTTGACGTCGCGCAGCAGCGCCTGCCAGTAGTGCTCGACCATCTCTCCGGCGATCTCGGCGCTGCGAAAGGCGGGTGCCGGCGGTATCGTGTACTGGTGCGGGTCGAGCCCTTCGCTGTCGAAGGCGAGACCGGCCTGGGGGTTGGTGAGCCGGGTGTCGCCGCCCAGGATGATCTTCGTCCGGAAGTCGTCCGGATCCCCGCTCGCCAGCACGTCGAGGTAGGCGTTGTACGGCGCCGGATCGACCTCGCCGAGGTTGTTGTGCAGAAACCCCTTGCTGTAGTTGCCGATGAACCCCGGCAAGCTGTCCTCGTCGCCGTTGTTGTGCTGCTCCGGCATCCCGAATGCGACCATGCGGTCGATCATGGCCTCGCGGGTTTCCCTGGCGGCGGTCAGGCGGGCGGTGCCTGTCGCCGGTCCGACCTCTCCCGCCGCTTCGGCGGAGCTCCCCCCTATCGCGAGAGGCGCGAGGCCGACGGTGCCGGCGGCCAGAGCGGTGGCTGCGGCACCCCCCAGAAACTGGCGCCGACTCAATGCGGGTGCGGCGGTGCCCTCCAGGCGTCCGCCCGGAGTGGGTGAAAGGTCCTGCGGAGTCCTCGCCATAACGATCTCTCCCTTCGGGAACCGATATCTTTCGTTGCTGAAGAAGTCTACTCCTCGAATCCAGCTCCGGGCTTGTCCAACCTCGCGAAACCTGGCGGCATCGCCCGCTGGCGCTCGAAGAGCTGCTCGGCGGCCGCCGCGCGCGCGAAGGCGCTCGCGGCATCGCCCGCCGACGGGCTGCGCGGGACGACCACCGAGCAGGTGCCGATCCCCTGGCTGCCTGCGCCGTCTCTCGCCGACACCACGACCAGATAGAGGCGAGCGCTCGCCGCGGACGACCTTTCGGCCCGCAGTTGGAGCCTCCCGGGTTCCGGGCTCTCGATATCGTTCGCGGTGGCACCGTCGTCGCCGAACACCTGCACCTTCACCTCGGGGCTGAGCTCCTCGCTGCCCTCCACCTGCACCGTCAGGCCGACGTCGATCAGGCCGCCGGTCGACCGCGGCAGCGAGCGCGCGGCCGCCGCACAGGAGACCGCAAGCGCCTGCGGACTGTCACCTATGCGGACGACCACGCCGTCGCGCTCGCCGGCGAAGGTGGCCTGTTCCGCATTCACCAATGGGAAGCTCCCGTCGGTGAACCCGCCGACGTACACCACGCCGCCGGGATCGACGTCGATCGTAGTGCCCTCGTCGATGAAATCGCCGCCGATGTAGGTCGAGTACACGTAGGCCTTGCCGTCGGACCGCAGCTTGGTGAGAAAGCCGTCGCGCAGGCCGCCGAGCGTCGTCTGCATGGCGTTGCGCACCGGATTATTGGGCGACTCCGTCTGGCCGGTGATGTAGATGTTGGACTTGGCGTCCAGGCCGATGGCGAAGGCCTGGTCGTTGAGCGAGCCGCCGATGAAGGTCGAGAACTGGAGGCCCCCGGTCTTGCTCAGCCCGAGGACGAAGGCATCGCTGGCACCGCCGCCGTAGGTAGACTGGAGCGCCTGCTTGACCGGGAAGGTCTTGTTCCCGGCGCCGCCGGTGAAGCGCGCGTTCCCCTTGGCGTCGATCGCCACCGAGAAACCCTGGTCCGCGCTCGTTCCTCCGGCGAAGGTCGAGTACAGGAATTTCTTGCCGTCCGCCGCGATGGAGGTCATGAAGGCGTCCAACCTGCCGCCGCCGAACCGCTTCTGGAACGCGTTCGCGGTCGGGAAGTTGGGCGAGCCGGTCTGGCCCGTGATGTAGGTGCGGCCCGTGGAATCGGCCTGGATACCCCAGGCACGCTCGGTGTTTCCCCCTCCGAGGTAGGTCGAATAAACGATCGACGACCCGTTGGGGGTGAGCTTGGTCACGAATGCGTCTTCGCCGCCGTGATATGTGGACTGCACCGCGGAGCGGACCGGGAAGTCCAGCGACGAAGTCTCGCCGGAAAGGTAGATGGCGCCCGTGGGATCGAGGTCGATGGCGTAGGCCCAGTCCGACCCGGTGCCGCCCAGATAGGTCGAATAGAGGATCTGAGTCCCCGTGGGATTGAGCTTGACGAGGTAGGCGTCCCGGTCGCCGAGCAGTTGGCCCTGAATGCCGCCGACGACGGGAAAGTCGGCAGACTTGGTGTTGCCGACGATGTAGGCGTTCCCGGCCTTGTCCAACGTCATCGCCCAGGCCTGTTCGAATCCCGCGCCCCCCACGTAGGTGGAAAACAGCAGATTCCCGTCCTTGTCGAACTTGCTGATGAAGGTGTCTCCCGCGCCGCCGTAGACGCCGTCAACCGCCCCGGCCAGCGGCAGGTTGGACGAAGAGGTGAGGCCGGCCGTCCAGAAGTTTCCTTGCGCGTCGTGAGCGATGCCGAAGAGCTCCTCGATCCCCCCGCCGCCGTAGTAGGACGCGTACGTGAACACGGGATCGATGACCAGGGGAAGGGAGCGGTCGTACGCCGCGACGGCGAACTTGACGCGGTCCTGGTGAATCACGTAGTCGCCCGCCAGCTCCCGGCGGCCGAGCGGGCCTTCCTGGTAGACGACCGGCCTGGGCTGGACCAACGACTGGCCGCCGGCGCTCACCACCAGGCGGCCTCCGGCATCGACGGCCAGGCTGTCCGCGCCGCCGACCGCCAGCTCGATCTGCTCGGGATTGGCGCCGGGGGCGACGACGAAGTCGTATTCCAGCCGGCCATTCCGGCCGTGGAAGACGAGGTCGATGCCCGGGTAGACCGCGGTGTAACGGACGCTCTGGTACGTCTGAACGCCGCGGTGCCAGCGGCTCGGATCGCGGCCGACGAAGTAGTGGGCCGGCGCCGCCGCCGACTCGCCGGCGACCTGCGCCGCGCCGCTGCCGACCAGCCGCAAGTCGACGGCGTGAGCCCGCGGCGACGGCTCGGCTTCGTCCGCGGCCGCGCGCTGCCGCTCGAAGAGGAGCAGCGAAGCCCCCTCGGGGGTGAGCGAGAGGTTGAAGCCGGGACCGCGGGAGACGAACAGAACCGCGCTGCCGACCTGTCCCTCGTTGGCCTCGAAACGCAGCGGCAGCCGGCTCCACGCAGCCTCCAGCGCGGGGCTCCCGGCGGCCTCGGCGACGGCCCAACAACCCGTCGCCTCGGGTCCCATCCAGAGCGCGGTCACGAAGAGCAGGACGAGTGCGAGACGCTTGGTAAACATGACGATTCCTCCGCTTCTACTCAGGTTTCAGTGACCGCCGATCTCCGCTGCTCCCATGTCGCAGGCCGCAACCGAGTCGTGGTTGCCGTCCAGCGGGCGCGCGGCGCCGCGCTGGTCGACGGCTTCGCAGGCGTTGTTGCCGCTGCCGGGCGGCGCCGGATTGCCCGCATCGACGACCGCGCTCTTGGTCGCCGGACGGTGCATCTTGTTGACCCCACCGTCCATGAATTGCAGTGGCGTCAGCATCGGATCGACGCCGGTCAAGAGCCCGGTTTCATTGCCGTCGATCGTGCAGTTGGCGCGGTTTTGCACCAGGTTGTAGCCCTCGGAGATGATGATCTCCTCGCAGTCCGGAGAGACCGGAGCGACGCCGCCGGCGACGATGCTGTTGCTGAGCTTCAAGGTGCCGAGGTTGCTGAGGTTGCCGCCGGCCACGCCACCCTGATTGGCGAAGAAAGTGACGTTGTTGAACCGGGCGGTCGCGACGTTGCGGATGGCGCCGCCGGTGTGCACCGCGATGTTGCCGCTGAAGGTGGAGTTGACGACGGCGAGGTCGCTGCTGTTGAAGACCGCTCCGCCGTGGTCCGCCGCCCGGTTGCCGAAGAAAGCGCTGCCCGAGATGCGCGCGGAGCCTTTACCGCCGACCGGGACGTTGTAAAGACCGCCCCCCGTGCCGCCGCCCCCGCTCCCGCTGGCGTTGTTGTAGCTGACGGTGCAGCCCACGATCTCGATCTGGCCGTCGTTGCGGATGGCGCCGCCGTCGTCGCCGGACACGTTCTCGGTGAGCGTCACCCGCTCGAGCCGGGTGCTGCCCAGGTTGTAGAGACCGGCGCCATCCAGTCCGGGAGGTGTCGCGCCGCCGCGAAGGGTGAGGTCGTCGGCGGTGAGGCTCGCGTCCGCGCCGATCCAGAGCAGACGGAACGGTGGCGTAAGGTTCGCCTTGCTCCTCTCCAGGATGGAGCCATGGCCGTGCAAGGTGATGTCGCCCGTGATGACCGGCAGCCCGGTATCGCCTTCGGTCACATTCTTCGTCGCCGGTTGGCTGAGGGTGAAGATCTGGTTCTCGGCGAGGTCGATGGTGTCGGGTCCAGGCCGGTCGTTGGCGGCCAGGATCGCCGCCCCGAGGGTGCAGAAGGGCTTCCCGGTCGTGTCGTTGCAGCTTGCGTCCTCGTCGTCGATGCGCAACGCTGCGCTCCCGGGCGGCTCCGCCGGCCGCGCCGCAGCGGCGAAAGCGAGATGAAGCAGGACCACTAGGCAGCCGGTGAAGCTCCGCTTGCCGTGCATAGGTGTCACTTCGCTGAAAGGTAGAGCTCGGCGACGGCCTTGTTCTCCTGGAAGACCTGGATGCGATCATTCCCCGAGTCGGCGACGTAAATGTGCCCCGCGCGGTCGACTGCGACGCCGTTGGGGAACGAAAGCTCCCCGGGCTCGCGTCCGCTGCGGCCGAAGGCGCCGAGGAACTTGCCGGTGGGGCTGAACTTCTGGATGCGGTGGTTGTTGCAATCGGCGACGTAGACGTTGCCGGCCTCGTCGGCGGCTATCCCCTTGGGCCGGTAGAGCTCGCCTTCCTTGGAGCCGCTCTGCCCCCAGGTGGCCAGGAATTTGCCGTCCGCGGTGAACTTCTGGATGCGGTGGTTGTCCGTGTCGACGACGTAGACGTTGCCGTTGCGGTCCACGGTGACGCCGCTCGGCAGATTGAATTCGCCGTCGCCGCGACCGCCGCGACCCCACTTGGCGATGAACTTGCCCTGGGCATCGAACTTCTGGACGCGGTTGTTATCGGTATCGGTGACATAGATGTTGTCCGCCGCATCGACCGCCACCGCGAGCGGGTTGTGGAAGTCGCCATCCCCCGTGCCGTCCTTGCCGAAGGCACGGACGAACGTGCCCGGCAGGTGCATCATGTCGGGTGGCGGCCCCAGCGTGATCTCGATCCGGTGATTGCCCGCGTCGGCGATGACCATCTCGCCCTTGCTGTTCACCGCCACGCCCTGGGGATAGTAGAACTGACCTTCCCCGGAGCCGTTCTCTCCCCACTTCTCGATGAACATGCCGTTGGCGGTGAAAGCCCGCAGACGGTGGTTGTTGGTATCGGTGAGGACGAGCGAGTCGACGCCGTTGCCGTCTCTGTAGACGGCGATGCCCGAGGGGTTGTCGTATTGGCCGATGTCGGTGCCGGGATCGCCCCACGTGAGGCTGAAGTTCGCCAGGTTGTTGCCGCTGCAGCCAAACGGCTTCATGGGGAAGTCCATCGCCTGCTCCGGCTTGTCCCCTTCGATGCGCGCCAGCAGGGTGCCGTCGTCCTTCAGGTGGTAGATGATGCGCTTGGGGAAATCGTGCTCGAGGTTCTCGAAGACCGCCTTCTTGCCCTCCACCCGGACCAGACGAAACGAGACGGACTTCTGGCCCCCGGGCATGGGAGTCATGTCGACCTCGCCCTCGCTCTCGGTGAGCTGAATGAACTCGAAGTACTTCGTCTTCTGGTCCTCGACGGTCTGCGAGGTACCCAGCATCATGCCGGCGGAGGGCGGAGTGTATCGTTCCTCGATCCACTGATTCGCACTGCCGAGCCTGCCCCGCCAGCAGCCGGACATGAAAGCCACGTCGGCCAGCGACTTGGCCTGGCTCGGGATGGACCACCCGCAGCTCATCAGGACGGCGGTGAGCAGAACGACTCCCAGGCGAGCTTCTCTTGCGGCCATGTGCGATCTCCTTTTCCGGACCGAGGCGCCAAAGACAGAGACGGCCCCCTGAATCGGGGCCGTCTTCAAAAAGTCAGGATACAACGAACACCCCTGCTCTCCTGCCGCCTGTCATGCGATGGGGCAGGGCTCGGGAAGGCTGAACCGCCCGTCGATCAGTGACCGCCTGCCTTCTTGCCTCCCGCTGTCGCCTCGGTCGTCCCGCCGGCCGGCTGCTTCTTGGCGTTCCGAAGCGGCCTCTCCCGGAACTGAGCGGCCTGCCGCGTCCCTTCCATGAACTGCTCGCGGGTGATCTGGGTCATGTCCTCGCAGGTGCCGGGATCCAGCTCGAAGGCGGATTCCACGTCTCCGAGCTTGGCGTCCAGCGCGCGGTCCTTCTTGCGCGCCTCGGAGAGCGAGAACGGCTTGTGGAAGGCGACGGTGATGTTGCGCGGCGGGATCTCCATGACGCCGGTCGCGAAGGCCACCCCGGCCTGCTTGTCGATGATCTTGACGTCGTTCAGATAGACGTCGTAAACGGCGTCGTAGACGATCATCGCCGGATAGTCGCGGTCCTTCTGCAAGGAAACCACCAGGCTCTTCGGCTTGACGGTGTCGGAAAGCCGGAAGGTGAAATACGCGTCGAGGACCTTGCTGTACCCGTAGAGCTCCCAGGCGTCGATGTAGAACTCGACCTGGCGGTAGCCGAGGCCGTTGCGCACCGGGGTGCCGCGCACGAGCCGCATGAAGGCGTCGAGCTTCAGCACCTCGGCGGGCTGGGTCTCGCCCTCGAGGGTCAGCGGAATGGTGATGATGGAGTGCTCGTACTCGATCTCCCCCTGGGCGGGGAAGGCCCGCTGCGCTGCGTTCGCGCCGGCCACGCCGACCAGCAGCAGAGCGATGCAAAGGAACGGAAGAAGCCGTGTGACACCCTTCATAAGTCCTCCTCCTTTCGGCTTGGCAGCCGGTACGCGGAGTCTACTCTCTCCGGAATAGCTTTTCGTCAGTTAGACTAGAGATAGAACCCGCAGGAGACAATGTCCTGGATTGCTGTCTTCACCCGGCGCCGGGCTCATGCCGCCGGCGGACCAGCCGAGGCATCAGGAGCATGGTCGAGAGGTAGGCCGAGCCGATGGCCGCCGCCAGGAGCCAGCCCAGAGTGCGGTTCGGCTTGAGCGCCGAGAGGGAGAGAACGAGGAAGCTCAGGGAAAGGACGAGGGCGTTCCAGCGGATCGCCGGACCCGCGAGCTGAAGCGCCTTTCCGACCGCCGATCGGTGGTCGCCGCCGGCCTTCCTTTCGAGGTCGTAGACGTGCCACCAGTGGAGCGCGAAATCGACACCCGCGCCCACCGAGAGGGCCGCGAACATGCTGCTCGCGATGCCCAGCGGCACACCCGCATAGCCCATGCCGCCGAACACCATGGCAGCGGCGGCGGTGACCGGGGCCGTGACCAGCAGGGCGATCCGCAGGCTGCGGTAGGCCAGCAGAATGATCAGCGCCACCCCCACGAGCGTCCAACTGATGGAGCTCAACTGGTTGTTGACGATGGCCCGGACCACGCTCACCGAGAGCGGCAGATCGCCGCTGAAGTGATGCTGGATCCCGGAGCCCGCCAGCTCACGGGGGACCACCCGGCGCGCGAAACCGTCCAGCGCCTCCGAGCGGGCGTAGTTCGGGCTGTTGACGAACAGCCGGATACGGATGGAACGGCCGTCGAGCGTCAGGAGCTGGTGGAGGTCCAGATCCTTGCGCAACACCAGACCGACCGCGTTGATCGTGCGCAGGTCGCGCCGCTCGAGCCGCGACAGCGCTCCGGGCTTGCCGATGATGTCGCCGATGACGCGCAGCGGGATCAGGTAGCTCAACGCCCGACCCACGTGGGGGCCGCGCTCCAGGGTGGCGGCGAGCCTCTCGGCCACGGCGACGCCTTCCGGGCGGCGAAAGAACCCGGGGTCCTCCGTGCGCAGCACGACGTCGTAGAGGTACGAGCCCCAGAAGTTGGCGTTGTAGTCGCGCTCGGCGGAGACCACGGGCGCGCGGGGATCGAAGTTGTCGATCCAGAAATCCTGGACGGTCAGCCGAGCGGCACCCACCAGGCTTATCGCGACCAGGGCGCAGCAGAACCAGAATGCCGGCATCTCGCGCCCCACGAGCCGGGTCTCAAAAGCTGCCTGGGAGGGAGCCTCCCACCGCAGATGGCGGCGGCGGAAGAACGAAGGCGGCAGCACGGCGGCAAGCGCCGGGATCAAAGTGAAGCTCATGAACATCGCCAGGAGGATTCCCAGACCGGAGAAGATGCCGAACTGCCGCAGCGGTTGCAGGGTACCGGTCGGAAACGAAAAGAAGCCCATGGCGGTGGTCAAGGAGGTCAGGACGATCGGACGATGGAGGTGCCTCAGATTCAGCTCCATACACCGGCGGACGTCATGCCTCCCCATCTCTCGGGGGTCCCCCACGCTCTCTTCGAGGCTCGCCTGGACCCGCTCCAGCAGGTGAACCTCGTCGGCCACCGTCATCGCGAGCAGGATGACCGGCATGATCGTCGTCACCAGCGTGATCGGCACGCCGAGGAAGCCCATGGCGCCGAGCGTCCAGATCATCACCACGAGCACTTCGGCGCCGGCGATGGCGACCGCAGCCAAGGTGCGCAGCGACAGGAACAGCAGGAGGGCGATGGCCAGGGCCATCAGCGGGGTCAACCAGGCGAGATCGCGCACCACGGTGTGCCCGAGCTCGATCTCGGCCACCACCGGACCGGTGAGCCGCAGGGTGAAGGGCAGCCGCCCCTGGCGCTCGAGCCACCTCTGGACCTCGGCGAGCTCGGCCTCGCGGTCGAACCGCGGATCGAGGGAAACGTAGAGGGCCGCGTGCCGCCCGTTTCTCGACAGGAAGAGCCCGTCGACCAGCGGGTGGGCGTGGAGCCGCGCCAGGAGGGCAGCGAACCGGGCGGGCTCGCCGGGGATGACGTCGAGGTAGTGGCCGACGTCGACCAGTGCGGCCGTTCCCTCGAGGGGCTCGACCAGGCTCGCCAAGGACTTGACGCCCCCCGGCGCCACCGCCCGCAGGCGGGTGATGGAGGCGTGGAGCTGCTTGATGGCGCGGAACCCGGCCGGCGAAGCGGCGGCGGGTCCGCCCGGCCGCGCGCTGACCATGAGGATGATGCGCTCCGGATCGTGGAAGACCTCGCTGTCCCGGCGCGTCTCCTCGACCGCCGGCTCGCCCACGGGATAGAGAGCGGCACCATCGGTGCGCAGCTCGAGCCGGGTCAGCCCGGCCATGAAGACGGCCGTGAGGAGCCCCGTGAACAACAGGAAAGACTTCGGCCGCTCCAGGCAGCGGCGGGTCAGGACCGTCAGATCGGGTTTCCTCATCGTCGTTCTTCTCACCTCCAAAAGCCGACACCCTCTCTCCCGGGCCGCGAGGAGAACGTCCGCCGCAATCAATAAGGTAATCGATTTGGCCTTCCGGCGGAGAGCGGGCCGGCCAGGGACAGCCGGCCGGCCGCCTCCCTGCCCGAGCCGTTGACACGCTCCCGGACGGATGCTACGTTCCCGCCCTCTGAAAAACGGTCCCTGGCGGGGTGGAGTCTGCAATGCCTGAGCTCAAACTTGGAACGAAACACGCGTGCTACAACTGCGGCACGAAATTCTACGATCTCGGCAAATCCGAGGCCCTCTGCCCGAAGTGCGGCGCCAACCAGAAGGATGGCGCGCACTCGGAGCCGGCCGCCGGTCAGGCTTCCCGCCGCCGCCGCAAGGCCGAGATCGTCAAGCCTCTCGAGATCGAAGAGGAGGAGCCGATCGCCATCGTCGAGGACGAGCTGGTGGAGCCGGACCTCGAAGAGGCGGACCTGGGGGCCGTGGAGGAGGAAGAGGAGGAGCTCGACGAGGAGGTCTGAGAGCCGCCGGCCGGTCGCCGTGGCGCTCGCCCTCGGCGGCAACCAGGGCCCGGTCGAGCGAACCCTGAGCGCGGCCCTCCGCCAGCTCGCGGCCTCCCTCGGACCCCTGCGCATCGCCTCCCTCTACCGCAGCCTCCCCATCTCGCCGGTCCCGCAGCCGGACTTCCTCAACACCGCCGCCCTCGCGCACACGTCCCTCTCCCCCGCAGAGGTGCTCGCTCTGGCGAAGGCACTGGAAATGGCCGCCGGCCGCCGGCGCGGCGCGCGCTTCGGACCCCGTCCCCTCGATATCGACCTCCTGCTCTACGGCGATCGTCAGTCCGACTCCCCGGAGCTGACCCTGCCCCATCCCCGCTTGCGGCAACGCCGCTTCATGCTCGAGCCGCTGGCCGAGATCGCGCCGGGCTGGCCGGTGCCGCCGGACGGCGCCACGGTGGCCGAGCTGCTGGAGAGGTTGCAGGATCAGCAGGCGGTGGAGCGGGTGGAATGGCGAATGGCGAATTCAGAATGGCGAATTCAGAACGGCTCAAGATCTCGATTCTGAATTCGCCATTCGCCATTCTCAAACCGGATCTCCGTGCACGAACACCTTCGAGCGCGGCAGCTCGCGCTCGACGGTACGCAGGACCTCGACGGTCAGCGCGTGGGCGTCCTCGAACGAGGTGGAGCGGGGGATCTCCAGGTGAAGCTCGATGAAGCGCTGGCCGCCGCTGCGCCGGGTCTTCAGGTCGTGCAGGCCTAGGACCCGGGGCGCGAAAGAGGCGACGATGGACTCGACGCGCCGCAGCTCCTGCTCCGGCAGACCGCGGTCGGAGAGGTCGCCCATCGCCTCCAGCGCCAGCGAGGAGCCGGTGCGCAGGATATAGGCGGCCACCGCGAGCGCCACCAGAGGATCCGCCGGCCACCAGCCGGTCCAGCGCACGACGAGCAGCGCGCCGAGGGCGGCGCCGTTCGCCCACAGGTCGGAGGCGTAGTGGAGGCTGTCGGCCCTGAGCGCCGGACTGCCGCTCCGCTCGGCGGCCCGCATCAGGGTGCGGGCCACTCCCAGGCTGACGAGCAGCGAGATGGCAAGCACCGCGGCGCCCCAGCCGGTCTGCCGTGGCGCACCGCCCTCGAGCAGCCGGCGCACGCCCGACCAGACGAGGCCGGCGGCGGCCCCTACGAGGAAGAGTCCCTGGCCGAGCTCCGCCAGGTTCTCGAACTTGCCGTGGCCGTAGGCGTGGTCGGCGTCCGGCGGCCTGGCGCTACGCCGCAGCACCAGGAAATTGGCTCCCGAGATGAACAGGTCCATGAGCGAGTCGAGAGCGGCCGACCCCAGCGCCAGCGAGCCGGTGAGCCAGGCGCCCGCCCCCTTGAGGACGACGAGAAACGCCGCCGCCGCGACCGCGACCAAAGGCGTCCGGAGCGGATCGAGTCGCCGGCCGGAATCCTCGGCCATGCGTCAGCCGGCGTACTTCGCGAGCAGGGCCTTGGCGTTGACCAGGGTTCTCTCCTGCTCGACGACGAGCTCGGGAACCGGCTGGCGCGCGAGCAGGCGGCGCAGGATCTCCCGCGCCTCCGCCGACTTGGCCGGCTGGTGCTCCAGGAGGGCCTCCGCCAGGAAGAGGTGATTGTCGAGGTTGTCGGGGCCGAGCGCCACCGCCCGGCGCAGCTCCGCGACCGCCTTGTCGCGATCCACCCAGCCGGTGAAGAACGGCACCTTGGGGGCCAGCGTGTGGAGCCGCCCCAGGATGCGATGGCCGGCGGCGTCCTCGTAGCGCTCGTCGAGGGCGTTGAGGATCTCCGCGTAGCGCCGCACGCGGTCGCCCACCCCCTGGCGCGCCGCGGCCAGCCGCCCGAAGACGTCCCCCCAGAGCCCCCAATGGACTGCCGCCCAGAGGAAGAGGGGCTTGGCCTCGGGGATGCCCGAGACTGCTTTAGCCGCCTGGGCCGGTGTCATGTCGTCGAGCTTCTTACGGCCGCCCACCCGCCGGGCCAGGCGGTCGATGCCGGCCTCCGCGACCTCCTTGCCATGGGCGAAGGCCTGCTGCTTGCCGTCGCGCGTCGAGCTCGCGAACTCCCCCTTGTAGTGAAGGGCCCGCAACAGCTTCCAGGTGCCCTCGAGCCGGTCGGGTTGCTCCTTGACCGCCCGTTCGTAGGCGGCGATGGCCTCGCCGATCGGCCCCGGGAGGGCGCGATCGCCCTGGTGACCCTCGGCGCGGCGCGCCCAGGCGGCGTCGCCGGTGGCGATGGGGTCCTGCGCGAAGGCCGGCAAGAGCGCGAATGAGCAGAGGACGGGGAGGATGAAAAGGACGGGGACGACCCTGGGTCGGCGCATGGAGGATCATTGTACAGGCCCCCTGGGAGCGCCGGCATCCTTGCCGGCTCCCTTCTTCCGCCGAATGCCGGCAAGGATGCCGGCGCTCCCAGGGGTGCGGTATCATCCTTTGTGGAGGACTCAGGACATGTCAGGCGACGGCACGCGTCTCCCGCTCGTTCCTCTCTCCGACCTCGTGCACTTCCCGCGCACGGAGCTGCGGCTCCACGTCGTCGATCCGTCGTATCTGCCGCTCCTGCAGGACCTCGCCGAGACGGACGAGGACTCCCGGTGGCTCGGCGTCGTCCTGCTCAAGCCGGGCTGGAAGCACGGCAGGCCAGAGATCTTCCCCGGCGGCACCGCGGCCCGGGTGATGGACCTGGAGACCCTGCCCGACGGGCGCTCCGACCTGCTGCTCTACGGCGAGTTCCGCTTCGAGCTCGAGCGGGAGCTCGGCGACGCCCCCTACCGTCAGGCCCTGGTGCGCCCGGTCGAGGAGCCCTGGCTCGACGAGCGGGACGCCGGCATCGTCGCCGTTCGCCAGGCCATCCTGGAGCTGCTGCGCTCGCTCTGCGAGGAGCTGGGAGACAAGCTGCCCTTGGACGTCGACGCGCTCGCCGCCGGGGATTGCGCCTTCGAGGAGCTGATCAACCGCATCGCCACCCGCATGGACGTGCCTCCCCTGCGCAAGCTCCAGCTCCTCAGCGAGTCGCTGCCCGAGCGCGGGCTCTCCGTGCTGTCGATCCTCCGCAGCCGGCGGCAGGTGATGGACATGCTGCGCCGCTTCCGCCGCCTGGCGGCCGGCTCGGAGCGCAACTGACCGCTCCAGCCTCTCGTTCGATGCTGTCCCTCCGCGACCCGGTTCACGGCTTCGTCCGCGCCGACCCGCTGGAGACGGCGCTGGTCAACAGCCGGCCGGTCCAGCGGCTGCGTTTCATCCATCAGCTCGGGTTCACCTTCCTGGTCTTCCCCGGCGCCGAGCACAGCCGGTTCGGCCACGTGCTCGGGGCCATGCATCTGGCCGGCCGGGTCTACGACGCTCTCTGCTCGAAAGGCGAGGGGCTGCTGCCGGCCGGCTCGCACAGCCCCGAGCGCCGGCGGGTCCGCGCGGCCGCGCTGCTCCACGACCTCGGGCACGCGCCGTTCAGCCATTCGGCCGAAGAGCTGTTCG
>Ga0134122_10001240_pt1 | contig 18336 bp, 21 predicted proteins | sample KB302_FD_96461 | JGI IMG/M metagenome (GOLD analysis project Ga0134122, IMG submission 96461) | Terrestrial soil microbial communities without Nitrogen fertilizer from Kellogg Biological Station, Michigan, USA - KB3-0-2 | ecosystem: Environmental > Terrestrial > Soil > Unclassified ... | reverse complement strand
GTCGGTTCGAACTCGATACCTTACACGATGCCGGCGGTCGAGAATATCAATGGCCAGGCCATCACCCTGTCCATCAAACACAAGGACAAAATCAATCCCAAGGCGTGGAAGGGATTCAAATTTGCGGTGCCGTTCGACTACTCCATGCACAACTACCTGCTACGGTACTTTTTAGCCGAGCACGGCCTCGATCCGGATTCGGACGTACAGATCCGGGCCATCCCGCCGCCGGAAATGGTGGCCAACCTGCGGGCGGACAACATTGACGGCTTTCTGGCACCCGATCCGGTCAATCAGCGCGCGGTCTACGATGGCGTTGCCTTTATTCACACGCTGTCGAAGGAGATCTGGGATCGCCATCCCTGCTGCGCTTTTGCGGCTTCGAAGGAGTTTGTCACAACGAATCCGAATACGTACGCGGCGCTACTTAAATCAATCATCGAGGCGACAGCATTCGCAGCCAAGGCAGAGAATCGCAAGCAGATCGCCGAAGCGATCGCTCCGACGAACTACCTCAACCAGCCGGTCACCGTGGTAGAGCAAGTTTTGACCGGCAGGTTTGCCGACGGTCTTGGCAACGTAAGAAGTGTGCCGGACCGCATCGATTTCGATCCGTTTCCCTGGGAGTCCTTTGCGGTGTGGATCATGACCCAAATGAAGAGGTGGGGGCAGATCAAGGGAGAGGTGGACTACGGCTCCGTCGCCAAACAGGTGTTCCTCGCCACCGACACGACCAGATTGATGGAAGAAGCCGGATTAAAAGCCCCCAAGGCAACCTCCAAGACCTTTGCCGTGATGGGTAAGGAGTTCGATCCGACCAAGCCGGAGGAGTATATCGCAAGCTTTGCCATCAAACGTGCGAGCTAACCGGTGGAGATTGCTTGATGCGCGCACCGCTGGCCTTGCGAGCAGCGATCATTTCGCTGCTCTTGTTCGTGGGCCTGATTGTCGTCTGGCATATCGGTACCAAGCAGACCGGTCCCACGCTCAAAATGGACCCGGAATATGCGAAGCTCATGGGTAGCACGGTCACGCAAGGCAAATCCGCCATGCCGGGGCCGGGCGACGTGGGCGCCAAGATCTGGCAGCATCTACAAGACCCCTTCTACGATCGCGGCACTAACGACAAGGGCATAGGCATTCAGCTCGTGTATTCCATTGCGCGCGTGCTGACGGGCTACCTGCTGGCGCTCGCGGCGGCGCTGCCGATCGGCTTTCTGATCGGCATGTCGCCGCTGATGGCACGGGCGCTGGACCCCTTCATCCAGATCCTGAAACCCATTTCACCGCTCGCTTGGATGCCCTTGGCCCTTTACACCATCAAGGACTCAAGCATTTCGGCGATATTCGTCATCTTCATCTGCTCAGTGTGGCCAATGTTGCTCAATACCGCCTTCGGCGTTGCCACGGTGCGCCGCGAATGGCTCAACGTCGCTAAGACGCTGGAGATGAGGCCGGTGCGCACCGCCCTGCGCGTGATCTTGCCTGCGGCGGCACCGACAATCCTCACTGGCATGCGTATCTCGATTGGCATTGCTTGGCTCGTGATCGTGGCGGCGGAGATGCTCGTGGGAGGCACCGGTATTGGCTATTTCGTCTGGAATGAGTGGAATAATCTCTCCATTACGAACGTCATGGTCGCCATCTTATGCATCGGTCTGGTCGGAATGCTGCTGGACCAGCTGATGGCACGATTGCAGCGCGTCGTCGCCTATGCCGACTAGGACACGACAATGAGCACGGCCTTCATCAGCGCCCAGCGCCTGAGCCGGCGTTTCCCCCAAGCGTCCGGGGCTGGCGAACTCACGGTGTTCGAAGACGTGTGCTTTTCGGTCGCCGAAGGAGAGTTTGCCTGCCTTGTCGGGCATTCCGGCTGTGGCAAATCGACGATTCTCAATATCCTAGCTGGGCTCGATCAACCGACGGCGGGGCACGTCATTGCCGCCGGCAAGCACATCGAAGGGCCTAGTCTTGACCGGGCCGTGATCTTTCAGGGTCACGCGCTGATGCCCTGGCTGTCTGCCTTGGGCAACGTTGAGCTTGCTGTTTCCTCGCGGCATCCCAGCTGGGCGCGTCGGCGCGTCCGCGAACACGCCATGAAGTTTCTAGCGCTCGTGCATCTCGACGGCTCCGCCATGAAGAAACCGGCGCAGCTCTCCGGCGGCATGAAGCAGCGCGTCGGCATTGCACGTGCGCTGGCGATCGAACCCCGGATGTTGCTGATGGATGAGCCGTTCTGCGCGCTTGATGCCCTTACACGCGGCGCGCTGCAGGACGAGATCGTTGCCATCCACAAAGCCACCAAGCCTACGGCGTTCATGATCACGCACGACATCGACGAGGCGCTGCTGCTGGCCGACAAGATTCTGCTGATGACCAACGGGCCGAGAGCCTGGATCGCCGAGGTGATCGAAAACACGCTTCCGGCCAATCGCACGCGCATCGAGCTGCACAAGCACCCAAATTACTATCCGCTGCGCAATCATCTGATGGATTTTTTGGTTGCGCGTTCGCGGGAACTTGCAGCACATCCAGAAATGCGTTGCAAGGATCTCCACCCCGCCGTCGTGCGTCCCGCCGTCGCGACCTCAACCAGCCAGGCAGCCGCGGCGGTTGCTCCGCAACAGCCGGGGCAGGCATCCAACGGGCAGATCGCATCCGGCCACATTTGCGCGGTGTAACCTTGCGTTCTCTGACAGTGCAAATGATCTGCTGCCAGCCGAAGAATGCAGCCTGTGCGCACCGCCGTCGCTTCGTCTGCCCGCCATCCACAGCAAGGGAGTGAAACAGATGCGTCGCGAGCAACTGACCGAGAAGATCCTCGACATCAAACGTGAAAGGGGCCTGACCTGGAAGCAAATCACCGATCAGATTGGCGGTATTTCTCCCACGCTGGTGGTAGGGGCGCTGTTGGGTCAGATGAAGCTTGTAAAGCCGCTGGCGAGGAAGGCCGCAGCGCTATTTGGTCTTTCCGACAGCGAGCAGAAGATGCTGAACGAGGTACCTCATCGTGGGACCCCGATGCCGCCCACCGATCCGTTGATCTATCGTTTTTACGAGTTGGTCATGGTGAACGGCCCGGCCTGGAAGGCCTTGATCGAAGAGGAGTTCGGCGATGGCATCATGTCGGCGATCGACTTCGACATGGAGATCGAGCGACTGCCCAACCCCAAGGGGGACCGCGTGAAGATAACGATGTCCGGTAAGTTCCTACCTTACAAGTACTACGGCAACGAGCAAGGCGTGCAGGAGTACGGGATAAAGGAGGTCTAGGCGCGGCGCGCAGCGCCCAGCCCGAGAGGAGGCGGCGAGAGCTCCTCGAAGACGGCAGCCCAGCGTGGTCGGCTGAAAAAGAAAGGCGCCGTCCGGGGGGCGCCTTTCATGGGACGCGGGGCGCTAGAAAGGGTGCGCTTCAGCGCCGTAAGGCGGTCCCAGGCACAATTTGGCAGGAAAATGATCCAGCCACCGTCTCCTAGAATACCGGGGGGAAATTTTGCCGGCAGGCTGTGGCCAGATGGCTACTTCCAATTGGCCATCCCCGCGCGGTGTTGCGACAGGGCGAGGCTGGGGCCTCGAGCTAGGACTTCGGTACCTCCTGGCCGCCATGGGAAAGCGAGCGTACTACGGCGACGCGTGTCCCAATCTCCACCAAGCTGGCCAGATGCAGCACCGCCCCATTCAGCATCCGAAAGCAGCCTGAGGATTGCGCCCGCCCAATGGATCGAGTGTCGTTAGTGCCGTGGATTCGGTAGAGCGTCGTCCCAAGGTACAAGGCCAAGGCGCCCAGCGGGTTGCGGACGCCGCCCGTCATCTTTTCGGGTAGCTTTGGGTCGCGCTGACGCATTTCCTCCGGCGGATACCAATCGGGCCATGGTTGCTTGCGGCTTATCGGCTCGACACCCGTCCAAGTAAAACCCTCCCGCCCCACAGAGACCGAATAGGCATAGGCGCGCCCACCCTCCAACACGTAGTAGAGCTTGCGTCCGGATGTATCGATCACGACCGACGCTGGCGGAAAGCTGTAGGGAAAACTCACAATGGGCGGCGCTTGCGGCTTAATGTCAGGCCGCGGACCGCCGTCTTCGATGGCTGCCGCCGGCGAAGCCTCCTTTCGGTTCGGCTCCGTTTTCCGCCGCGGGGGCTCCGTCGGGCGCGATGGCCGCTCGTAGCGCCGGCCCGGCTGCATGCCGAAAAGCTCGTCCGCCCACTGAAAGAAGTCTTGTGCTTCACTGGCTCCGCCCAACCACGGCAATAGCGCCGCCGCGAGGGCAATCGGCTTGGCATCGATTGGCGAATGAAAGCGCACGAGTGAACCTTGCGCCGATGACGGATAGTGCAATCCGAGCATGCCCAGCAGGCGGGTGAGGTCCAATCGGGGATTTGCCCGAGATCGCCATGCACGAACCCTTGGAATCGGCCTGATCTGCTGGCAGAAAAGACCTCGCTTTGCGAGCTGAGAATTTCAGGGCAGAGTGCCGCGTCCCATCGAAACTGTATGCACGCTTGCCGCAATGCATTTGACTTTTTGGCATCAGCCCTCGTCTTCGCAGCCGACGGCAAGCCGCAGGGGACCAACGGCGTCGGGAGACGCGGCAGCGAACCCAGCAGTTCTTGTCCGTCAGCGCTGCGACACGACCGTCGGATGCGTTTTGCCGCCCCTCCCCGGCAAAAGTTGTTCCTCGCCCCTGTGGTTGGGTTGGTCCGGTGGAAACGCTTGCATTTCCCTCGGCGCGTGTCCGCCGCACCACAGAAATGCTCCGCTTATGAAGAAGGAGCGCGTCCGCGCAGGTCGTTGATTGTATTGCCCGGCTTCGCCCGACGCCCATGTCGGAGCGCTTGCAGACCACCCGCACCGATAAGCAATGCGTTTCTGACCGCCGTCACGAGACCATTTATAGTAGGGCTCGATTCCGTTGTCCGGTGCGGGGGAATTCGACGCAGGCGCAGGAGCACGCGGGCATGGATGCCTTTTGTCGCGCCAATCGGCACGTTGGCTGCCGGCGTTCCGGTTCAGGCGACGTCCTTGTCTGTTGCGCAACGCAGGCCTGGCCGATCCCGACCTCCTACAAGAAAGCTTTGGCAATGCGCTTCAACGTATTTTGTGCATTTGTTTTGGCGTGCGCTCTCGGTGGCTGCATGAGCTCGGGCAACGAGAGTATTGCTGACGCGACCAACGCAACCGTCTCGGGGCAATTGCTCAAGGGCAAGACAACCCAAACGGATGTGCGCCGGATCTACGGCGATCCGATAAAGACGTCGTTCAGCTCGAATGGCTTTGAAACTTGGGAGTACGAATTTACCAGGCTGCAGTCAAAGCCAACCAATTTTATACCCTATGTCAACCTCGTGCACAGCGGGGCTGAGGGAGACAAGAAGGCGCTCGTGATCTTTTTTGATAAGCAAAAGATCGTACAGGATTACACCATGAGCACCTCACGCATTGACATGAGCCGGGGAATTATCACCCGCTGACCACTCTGCCGCATCTCATGAGCCGGAGCTTCAGTGACCCAGTTGCATGACCGCGCAGATGGCACTGCACGACACCTATATCGTCTGGAACTGGGAACTATCCGCCATTTTGCTGCTCGTTGTCGTCGTGCTAATTCTGGGTGCTGCCGCGCTTATTAAATACCTGTTTTTTCGATAGCGAGTTGGTATCTGAGACTTTGATCTGGACTTGCCGGCCTGCCGCCGCTCTTGCCGTGTCGACCCAGCGGGGTGATTGCGATGGCTCGGCAACGATCCCGGGCTGTGCGCCTTTAAAATATTGCGTGAAAGCACTGCGTAAACCATGGCGGCATCGAGACCTTCCCGGTCCCCTTGCGCCGCAGCTGGCCCCAGCGACAAACGCCGCCTTCTCGCCGATCCCGTCAAACGTGCACGGACGGGTATCCCTTGGTAGTTTGGGAAAGGGTGATTGCTGATCTGGTCGGTACGACCAAAAAAGCTGCCCAAGGAAACCCTGAGGCTCGAGCGAGCCGCGATAGTGGATCGCATTTGCATGTGACGGATCGAACACCCCCTCGCCCGTGTTTCTTTGTGAGGAGACATTGTGCGCATGCCTCGCTATTTCTTTCGCGTTGAACGCGGTCAAGTAACCATCCTGGACCAGACTGGCTTCGAACTCGGCGGCCAACTGGAGGCGGAAGCGGAGGGTAAGCGGCCGTCCAAGAAATCCTGACCGAGAGCGATCCCACGGGGGGCATGGCGAACAGGGGGGCCGTTATCATTGCGGATGAGGATGGTGCACGGCGCTCGAACTGCCATACTAGGAACGCGCAGCGATTGGCACCCAGCCAAGGCCCATACTTCGGCTCGGGCTTGTTGACCCCTGAGGATTGATCCTGAAACAGAAACGCATCGGCCGCATCGATCGGCGTCGTTGGCATGTACGGCGCCTGCCAAAAAAGAACGGACGCCGGTCCGGGGGGCTCTTTTCCGCGTCGTCACGGTGACGGTCGATGCCACGGTGGCATTGGCCTTTTTTGGCTACCTTCGGCCGCCGGGGCGGGATCGGTCAATCCCGGTCTGGCGCCCCAAGTGGAAAGAGCTTTCGATAGGGACGCGCCTCATCGACGGCACGAGCAAAGGATGGACGCGACAGCAGCCGCTGCCGATAGGAAAGAAGGTGCGCGAAACGCGAAGCAACGGGATGCACCCAGTCAGCGTAGAAAAGCGAGGGTGCAGCCGCACAGTCAGCCAAACTGAAGTCGTCGCCCGCGGCCCAGCCGCGACCTGCCATCCGCGCATCGAGCCACAAATACGCCGTTTCGAGGAGCGCGCGGGCCTCGATGACGGTTTGCTCGTCGCGCCTGTCAGGTGTCCGTAGCGCGTCCCCGACGATGCGCTGCATTGGTGTCATGACGTAATTGTCAAAGAAGCGATCCATGAAGCGGACATCGAGCGCGGCCTTTGGCTCAACCGGGATTAACTGCCCAGACGCAGCGTAGTGCAAGCCGATGTGCTCGATGATGATGCTGGCTTCCATAAGGATCCGGTCGGCATCAACAAGCACCGGAAAGCGCTGCAAGGGCCACATCCGCGCGAGTTCGGCAAAGTTGCCTGGCGTTTCGGGGCCAAGCATCTTCAATTCAAACGTGATGTTGTTTTCGTAAAGCGCAATCAAAACTTTCTGACAGTAGGATGAGAAGGGGTGAGCATAGAGACGAAGGTTCATTGGCGGTATCCCCTTGGCACAGTGTTCGCCTCGCGCCGGAAAGCCGGTCCGCGGCCGCCACCTTCCGTTTCGGCTAGCCAAACATCAGGTTCGGTGCCGGAAATTGGCATGTATTTGGGGTCAGGCTCAACACCTACGACGACGATCGCCAGCGCGGCACGAGCAGCCGTGACAATCGATACCCGTTGGGCAAGGTGCTGACGAGATCTGCTGAAGAAAGGCTCGGGGCTCGAACTACTGCGCGGCACGATGCAGGCACGACCACGTGCGTCTGCGGCAAGCGGTACGATAGGGCGAAGAAAGCTCCGGCGGCATGCTAGCAAAATCCGACAAGCCAAGGGAGGCCTGTGGGACCAAGCCTGGGCGTCATGCTGCCTGTGTCCCACGCTCAACGCCCCTCCCTTTGCGACAGACGCGGGAAAGTGGGCCCGCGCACGCGCGGTGCGGGTCCACGGGAGCTGGGTTGCTGGCTCTGGGTTTGACCCTTTCGGCCAGGTCGCTTTCTTTGGTCTAGGTATCTATGCGCCGACGATAACTTGGGGGTAGCCTACTCAGGCTAAGTCCTCCTTACTTAGCTCAATATGACGGATCACCTATGGGCTTGGGCCAGCCGCCTAAGCCCATTTTTCTTGCCTCCGGCATACGCCCCAAAAGCTAAGGTCTTCCACGCCTGTGGACGCGCACCCGTGATGGCAGTACTCGCGGCGGAAAAGACAGGGCATGAGGCCGCGGCCGATCGGCGCCCGACCGGTTCCGTTTTGCGGTGGTGCTCACCCCGGTGGAGATTTTGCCGCAATGTTTGCATCGAAGCCTCGAATCGCGATCGGCCGTGACGCATCGAGTGCCAACGTTCGCCTTGCATCGGTTCAGGGAGAGAATGGCTCCGCGAGCGTGGACATGTTACCCCTGCATGCGGTGAGCTCCAGCGGCTGGCGAAAGCTCCAGGCAAGCACGGTGGAGAGGCACGGAAAGGCGCCGCTTTGTTTGCTACAGGCGAGGAGAGCGTGCTGATGCCATCCGTCACGATCGACAAGCGCTTCTGTGGTCCTCCGAATTCGGCCAATGGGGGATACGTGTGTGGCCTTCTCGCCAACGCCATGGGCGGAAGTGGTGAGGTCACCCTGCGCGCGCCCCCACCTCTCGGCCGGCGCCTCGAGCTGGTTGCGACTGCCGACGCCACTATCGAGCTCCGGGACGCGCAAACGGTGTTTGCCACTGGTCGGCCGAGGGTGCTCCAGATCGGCGGAATTCCCGGCGCAAGCCTAGTCGAAGCAACCGCCGCAGCCGATTGCACGGCCTTCGCTGATCCCAGCACCCACCCTCTTCCGGGATGCTTCGTGTGTGGGCCAGAACGCGCCCGCGGCGATGGTCTGAGGATCTTCGTGGGACCATTGGCCGCCCGGCATTTAGACCAGCCCGAAGCCGTTGCGTCGCCATGGACACCCGCTCCCGATCTTGCTGGCGAGAATGGGAGTGTCGGGTGCGAATTTGTTTGGGCTGCTCTCGATTGTCCCTCGGGGTTTGCTTGCCAAGGGCGCCAGTCAGGGATGACCGGAAAAGAGCCGATTTTGCTGGGGCGCATGGCGGCGCAAATCGAGCAATGTCCGAAGCCGGGTGAAAAATACGTCATTGTCGCTTGGCCAACGGGCAGAGATGGTCGCAAGCTGTTCGCCAATAGTGCATTGCTCGCCGATGACGGAAAGGTTCTCGCCATCGCGCAAGCGACTTGGGTAGTTGTCGGGCGACACGTCCAGCCCGGACATCGCTAGACGGGAAGCTGCTCGCGGTCGGGGACGTCGAGCTTCTGGGACGAGAGTGTGAAGCTCGATGATACGATGGCGGCGCTGCTGAGTGAGGCGGCCGAGGCGTGGGACAGGACCAAGGATGCCACGAGTGTCGCTGTGCTGGAGGCGTTCATCGCCCGCTACGCCGAAACGTTCTATGCCGATCTCGCGCGGGCACGGATCGAGGAACTGAGGAAACAAAGACCATCGGCTGCAGCATCCCCTACAAAACTTGGGCAGCCCACGACAGTCACTGGCAGGCTGCGATGCGATACATACACAAACCGTTCTGACTGTGACGCACAGACCCTTTGTGCTTGGGTGGGCGACACGCGGCAATGGTCAACAAAGAGTGGGGCTTGGCGGCCGCCGTGCTCGAAGCTTCGCCCATGTCGAAATCCCAACCTCCGACGGGCGCCGCCGCCTCTGCGCTCACGCTTGGATACGAGATCAAAAGGTCTTCCAGCATCAGCGGTTCGACGCTGGCAAGCCACACGATCGGCATTGATGCCGCCAAGCCAGGACCCTGCCGTTGAGTCATGCGCGCGCCTGTGTGACAGCCATCTCGGCTGCTCCACCTTCGATATCAGCGTGGTCTACAGCAAGTGCACGCTTTAGCGGAGCGTAAAAAAAGCACCTCGTTGGGCGGCTACGTCTCCGGCAAAAAGGCTGCGCGCTAGTTCATTTGCATTGCGGCCGGCGCATCCTTGCCTTGCGCTGAGCGCTATGAACGGTCGCGCACGCGCCGAGTGCTACCCAATTCTCTTGCACACCCCAGCGCGGCCGGTGTGTCCAGGCACCGCGAATCACCTTAGTTTTTTGCCGAATCGCATGGGGCTCCACATGGGCAATATTGATCGGCAACGCGTCGGAGCGGCGAAGACGCTTCCCGGGCCGGCGCGCGCTTGGCAAAGGCACGCAAGGCGAATGGAGGACGACGCAGAATTCACGTCAGAAGCGGACGCCATGCACGCACTGCTGGTGCACCGGGCGGACGATCTTGCAGATAGCAGCGAAGGCTCGCCCGAAGCCGCTGAGTTGGTCGCGATCGTGGATGCCATTGAGGCCTACGAAGGAAAGCGCTGGCCGCTCGGAAAAGTGCCCGGTGGCAAAGGCTAGCGTCGCCGGTGTGCAATTTATATTCCCTCCATAAGAAGCGGGACATGTTGGCCCGTTTCTTTCGGGTTTCGCACAACAGATCGGTCGTATTCGACCCCCTACCGGCGATCTTTCCAGGCCACGTCGCGCCCGTTGTTCGACAAGATGCCGACGGCGAGCGACAGATCGTCCTCATGAGCTGGGGCTTCGTGCTGCTCCAGAAAGATCGAGCACCGCGGCGCGTCACCAACGTCAGGGATGACAAGATCCTCGAGAGCAGGTTTTGGCGCGGCTCATTTGAGGAACGGCGCTGTTTGGTGCCAGCCTCATCCTTCTGCGAACCCAATGGCGACGTCAAGCCGTCGACCTGGCATTGGTTTGGCCTGCGCGGGGGCGGTGAGCGTCCCCTGTTTGCCTTTCCGGGGATCTGGCGGCGTTACCAGGGGCCGGTGAGGAAGGATGGCCCGAAGCTGGACCTCGAAGTCTACGCCTTTCTCACCACGACACCCAACCAATTGGTGGCGACTATCAACCACGAAAGAATGCCGGTCTTGCTGACGCAAGAGGAGGAATTCGAGACCTGGCTTAGCGGCGCGCCACAAAAAGCCCTCACACTCGCTCGGGAATATCCTCCCGATCAGATGCGAATTGTGCAAGCGGGCCTCACAAAACAAGATCGGCTCGACGTCGCAGCCTAGGGCTTGAGGCTCGATGTGCTCATCTCTAACGTGCACCCGACAACCAATAGAGACTACCTGCGAGCATCGCGCCCAAAATCACGACCGTGCCGAAGTGGCCCGCAAAATCGTCGATCCAATAGTAGAACGACCACAAGCTATCCATGCGCGGGTCTCCTCCATCGAGTCTCGCCGCGCGAATCTTGGCCACAAGCAGGCTCGTTAGTCATCGGATTGTCGGCTAAGCCAGTGACACAAGGCATCTCGCCTCGGGCCGCGCCGGCTGCACAAGCGACGGTGGCGTTGCCGCTGGCGGCGGGGACCATCGATACGGCGCCGAATATAGCGCCACCGTCGGTTCAGACCCGCTTACCGGCGTCGCGGCGCTAGCGTCCCGTTAGCCACGGCATAATTGGTACGGTCGAGATGGCATTCTGGGGGGACCCATCCACCAACTTGTCGCTGATCGCGAGGTAGACCAGCGTGTTGCGCGTTTTGTCGAGCACGCGATAGACGTGAGTGCGCTTGAAGAAGATGGATGTGCGGGCGGAATACACTTCTTCTCGATCGGTAAGGGTGGCCAGGTCTAGATGGATCGGACCTACCTGCCGGCAGGCAATCGAAAACCGCGAAGGGTCCTCTGCAAGACCAATTGTGCCACTGAGACCACCTGTGCGCGCTTGGCTGACGTGGCAGGCGACGCCCGGCACTTTGGGATCGTCGAAGGCGCTGACACAGACGCGGTCATTCTTGCCGATAAGGCGAAACGTCGTACTGACGCAGGTGAGGTCGTCGGCGCCTGCAGACGCTGCGGCCCCGCACAAACAGGCGAGCACAAGACAAGCGCGCAGTTGGACCTTGACCATGAGCATTCTCCGTTTCGGGCGTAGGTAGGGACGCAGGCGTTTGGCAGCAAGCGTTTGGAGCAGGCCATGAGCTTTATCCATGCTCGATTGTTACGAAGAAAACCGCGCGCGTCGAAACCGTCTAGGCCAGTCATGTTTGCGCCATCCCCTCCGAGCCCGCCGGAGACGGCGCCCGAGCGCCAACTGCAATGTACCACCGCTCGCACTTGCTCGGCACGACACCATTGGGTGGAGGTGTGGAACCGCGGCGACCTCGATCCGGACTGTTTCCGGGTCGGCGCGAGGCCAGGCCAGCCCGGATCCGCCTGCCGCAATCGCACGGGAACGCGGCCAATCGATGAGGCGTTGACCCATAAGTCATTCTCTCGCCTGCGAGGATCGAATGTCTTCAGGGATCATTGCTGTATCGTTGGCCGTTGCGATACTTGCGGCGGCACAACCGTCGATCGCCCAGGAGTCTTCTGAAAAACCAGCGGTCGCGGATGAGGGCCAGCTCGCCTTCAACAACGCCTGTCGAACCTGCCACACACTCAGAGAAGGCGACAATCGGCTCGGGCCCACCCTGCACGGGATCGTCGGTCGCAAGGCAGGATCGCTTCCGAACTTCGTCTATTCGAGCGCCATGAAAGGCGCCGGCCTGGTATGGGACAAGGCCACGCTCGACCGCTTCATCGCCAACCCGGATCAGGTCGTGTCCGGGCACAAAATGCAGCCCTATGGCGGCATCGCCTCGGCAGACGATCGCGCGAGGATTATTGCCTTTCTGGAGACGCGCAGCCGCAATTGACCTTGTAAGACTGCATCGTGAGCGCGACGGGTAGGGAGTGCGCTCTAGTGCCTGGGTCTTTGGGCCCACCTTGCGTGATCCGTTGCGCGGCGCTCACTATTGACGACGGATTTCGAAGCAACGCCGACACTCCAGCGTTGGGGAGACCACCCTCAGGCGCTGGCCGCTAGCGCCGAATTTTGCCCCGATCGCCGACACCGGTACCGGGTTTTGCAGCGCTGGCATTCTGCGGCGTTGCGATACGCACCGGCAGGCCCTCGGAGATCTGCGACAGCATCGAAGCCGCCGTCAAAGCCGTTTGCAAGGACCCGGTGTTGATCGAGTGAATGATCCGACGCTTGGCTGAGGTCGTTGGTTCCGGAGCCAGGGAGTTCAGTGAATTCATCACCGCCGAGCGAGCAAAAAGGGGGAAACTGATCACCGACCTCAAAATCCGCGTCGGCGACTAGCCTCGAACTGAGGCCCCTCTGTGCGGGAGGATACCCCTGGCCCACGCAGGCAGGCGCAAATACGAGCCCCTCGGGCGGCGCCCGAGAGCTCACCTCCTAAGGCCAATGTCCCGTTCAGATTGAGCTCGGCCCCGGCCGCTAAGGTGGAAAAATATTCCCAACCGGGCCCGAAACCACGAGCGGGGCGGTGCACCATGCGAAAATGGCGGCTGGTGCGGGCCCGCCAAAGTGACCCCTTGACCGCAGCCGCCACGTTCGTCAGGCATCTCGGGATCGATTATGGGTAATTGGCGTTTTCTGCTCGAAGCTGGACCGTCACGCTCGTCGACATGGCTAGACCTAGACCGGCCTTTCTATCTATACCTCGCATCGCGGAGCGATCTGCTGGCACCTGGGGCACGGACACGAAATGCGAACTGGCAGAATTGAAGCTGACCTCGCCTGGCTGAGATCTGCGCTTTTCAAACAGAAAGGACCGATTCTCGTAGGCGTGGCGTACTACCTGGGGGCAGAAGCAGCATTTTTAATTGGGACATTGTCGGACAGGATCTTTGCGCCGTTTTGGCCTCCCAACGCGATCCTGTTTTGTGCCCTGGTCTTTGTGCCGTATCAACGATGGCCGCAGTACATTGCGGCCGTGCTACCGGCCCATGTCATCGCCGAGCTAAGCGTAGGCATGGGTTGGCCGCAGCTGTTCGTCGCCTTTGTGACGAACAGCATGGTTGCCCTGTTGAGCGCCTTCGGCCTGCGCTGGCTGCTGGGAGCACCACCCTACTTCAACAGTCTACAGCGGGCGGTGAGCTATGTGCTCATAGCCGCGGTTTGCGCTCCCGGCGTTTCGGCCTTGGGCGGCGCGTTTGTGCGCATTACCGGCGGGGGCAATCTCGAAAGCTATTGGCGGTTCTGGACGGAATGGTACGTCGCCAACGCCCTTGCGAGCCTAACGCTCGGCGCGATGCTGCTGACGTGGATAGGGAACGATCATCGCTGGTCGGATTTCGACTCCCGATCGCGGCGCCTTGAGGCCTCATTTCTCCTCGCCGGCCTGGGGGTGGCATGCACCATTGCCTTCTGGGCACACCCCTTTGCCAAGACCTGCTATGTGCCAACCTTACTCTACTTGCCATTGCCTCTTGTTGTCTGGGCGGCTGTCCGTTTTCAAGCGATAGGTGCGAGCGCGGCCATATTTGTAATCACCGTGGGTTCGATCGCGAGCACCCTGCAGGGCTCTACCGTCTTCGCCGGCTCGGATGTTGAGGAAAATGTTCTCGCGCTGCAGCTTTTCTTACTGATTGTATCAGGTTCGACCCTTTTGCTTGGGGCATCAACCGACGAATTGCGAGCCGCCGAACAAACGACGGCACGCCTAGCACGCTGTGTTCTCGGGGCGCAGGACGCCGAACGGCGGCATGTCGCCAACCGTTTGCTTGACGACATTTGTCAAAGGCTCGCTGCGGCAACGTGGGTGAGCAACCAGCAACCTGCTTCCACCGCGCTCGAGGAGATGGTTCAGAAGTCGATTCGTGATCTCAGGGAGCTGTCATACCTGCTGCATCCCCCCATGCTCGAGGACGCAGGTTTGGAGACAGCGCTCCGCACGCGCCTGGAAAGCTATGCCGATTGTACCGGGATTGCGGTCACACTCGACGCATCGGGGTTAGGAAGGTTGCCCGCCGATCTCGAACTCACAATCTTTCGGGTCGTCGAGGAGGCATTGGCAAACGTCAAGCAACATTCGGGGAGCGTCACGGCACACGTCGGCGTGCAACGCAGCTCGGGTAGAGACATTGTCACAGTCTCTATACAGGACACCGGGAGAGGTATGCCGTGGATGGTCAATGTCGGTACCCAAATTCAAAGGCTGACGACCACGACGGCTGGCTGGGGGCTTGGATTGGCACGCATGCGCGAGCGTGTACATCGCATGGGGGGCACGCTCGAGATCATTTCTGCGAGACGCAGGACGACTGTGCGCGCTTCAATTCCAATTAGGCAGAAAGAAGTCCAGTCCGCCCTATGAGTGGGAAGCGTTGAAGCGACCCTTAGGTCCGCAAGTGCTAGGGCATCGCCACGGCGATGGCGGCCGCACCGCCTTGCCAGGTTCCTGACATCTGTGTCGGTGGGCGCCGCGCTATATGGCGTGGAACTTTCCCGACACTGCCAGCTCTGACGTGGCTGGCCCGAGGGGCGGCAGATGCCGCCCCACGAAAATACATAGTTAAGACCCGAGCTTCTGGCAGCTTCTGTGGAGTGCACCTGGGCGCCGAGACAAGAACACTACCAACAGGCGCGAACCCCATTGTGAGGATATGACATGATGAGATTGCTGGCTTTCGTGTTCTCCGCGACCCTTTTTTCCTTCGTCTTGGCACAGGAGGCATCGGCGCTTCGAGGCGGCGGCATCCACGTCGGCGGGGGTGGCTTGCGAGGCTTTTCGGCCGGAGCCTATCGCGGCGGTTTACGCGCCAGGAATTTTAACGGCTATCGTGCGGCCGCCTGGGGAGGACGACGTTCTTGGCGCGGTGCTCGGCGCTGGTATGGGTACGGGGCCGGGGCCGCAGCATTAGCTGGCGCCTATTATTACAACGACCCGTACTACGACGACGCCTACGACAATCCGACTTACGGTTATACCAGCGCCTACTCGGGCTCTTACGGCTACTCCGGCGGCACGTACGGCTATTCCAGTGGCGCGGCGGCGGAGGCTGACGCGGGAGGTCCGGGCACGTGTGGCACCTATCGCTACTGGAAGAACGGGCAATGCGTCGACGCCCGCGGGAAGTAAGTGCGTGTCTTGATGGCTTCATAGCGCGCCGGCGTATGCCGTCGGCAACGCGGGCGCGCCTGTTTGCACCTGGGTTCGGTCATCCAAGGCAGTTTCCACGGGCGGTAAGCGTCGAACCCCACCAGCGGCGAGCTGAGACCACGGAGTGCGGTCCCGGCTGTGCCGCATGGTGTCATCTCTAGAGGATCGAATATTGGGCGCGCTCGCGTTTGGCGAGCTTCGCCAACGCCTCGCCGGCGATCAGCTTTTTGAAGTGCGCGGTCTGCTGATGGGCCGCGAACGCAGCTTCATCCTGGAAGACCTCATAGAAGAAGAACTTGGAAGGTTCGGAGCGCGACCGGTGGATCACGAAGCTCTCTACGCCCACTTCTTTTCGGGCTTCGGGCGCGAAGCGGGACAGAATCGCGGCCACCGAGTCTTCCTCCCCCGGAAGAACTTCCCAGAACGCTGTCACAACAAATGGGTCCTTCGGTTTGTTAGTGCTCGTCATCATCTAACTCCTGCGTGAGGTGTTGCACTGCCAGATCTCCTCCACATTATCGATCCGCCTTGCAGCTGGAGTGGAAGGGTCTGCGAACCGTCATGCTAACAGGCGGCCAGCACAGATGCTTCGATGGATACCGAACTAACCCCGGCCGATCCGATGGCGACACCGTCGAATAGGAACATGCTCGCACCTGGGGATCGCCAAGAGCGGCGAACCGAACATCACTTGGTCGAACCTCCATTGGAAGAGGATCGAACGGGTACCCGTAGTTGTCCTCGTCCGCCGCGTTGCGCCACCCGCAACGCGCTCGTCGTGCCCCCCTCCAACTCTCTGAGGTTGGGCGAAGCAACCGGCGGTGATTGAAAGCCAACACCTATCGGCGTCCCCCGATTTTGCATCCGTCACCGCCTGGGCGGCTTGCCCGGAATCAGCACCCGAATGCGGGTTGGAGCCGATTTTGTTGTGTTGCCGCGTTGGGGTTCAGTCTCTGGGCCACCCGCCGGGAGAGAAGCTGACCGATCCGGGAGACCCGAGCATGACATCGAACTCGCCGTCGTTTGCACTGACCTCGCTGTCACGTGGCGGCGTCGCCTGCACCTCATTGGCCTGCGAGCAATTTCGGCAAACAGCACCGCAGGTCCCCTCTCAGCTTGCGCAGGGGAGAGCGATCGTACACCGAGATTGCACGCGGCTATGCCCGGTGAGCGTGCTCGCGGGACGATACGAGCCATCATGCCCCCCGATGAATGCGAGCGGCAGGGAGCAAGAGCGCTTACCTCCACTAGCGGAGCGGCCAATAGTCGTGCGAAGCATCATCGAGCAAACGGATATTATTACAATTCCCCGACAACGGCGATGGAGCGTCAGCTGCGCAATCAGCGGGCATATGAACGTGGCGAATATTACGAACACGACTCGAACGCTCTGCCATTTGGTAGCCGAGCTTGCTGGGAACAGAAATGCGCGAGGGCACCGACGAACGCTGAACAATCCGGTCCCGAGAAGGAAAGGTCAAAAACAATTTCCAGGATTGTACAAAGCTATCTCTTTCGCCTGAGGCTGACCTCGGCGCAGGCGTTTTTTGGGTTGAGCCATTCGCGGGGCTCTGCCAAAGCTTCCAATCGGCTATTGCGTGCAACCTGTGATGTTGTCCGGCACAACCATCTTGCGGCTCGAGACGGCTAGGCCCCCTTTTTACCTTGACGAGGCATCTTGCGCGGTGCCCTATCCATAGATCCAGATCGGCGGGCGCATGCGATGCAATTCGCTGCATTTTTTGAGCCTGTTCCAACCAAGACGCTATGCCGCGCACCACGTCGATCGCCCGACGTTTGGGAACCGTCGCCCGGCAGGCTCGTTACCGGTGAAGAACCGCGGTCGGTCCAATGGTTAGAACCGATTGTCAAACAGCTTCGAGTTCGGGGGAGATCTCGTCAGCAAAATCGCACAAAAGGAGCTATGTCATGGCCAGTTCGACCGAGCTTGCGAACATCCCTGGAATTACCAAGGAAATGCGGGAGGGCATCGTCGCCGCTTTCGACGCGTTGTCGAACTGGAGAGACGAAATCGAGACCGCCAACGAGCGCTGCTTAGGCAAAGTACTGGATCAGACATCGGCGGTCGCACGTTCGATGGGATGGCCCGACCAGGCAATCAGAACAGCGCGTGAGTATTTGGAAAATACTTCCAAAATGCAGATGGAGATGATCGATCAGATTGTGGATGGTTGGAAGCAACAGCTCAAGTCAGCGAACGCGCCGATGGCCATCCCGCGCAGCTTTACCGCTCAAGCGCCTAAGCTTTCTGGGTCGCCTCCGGGCATGCCGGAGTTTAGTCCCTTTGCCCCATGGGCCTTCTGGTTGCAAGCGGCCGAGATGTGGCAACGCACCTGGATGCCGGACGCAAGTTCGCGCCGGGAGTTCCGCTCACACTAGCTGGATCTCCGCAAAAATCGGGTCGCTTGGCCGCCTCGCGACCACGAATACGGCCGCCGCTAGCCCCATCGTGCATGGGCGCGGTGGGGAGATGGGACTGTCGCCGGTTTCCGGCCTGACCGTAGCCGTGAATAGAAAGCCAAAACGCCGAAGGCGCCCAAGTGAAAATCCAAGTTTGAGCCTGGAGTAGTAGGTGGCCAGCGGGTTTGCGCCGATGCATTCAGCATTGAGCCGGCCCGTTTGCCGACCCGTTCGGTAAATTGCTCCCAGCAAAGTAATGGTATCACCC
>Ga0134122_10001239_pt1 | contig 18341 bp, 17 predicted proteins | sample KB302_FD_96461 | JGI IMG/M metagenome (GOLD analysis project Ga0134122, IMG submission 96461) | Terrestrial soil microbial communities without Nitrogen fertilizer from Kellogg Biological Station, Michigan, USA - KB3-0-2 | ecosystem: Environmental > Terrestrial > Soil > Unclassified ... | reverse complement strand
TAACCGCGCGACCTCACCCAACCCCTGATACGCTGACACCATGGAGCGCCAATCCGGCTGGGACGAGGCCGACAGCCGCGACTTCATCGATCTCGGCCGCTTCTTCGTGCCGGATCGCGAGGAGCAGATCGCGACGGTCCTCGCGATGATTCCGGACCCCGGCGAAGGACTCCTCGTGGACCTCTGCTGCGGCGAAGGGCTTCTTTCGCGCTCATTGCTGGAGCGCTTTCCGCAGGCTCGCGTTCTCGCCCTGGACCTCTCACCCGCCATGCTGGAGCAGGCCCGCACCACCTGCGCCGCTCACGCGGCGCGCTTCGAAACCCGACCGTTCGACCTCGCGGACATCTCGTGGCGCAGCTTCACCGAGCCCGTGCGCGGCTTCGTCAGCTCCCTCGCCGTGCACCATCTGGACGGCGAAGGCAAGCGCCGGTTGTTCCGCGACCTCGCCGCCGCCCTCGCGCCGGGAGGCGTCGTGGTGATCGCCGACCTCGTCCGTCCGGCTACCGCCGCAGCTCAGGTCCTGGCCGCGAGCGCATGGGACGATTCAGTGCGCCGCCGCTCGCTCGAGCTGACCGGCGATCTCAGTCCCTACGAGAAATTCCAGGACGAGCGCTGGAACTTCTACGCTGATCCCGAGCCGGACCCGATCGATCAACCTTCTCCCCTTCTCGACCAGCTCCGCTGGCTCGAGGAGGCGGGTCTCACGGGCGTGGACGTCCTCTGGATGAAAGCGGGCCATGCCGTCTTCGGCGGAATTCGCGCGGAATGACAGATGGCCGGCTACTCCGGGACGCCGCTGGCAAGGAAGCTCGGCATCAAGGAACGCTCGCGCGTGGCGCTGATCGGCGCGCCCGAGGGATTTGAACCCACCCTCGAGCCGCTACCGGCCAATGTGACGCTCACGCGCCGGATCGGCTCGCCGCCGTTCGACGTCATCCTTTTCTTCTCCGACCGCGCCGCCGATCTCGAAAAACGTTTCTCCTCGCTGGCCCGGGCGCTCACTCCGGACGGCGGCCTCTGGGTGGCGTGGCCCAAGAAGGCGTCGGGCGTAGCGACCGATCTCAGCGAAAACGCCGTCCGGGAAATCGGTCTCGCGTCGGGTCTGGTGGACAACAAGGTCTGCGCCGTCGACGAGGTCTGGTCCGGATTGCGGTTCGTCTACCGTCTGAAAGACCGGCCGAAGGCACCTCGTTGAAGCCCACATGACTTGGTCTCCGGCTTGCATTCGTCTCCCGCGATGGGAAGAGCGGCATCTGGCTTGGAAGATCTTCGTTCCGCGTTCCGCGGCGGCAGGTTCGGCGCGGGCTGGAGGCGTGCCGAGCGCCTGAGCGGGCGCGGCGCTGCGGCCGCCTTCCCTTCCCTCACGAATCAGAGCGCTCCGCCTCTTGACAGTGGACAGAAGTCCGCTATTGTTAAATACGTGGATGCCAACGTGCCGCCCGACCAACCTCCGAGTAGCGTGGACAGCCCGCCGTCCACGACCTCCCGTCGCGGGCTGTCCGCCACCGGCATCGCTTTCGAAATCCCCCCGCCCGCCAAGCCTTCCGTAACCAGTCCCGGTTGCGGTGTCACCCCATCCGGGTTGACGAACTAACCGATCATGCTCACGGAGCCCCCCGGGGCTTTCCCGCCGGATGATCGATCCGGGTGGGTTGTCGGCTTGACGAGCCGGCGCCTTTCCCCTTTCGACACTTCAAGATCTCAACTCCAACGGAGGAACCTTCGATGAAGCGAGAGGCTTTGGCCTCGTTTGCTGCCGAGACCACCCGGCGTGAGGACGTCTGCACGGTCCTCGGCGAGCCCTACGATCCTGATCGCTGGAATGATTGGCGCTGGCAGATGCGCCACCGCTTCACCCGGCTCGACCAGTTCGAGAAACTGCTCGCTCTGACCGAGTCCGAGCGGCGTGGGCTCCTGCTGGCGAGCGAGAAGTTTTCCGTCGCGGTCACTCCCCAGTTCGCGACGTTGATCGATCCGCACGATCCGGACTGCCCGATCCGTCTCCAGGTGATACCTCGGGAGAGCGAGCTGCTGGTGAGCCCCGGCGATATGACCGATCCCTGCGGCGAGGACGGCGCGAGCGTTACCGAAGGGCTGGTGCACCGCTATCCCGATCGCGTGCTCTTCCTCGTGCTCGACACCTGCGCCGCCTACTGCCGCTACTGCACGCGCAGCCGCCTGGTGAGCCAGGGCGAGCTCGAGCCTCTCGGCCGGCGTGTCGAGGAGTCGCTCGCCTATCTCGAGGAGCATACCGAGGTGCGTGACGTGCTGCTTTCGGGAGGCGATCCGCTGCTGATGTCCGACGCCTCGCTCGACAAGCTCCTCGGCCGCTTGCGGGCGATCCCGCACATCGAGTTCCTGCGCATCGGCACCCGCATCCCGGGCTTCCTGCCGCAGCGCATCACGCCGGAGCTGGTACAGGTGCTCCGCCGGCACCGGGTCTGGCTCTCCCTTCACTTCTGCCACGTCAAGGAGCTGACGCCCGAGGTGGCCGAGGCCTGCGACCTGCTGGCGGACGGCGGTATCCCGCTCGGCTGTCAGACGGTGCTGCTCAGGGGAGTGAACGATTCGGTGGAGGCGATGCGCGACCTCTGCCGCGGACTGCTCAGGCTGCGCGTGCGGCCGTACTACCTCTATCAGTGCGATCCCGTGCTCGGCACCGGTCACCTGCGCACCTCGGTCGAGAAGGGCCTGGAGCTGATGGACGAGCTCCGTGGCCATCTGACCGGCTACGCCGTGCCGACCTACGTGATCGACGCTCCAGGCGGCGGCGGCAAGGTGCCGGTGCAGCGGGAGACGATCCTCGCCCACCAGGATGGGGTCTGGCAGATCCGCAACTGGCAAGGCAGGACGTACAGCTACGTGGACCCGGGGCCCTAGCGATGCGGTCGTTGCGGATCGGCCTTTGCTACGACCTGAAGACGGACTACCTGGCGGCCGGGTTCGCCGCCGAGGACGTCATGGAGCTCGACGAGGAGGAGACGGTCGCCGCCATCGTCGGCGCGCTCGAACAGCTCGGCCACCGTCCCGAGCGCGGCGGCCGCGGCGTCGAGCTCGCCCGGCGCCTCGCGGCCGGCGAGCGCTGGGACCTGGTGTTCAACATCGCCGAAGGGATACGCGGTCGCTCGCGGGAGGCCCAGGTGCCAGCCCTCTGTGAGCTGTTCGACCAGCCGTACACCTTCTCCGACCCGCTGACCTGCGCCGTCACGCTGGACAAAGCGCTGGCCAAGCGGCTGGTGCGCGACCACGGCCTGCCGACGGCGCCGTTCGCCGTCGTCGAGCGCCCGGAGGATGCCATGTCCGTGGACCTGGCGCCGCCGCTCTTTATCAAGCCGGTGGCGGAGGGCAGCAGCAAGGGAGTGACCGGACGCTGCAGAATTGGGACTCGGGAAGAGTTGGCAGACGCGTGCGCCGAGCTGCTGCACGCCTTCCGCCAGCCCGTGCTCGTGGAGAGCTATCTGCCGGGGCGGGAGGTGACGGTGGGAGTCGTGGGCAACGGCGGTGAGGTGCGGGTGATGGGCGTGATGGAAATCATCTTCCGCGACGGCACCGACGGCGACTACACGGCGGTCAACAAGCAGGAGTTCGAGAGCCGCGTCCGCTACCGGCTGCTCGACGGCGAGCCCCTCGCGGAGAGGGCGCGGGAGAGGGCGCTCGCGATCTACGAGCTCCTCTCCTGCCGGGACGTGGCACGCATCGATTTCCGTTGTGACGCCGCGGGCGAGCCGCAATTCCTGGAGATCAATCCCCTGCCGGGCTTGCACCCGACCTACTCGGACCTGTCCATCCTGTCGTCCCTGGCCGGTGTCCCCTATCCTGAGCTGCTCGGCCGCATCGTCGAGGCCGCGGGCCGCCGGTGGGGGCTGTGGAGCTGACGGCGGTCTCGCGGGTTCTCATCCTCCACAATCCGGTGGGCGAGGGAGATGATCCTTCGACGTCGGAGGTCATGGCCGACGTGGAGCTGGTCGCCTCGGGCCTCACGGCGCTGGGCATTCCCCACCGGGCTTTCGCCGTCCCGGACTGGAAGCCCTGGCTTCATGTCGCGGCCGAGCCGGGAACGGTCGTCTTCAATCTGATCGAGGCGCCGCCCGCGGTGCCGCACGTCCATCCGGCCGCCGCGGCGGTGCTCGATTTGATGGACCTCCCTTTCACCGGCTCGCCTGCCGCCGTCCTCTGGCTGACCACCGACAAGCTGGCGACCCGCGCGCTGCTGGCCGCCGAGGGGCTGCCCGTCGCGCCCGGTGGACGGCTGGATGCGGACGATCCGGCGCTGCTCGATCGCGTCCCGGGGCCGTGGATCTTGAAACCGGCCTGCGAGGATGCCTCGCTCGGCCTGGAGGGCGATCCGGTCTGCGCCACGCGCGAGGCTGCGCTGGCTCGCGCACGGGACCTGGCATCGCGCTTCCCCGGCCAGGCGATGGTCGTCGAAACCTTTCTGCCCGGCCGCGAGCTCAACGTCTCCCTCCTCGCCCGCGAGGGTGGGGTCGAGGTGCTGCCCATCGCCGAGATCGTCTTCGAGGGCTTTCCCGACGGCATGTCCCGCGTGGTCGGCTATGACGCCAAGTGGCGGACGGACTCCTTCGCCTACCGGCACACGGTGCGGGTCTTTCCCGAAGGGCCTGCCAATGCCTCCCTGCTCGAGCGGCTGAGAGAAATCTCCCTCGCCATCTGGCGGCTCTGCGCTCTGCGCGGCTACGCGCGGGTGGATTTCCGGCTGGACGAGAACGGCGAGCCGCACGTCCTGGAGGTCAACGCGAACCCCTGCCTGGCTGCCGACGCGGGGTTCATGGCCGCAGCGGAGAAGGCGGGCCTGACCACGGCAGAGGTCGTGCGGAGGATCGTGGAGGACGCCGTTCGTGGGCGGCCGCAGGTCGCCCCTACGACCTCGACGGCCTGGAGTCCCGAGGAGAGTTGCGGCCTTCGCCTCCGTCGCAATCTCGAGCCCGCCGATCGTGGGCCCCTCGAGGCGCTCATCCGCGCCACGGCGTTCTTCAACCCGGAGGAGATCGACGTGGCGTTGGAGCTGGTCGATGACCGGCTGGCGCACGGCGAAGCGAGCCATTATCGCTTTCTGGTGGGGGAGGCGGAGGCCCAGGTGGCGAGCTACGCCTGCTGGGGGCCGATTCCCGGCACAGCCGCCGCGGCCGATCTCTACTGGATCGTGGTCCATCCCGGGTTTCAAGGGAAGGGGATTGGCGCCGCGTTGCTCCAGGCCGCCGAGGAGTGGATGGCGAGCGCCGGCCGCAACCGCGTCTACGTCGAGACCTCGACCCGGCCGCAGTACCTGCCTACCCGCGCCTTCTACGCCGCCTGCGGGTACGAGCAGGTCGCCGAGCTGGCGGACTTCTATGCGCCGGGGGATGGCAAGGCGGTTTGGCTGAAGGTGCTCGCCATGCCCCTACGGTTTTCGCTGGACTGAGGGCCGCGGCTTCTCGATCCCCAGCCAGGCAGCCACCCGGCCGGCCACCTCGGGATTGCGCACGGTGCCCGCGTTCCCCTTGGCGATTCCCGCTCCGAGGGCCATGTAGATGCCGTGCACCTCCGGGTGAACGTTGAGATAGCCGTGCATGCCGAGGACGTTCGTGGGCGCCGAGGCGCGGCCTTCCTTCAGCAGTTGGCCGTGGGCGCTGTAGCCCTCGCGGAGGAAGAGGATCAGGTCGCCGCTGTTCGGGTGGTTGAGCCCGACCTCCGCGGCCTCTTCGCGGCTGAGAATGCGCTCGACCGGCTTCTCGCCGTCGACCGTCCAATCCGCGAAGAGGCGGCGGAGCGCCGGGATGAGATCGCCGCGGCCGGGGGTCACGTAGACCTGGCTCACCCCGCCGGAGCCGACGGCGTAGGCGGTGGTGCCGTCCGCCAGGATCTTCCCTTCGGCATCGGCGGCGAGTAGGCCCCGCTCGCGCAGCAGCACCTTGGGATCGAGCACGGTGTGGACCGGCGCCATGCCGTGGTCGCTCACCACGGCGACGACCGTCGTCCGCAGGTCGGTCGCCGCGAGCAGGCGGGCCAGCTCGTGGTCCACCGCCTGCCAGACGCGCCGCCGCGCCGCCGCAAAGGCATCGCGGCGCGCCGCGGAGAAGCCGGGCTGGCGCGGGTCTTTCAGGGTGAGCTGGTGCCCGGCCTCGTCGATCACCGGGAAGTAGCCCATCAGCAGATCCCAGTCGGGGCGCTGCACGGCGGTGAGAAGGCTGTCACCGAAGAAATGCGCGAAGCGCTCGTCCTGCTGGGTCCAGGTGTCGAGATCGATGCCCGGCTTGCCGGCCCAGGAGTCGGCGAGGCGATGATCGTCCGGCGGACCGGACCAAGCGAGCCCCCTGGCGGCGAGCTCGGCGGCGAAGCCGGCCGGGTAGGCCTGGATGGGGTAGAGAGCGCCGAAGTACAGCCGGACACTGGCGAGGCCGGGATCGAGCTCCAGCAGCTTGACCGCGCAGACGGTTTCGCGCGGCGGCTCGACGGCGAGATGGCAAGGCACGTCCCGCCACGCATCCACGGCAAGCGGCGCGGGGCTCTCCCGTTGACGGCTCTCTTCCTCGCGGACGGCGAGGACGTCGTAGTTGACTTTGCCGTCGTCCGAGCGGTCTACGGCGAGGAGCTCGAAGGTCTGGGGAATCGGCCCTCCAGCGCCGACCGTCACCTTGGCCGCGCGGAGGGGGGAACGGCTCTCGATCTCCCGCCTCGCGGGCTCGCCGGCCGGCTCCCATGCCGCGGACGGCAGCGTCACCAGCTCCGCACCGCGGTCCGGTTCGTTGACGTAGACCATGCCCCAATCGGCTCGCCGGCGCGCGTTCGTGTCGTCGGCTCCCGGCCAGGTGATGACCCCGACCCTCTTTCCCTGCCGCCGGGCCGCCTCCCAGAGCGTTTCCGTGTCGATCGCCGCCGCGAAGCCGCTCGCGGTCTCCAGGAACGGCGTGCCCGGAAGGTGGATCGTGTTGCCGACGATCCCCGTGCGATCGGCGGGGTAGCCGGCCGCCAGACTGATGTGGTTGGGCGCCGTGAGAGCGGGATTGACCGGTATGAGCCGGTCGGCGACCTGCCCCTCCTCGAAGAAGCGCCGGAAGCCGCCGGCGGCGAGGGCTCCTTCCCGATACAGGCGGTGCAGCTCCTCTGTGCTGGCGCCGTCGAGGCTCAGCAGGATCACCCTGCGGGGCGCCTCCGAGGTTGGCGTGCTTGGCGAAATGCCGTGACGGGCAGAGACGAAAGGGACGGCAAGGACGAAGAGGATGGCGGAGGCTCGACGGCGAAGGGGGATCTTCATGCCGCGTATCTTGCAGCTCCGCTACTTCACTCCCGTCGAACCGAAGCCACCGTCTCCGCGGCGGCTCTCGTCCAGCGCCTCGGTCTCTTCCCACTCCACGATCTCCACGCGCGAGATGACGAGCTGCGCGATGCGGTCGCCGCGCCGCAGGCTGAAGGGGGCTTCGCCGAGGTTGATGAGGATGACCGCCACCTCGCCCCGGTAGTCGCTGTCGATGGTGCCGGGCGCATTGACGATCCCGATGCCATGGCGGAGGGCGAGACCGCTGCGCGGACGGACTTGCCCTTCCCAGCCCTGGGGAATCTCCAGCACCAGGCCGGTGGGCACCAGCAGACGCTCGCCGGGACGGAGCACCAGTTCCTCGCCGATGGCGGCGCGAAGGTCGAAGCCGGCGCTGCCGGGCGAGCCGTGAGAGGGCAGGGGCAGGTCGCGGGCGGTGGGCAGCCGCTTGATCCTGACCCTCATGTGCGGATCAAGGGAGATTGGAGGTGCGCCGAGACCGCGGCTTCGTACTGGCCGGGCCGGCAGGCGAGGCGTTCGGCATCATGCCGTCCTGGGGACGGGCCTGAGGCTGATTGAGGAAGTGCATCGGCCGGCCTATCCAGCGGGTTGAGAACTGAAGGGTACCCGCCGGAGTCGGCACTCCCACACCATTTTCCGAGACCGCCTGACCGCCGCCGAGCAGCAGGGTCTCGGTGAACGTCCATTCGTCGTAGCGCTCCCGGCCGAAGAGAATCAGCATGGACTTCTTGCCGCTCTTGCTGCGGACGCCGATAATCGGCCCGACCTGGACGACCTCGCCCTTGCGCGGACCGAGCTGGGGCTGCCCGTCCTGATCCCCCTTGTCATCCCTAGCCTTGTCCCTACCCTTGTCGTCATCGTCGTCCTTGGCCTGGGGCTGGAGGGGGCCCTCCGGCCCGTTCTGGAAGATCAGGGCCCACTTGCCGTCGTCGGTCATCGGGTCTTTCCAGAGCTGGCGGATGCAGCGCGGCTTGACCTTGATCAGCTCCTCGAGCTTCATCGGATAGCGCTGGAAGCGCTGGTGGAAGACGCGGATGGCCTCCGCATACTGGAAGCCGCGGAAGACCAGCTCCTCTTCCTTCTCGCGGCGGATGGCCGTGCTCCACAGCGGCAGCATGGCCGCCACCAGGACGTTGAGCACGGTGACCGCGACGATGAGGACGACCAGGTTGTAGCCGGCCTCGGCCCTTCTCTCCCGTCTCCTCTCTTGCCCCTGAAGAAAGAGAGTCATCACCAATCCTTGTAGGGCGTGCCGTCGAGCGAGATCAGCGGCGAGCCGGAGTGGACGTCGATGATCCCCGGCTGAGCGGCGTCACCCCCTTCGCTCTCCGCCGGCGGCTTGTCCGGATCCAATTCCTCGTAGTCTGGAATCCAGGTCTCGTTGCTCTTGGTGATGGGATCGATGGGGATCTTGCGCAGGTATCCCTCTTCGACCAGCGCCTGCAGGCTGGCGGGATAACGGCCCTTGTCGCCGTAGTGCTGGTCGATGACGTCGCGCAGCGTGCGCAGGTTGGTCTTAAGGACGGACTCCTGGGCGCGCCGCGGCACGTTCTTGAGGGCCGGCATGGCGATGGTGGCCAGGATACCGATGATCGCGATGACGACGATCAGCTCCAGCAGGGTGAAGCCGCGTTCCCGCGTGCCGTAGAGCTTCCGCATGAAATTTCTCCTCTTCTTCACCATTTGCGGTAGGGAACGCCGTTCAATCCGACCGCTTGCGAGGAGGAGTACACGTCATAGACGTCCTCTCCGCCCCAGGAGGTCGCGTCGGAGGCATCCTGGAAGCTGCGCATGCCCCACTCGTCCTTGCCCGTCATGGGATCGACGGGAATCCTGCGCAGGAGCTTCAGCTTCTTGTCCACCTGGCCGACGATCTCCACTCCCTCCACCAGCACCTCCAGCTTCTTCGGGTAGCCTTCCGTGCCGAGGTCTACAGTAATGAGGCCCGCGTCGCTGTAGCGCTTGTACTCGTCGATCGCGGAGCGCATCTGGCGCAGCGCCTGCCGGAGGTCCGCCTCTTTGGAACGCTTGGCCGTGAACTTGGCGACCGGCAGGCTGACTAGCGCGAGCACCGCCATGACCGCGGCCACCGTGACCAGCTCGGCCAGGGTAAAGCCGGCCTGAGAGCGGCGATGGAGCGTCAGGGGATTTCTGCTGAGCATCTTCTTGCGGCCTCCACTCTGTTTCAACGCCGGCTGACGGGAGAAGCTTCCCGTTGCGGAGGCGCCGGCCGCGGCTCGGGCTCTCCTGCTACCTCGACCAGCGCCGGGCGCGTGCGGACGGCGACCGGGCGCAACGCCGAGTCCAGCGCCTTACCGTCGAAAGCCACCTCGCTCGACCCCGCCGCGACGGCGCGGAAGGTGATGCGGGCCACGGTCCCCCCTCCTTTGACACCAGGGATCTTGCCCAGCCGGCTGGCGCCGATGACCAGGGCACCAGGACGGCCGGCGTCGGACATCACCTGGGCCTCGGCCGAGCCGCCCAGGAAATCGCCGGCGTCCACTTTTTCGACGGCGAGCACCGCAGGATCGAACGACAAGGAGAGCGGCAGGTGCGAGATCGGCTGGCGGGCCTCGGCCTGCACCCGCATCTCAAAGCGGTCGCCGGGCGCCACGCTGAGCCGCCCGGGGGTCAGCCACAGGCGCACCGGCGGCGCCGCAGCCACGGCTGTCGATGCCGCGGCGGCGGCCTGGTAGGCGGCGGGGACCGCACGCGCCGCGAGCGACGCCGTGCCCGAGGCCGGAGCTTGGGAGACCAGCCCCGCCGGCGGCTCCTCTTCATCGGGCGGCGGCGGCTCCGGCTCCGGCGGCTTGGACTCCTGGAAGATGTCGGATGGCGGCGTCACCGGAACCAGGTCCACACCGCCGGGCGGGGGCGGCGGTGCCTGGTCGGGCGGAACGGCCTCGTCGCCCTCTTCCTCGCCGGTCTCACCGGGCCGCAGGCCGCGCGGCAGCCGTTGCAGCCGGCGGCGGATGGCGTCCTGAATCTCCTCCGGCGTGCCCTCCTTGGTGTCGAAGGGACCCTCGACGTCGGACTCGACGCGCACGGCGGAGCCGCGGAAGGTGATATTTGCCTCGGTGCCTACCCAGATGGGCTCCAGGTCCTCCTGAGTGATCTCGGCGTTGCGGATGATGTGCGGCGTCATCGTCAGGATCACGTCCGTCCGCTGGCCCTCGTTGCGCTTGTTGGAGAACAGCCGGCCCAGCACCGGGATCTCCGAGAGCCCGGGGATGCCTTGATCCGAGTTGGTCTCGTCGGTGCGGATCAAGCCGGCGAGGAAGTTGGTCTCGCCGTCCTGGAGGCGGATCACGGTGTCGATCTCGCGATTGCCGATGATCGGCTGGGATTGGCCGCCCGAGCCCTGGACGTTGCCGTTCAAATTGGACACTTGGACCTTGACCTTGAGCGTCACCTCCTGGTTGTGGTGGACGCGGGGCTCCATGTCGATGCGGATGCCGACGTCCTGGTACTGGAAGGAGGTGATGGGGACGATGTTGCCGCCGACGTTGTTGGCGGTGTTGAAAGTGGTCAGCGGGATCGGCACGCGGTCGCCGATCACCAGGCTCGCCTTCTCGCCCTCGGTGATGCGGAGCTGCGGCTTGGCGAGGAGTTGGGCGTCGGTGTTCGACTTCACGAAGTTGTAAAGGAAGCTCGGGATGGTGAGCAGCCAGTTGCTCTGATTGATGAACTGCAGGTCCGAGAGGCGGACGCCGCTCGGCGTCGGCGTCGTTCCGGTCCCCCCGGTGCCGCCGGTGCCGGTGCCGCCGGTGGAGGTCCCGAGGTCCAGACTCTGGCCGACGGAGTAGCTGGAGAGGCTGACACCCAGATCGCGCAGCCGCGCGGTGTTGATCTGCAGCAGCTCGACGTCGACCACCACCTCGGCCTTGGACTTGTCGTTGGCCTCGATGATGCGCTCGGCCACCTTCACCTTGTCCGCCGTGTCGCGCAGGATGATGGCGTTGAGCTGCTCGTTGACGGCGATCTTGCGCGCGTCGATGAGACTGCGCAGAATCGTCAGCATGTCCTTGACCTCGGCGTTGGAGAGAAAGAAGGTCTGGATGACGAGATCCTCGTAAGTGCGGCGGTTCTGCGGCGTGTCCTGGGCGATGATGATGGTGTGCTCGTCCATCACCTTGTAGAAGTGGCCGGCCGCGCGCATCAGCGTCTCGAGGGCGGCCTGGGCGGTGACGTCCTTCAAGTCGATCGCTATCTCCTGGTCCCGCAGGTTGGGGTCGAACAGCACGTTGATGCCGAACGCCTGGCCGAGGGCGCGGTAGATCGAGAAGATCGACACCGGCTGCGGGAACTCGAGTGAGATCGGCTGGTTCGAGCGGGGATTCAGCACCGGCGGCTGCGGCCGGGCGCCGCGGGTCTTCTGTTTCATCTGCTCGATCGTCTCGTAGCCGCGGCTCTGCTTCTGGGCGATGTAGGCCTGGTGGACGTGCTCGAGCTGCGCCGCGGCGTACTGGTTGGTCGTATCGAGCTGCACCGCCTGCTGGTACTCGACCAGCGCGCGCTCGATCACCCCGGCCTTCTCGAACTCCTTCCCCTTCTCGAAGTGCTCCTGGGAGGCCTTGATCTTGGCGTGCAGCAGGGCGGCCCGATAGTTGATGTTGCCGGGGTCGTCTTCCAGCGCCTTCATGTAGTGCAGGACGGCGTCGTCCCATTTGCCGAGCTGGGAGGCGATCTCTCCCTGCCGATAGTTCTGGTGGCTGGTGCAGCCGGCCAGGTTCATCCCCAAAGCGCCGAGCACGAGCAGGGGAATCGACATCCGGACGATGAGGTCGCGCATCTTGGAAGGTCCCTCCGACTAACGGCGAGTGAGCCCCAGTCGCTTCGCGGGCGCGTTGGGAAAGCCCACGAAGCGGATATCCACGGACTCGTAGCCGATATGGGCCACGATGAACTTGTTGTCGATCACTTCGCCCTCCAGGGCGTTGTAGATCTTCTTGCCGTTGTTGAAGACGGCGATCCTCTTTTTCGGCGGGCCGAAGTTGCCCAGGTACTCCATGGTGAACTCGGGAGGCTTGGGAATGGCCGCCAGGCGCGCCGCCTCCGCGGCCGCGGCCCGCGCCGCCTCCTCGGCCCGCCGGCGCTCTTCCTCCATCCGCCGGAGCTCCTCTGCGGTCGGCGGCGGCGGCGGCGGGGGCGGCGGCGGCGGGGGTGGATCGACGAAACGCCAGGGATCGCGGCCCGCCACCGAGTCTGGAGGCACGCGGTCGAGCTCCGCCATGCGCAGCACCGCCACCCGGTCTCCGGGGCGGGCGCCGCGCTTTTCCCCGTTGGCAGCAGGGGCCGTCCGAGCCGCCCCGCCGCCTTCTTCGTCGATCGCCATGGCCGGACGCGAGGCGGTGGCGACCCCGCCGCCTGTCGGCCGCAGATACCGCCAGGCCAGGAACAGCAACAGGACGCCGAGGACGATCAGCAGGGTTCTCTGCCGGCCGCCGTTCATGACGACGGTCCCCCGGGAGCCGGCGCTGCCGGCGGCGCGGCGTCTTCCGCGTCCTTGGCGAAGAGGGTCGAGAGCGACAGGTCGATGCGCAGCTCCGGCCCGTCGGCGTTGCCGGCGAGCCTCACCTGGTCGAGCGCCAGGAACGAGCGGGAGACTTCGAGCAGGTTGATGAACTTGCGCAGCTCCACGTACGTCCCCTCGACCGAGAAGACGAAGGATCGCTTGATGAGACCGAGCTCCTCGATGTCCTCTTCCGGGTAGGCGAGCGACCGCGGCTCCAGGCCGCTTTTCTTCGCCAGCTCTTTGACCTCGGCGGTGATACCGGTCAGCCGCCGGCTGCGGGTGGACAGGCGCTCGGCATAGAGTTGCTCGACCTGCTGCTCATTGGTCCGCACCCGGGCGAGCATGGTCTGCGTCCCGCGTTGCTGCGCCGCCAATTCCCGGAGTTTCTCCTGCTGCGCGTTCAGCATTCCCTGGAGGGACTCGATCCGCCCGGCATAGCCCAGCTTGTAGACCGCGAAAGCGCCGGCGTTGGCCAGGAAGAAGACCAGGGCCGGCACCCAGACCCAGAGCCGCTGGCGCCAGATCTCGCCGGGTGACCTCACGGCGGGCCTCCGGGAGCGCTTCTCCGTGGCGCCGTTTCCTCGACCTTCGGCGTCTCCTCCACCACGACTCCCCGCGGGGGGCCGCCCGGGATGTACTGCACGGTCAGCTCGAATGTCACCAGGTTGTCTTCCTGCCGCTCTTCATGGGTCAGGTTCGGATCCACGAAGGCGGGATGCTCGAACAGATTGTCTACGAGACGCAGCAGCGCTTCGTCACTGCGCGTCTCGCCGGTGATCGTCAGAGGGACCTGACCCTCCCGGCGCTGGTTTTTCACCGCCGGCTGCGAGCGGCCGGCCCCCTGCCGACCCGCCTTCCCCGCGCTCGGTGCCAGCCGGGTCAGCCGGACGTCGTTCGGCAGCACCTCGACGAGCCGGTCGAGCAGCAGGCTCCAGGAGAAGGTGCGCTCGTCGATCTTCTCGTTCAAGAAGTCCACCTGCTCGTTCAGCCCGACCAGGTCGATGTTCTTGAGGCGGCTCTGGAGCTTCTCGGTGGCCTGTTGCTGCCGCTCGATCTCCACCTCCCCCCGTGCGATCTGCCGCCGCTTGTCGGCGGAGCCCGAGAGATAGCTCCAGAAGAGGGAAACGTTGCCCAGCAGGAGGAGTGTGCCGAGCAGCCAGAGCAGGAGGGAGATCCGCACCACCGGCCGGCTGTTGAGGAACGGCCGGCGCGCGAGGTTGAGGGGTTCCATCCGGCCGGGCTCGACGTCCGTCGCCGGCCCCGGCGGGGAGGGACGGGGCTCGCTCGCGGCCTGAGGCTCTTGGTCCAGGATGCTCATGCCATTTCCTGTCGGGCCGCACCGAGCATGGGAGCAAGATCGCGCCAGGCGGGTACGTCCGCCTCCTCGGCGCGCAAAGGCGGCAGGTGTCGCCCGTCCAGGGATGCCGCAGGAGAGCCCAGACCCTCCTCCAACTGGTCGAGCCAGGCCGGTTCGAGCTCCGGCGCGGCGAGCAGCAGCACTTGACCGAGCGCGGAGCCGGGGAAGTGCTCGTCGAGGAAATTGCGGGTGAGCTTCAGGTCGCGGCCGACGAAGCTCGCCCGCGCGGCTTCGGGCAGGGTGCTCGTGAACCCCTTGTAGCGGTGGAGCACCGGCTGTTCCCCGTGGGCGAAGATCAGGGTGTAGCCTTCGGCTCCCACCATCACCAGGGCCGCAAAGGAGCCGGCGGAGACCGGCGCGACGGCCGCGAGCAACGACAGGCTGGCGTTGGTCACCTGGCCGATCCGTACCCCGGCGGCGAGGAAGGCGTCCTCCACCTGGGCCAGGAGCTGGTCGACGGCGAAGCCGAGGAGCAACCGGCGCGGCTCTTCCTGGCCGGGGATCGGCGACACTTCAGTGGCGCCGATCCGCAGCTCGTCCACTCGGAAAGGCACGAGACGCCGGAGCTTCCAGCGCAGCACCTCGTCCAGGGCGTCGGCGCTCTTCGGCAGCTCCCCGCTCTCGGAGAAGGTGACCCGCAGCCAGGCGTCGGGCAGCACCAGGGAGGCGTCCTTGACGCCGCCGGGGATGCTCCCCACCAGGGCGGCCACCAGCTCACGGAACGCTGCCGGATCGCGCGGTGGCCCGCCCAGGGGGCCACGCTGGAAGGGTTCGCGCGGCAGGGCCGTCTCGCGGTAGCCGCGCAGGCGGAAGCCGTGGCGATCGCGCACGAACTGCCCGTAGCGCAGCCGCTCGTCGTCGAGGGCGAAGACGTGCGGCGCCACCGGCACCGGCTCGAAGCCCAGCAACCGCTGCCACCAGGCGCTCGCGGCCGGACGCTCGCTAGTCGACGAAGGTGACTTTGTTGATCTCACGTAGAGTGGTCACTCCCCGGAAGACCATCTCGAGCGCCGACTCGCGCAGAAAGGTCATTCCCTCTTCCTTGGCGGCGCGCTTGATCTCGGAGGCCGGCCGGCGGTCCAGAATCAGCTCGCGAATGTGATCCGAGAGGTCGAGCAGCTCGGAGACGGCGACGCGGCCGTGAAATCCCGTGCCATTGCACTCAATGCATCCTCGTCCCTCGTAGAAGGTGGATTCGGAGTATACCGCCGGATCCAGGCCGCTCTCTTCGAGGAGCTGAGCGAGGACCTTCACCGGGTGCTTGCAGTGCAGGCAGATCTTGCGCACCAGGCGCTGGGCCAGCACGCAGTTGAGCGCCGAGACGAAGTTGTAGAGGTCCACGTCCATGTTGAGGAACCGCCCGAGCACGTCCACCACGTTGTTGGCGTGCACCGTGGTGAACACCAGATGGCCGGTGAGCGCCGACTGGATGGCGATCTGCGCCGTGTCCTGATCGCGGATCTCGCCGACCATGATCTTGTCCGGATCGTGGCGCAGGATCGAGCGCAGGCCGCGGGCGAAGGTGAGCCCTTTCTTCTCGTTGACCGGGATCTGGGTGATCCCCTTCAACTGATACTCGACCGGGTCCTCGATGGTGATGATCTTGTGCTCGGAAGACTGGATCTCCGACAGGCAGGCGTAGAGCGTCGTCGTCTTGCCGGAGCCGGTGGGACCGGTGACCAGCACCATGCCGTAGGGCTCGCGGATGAACTTGCGCAGCTTGCGCATCGTCTCCTCGTCGAAGCCGAGGATGTCGAGCCGCAGGTTCTTGAACTCCTTGTCCATCGACTCCTTGTCGAGAATTCGGATGACGCAGTCTTCGCCGTGGACCGAGGGCATGATGGAGACCCGGAAGTCGATCGTCCGTCCCTTCAGCCGCAGCTTGAAGCGGCCGTCCTGGGGGATGCGCTTTTCGGCGATGTCGAGCTCGGACATCACCTTGACGCGGCTGATGATCGTCTGGTGGTGGCGCTTGTCGATCGGCTCCATCGCCTGGTAGAGGACGCCGTCGATCCGATACTTGATGATGACCTCGCTCTCACGCGTCTCGATGTGGATGTCCGAGGCCCGGCGCTGGATGGCGTTGAACATCGTCGAGTCCACCAGCTTGATGATCGGGCTGGTGTCGGCCGTGATGCGGTCGATCGACAGGACCTCTTCGCCGTCGTCGTCTTCCTGGACGAGCTGAATGCGGAAGTCCTCGCTGGCCTCGTCCAGCACCCGCTGGGCGCTCTCCGACTTCTGCAGGATCTCCTCGATGGCCGAGCGCACCCCCACCTTGACCTCGACCGGCTGGCCGAGCATGAGCTCCGTCTCGTCGATCTTCACCACGTCCGACGGATCCGCCATCACCACCGACAGACGCCCGTCGAGCTGTGCTTCGGGAATGAAACCGTAGCGCAGCATCAGCTCGAAGGGCACCCGGCGGAACAGATCGTTGTCGATGCGGAAGTGGGTCATGTCGACGAACTCGAGGCCGTAGCGGGCGGCGAAAGCCTCCGCCTCGCGCCGCTCCTCGGCCAGGCGCGCCCGCGCCTGCTCGACGGTCTCGGCCTCGAGCTCCTTGTCCTGTATCGCCGCCGTCCTGCCGTTGATGACTGCCATTGCCAAGACTCCTCAACCCTTCTCCGAAAAAACCGCAAGGGCCTGCCGGCGCGCCCGGGGCGCCGCGGTCAGGCCCCAGCAGTAGAGTGCTAGAACTTCGTCGATCCGAGCATCGAGAACATCGGCAAATAAATAGAAATCAAAAGGATCGCGATGATGATGCCCATGAAGACCAGCATCATCGGCTCGATCAGCGACAGCAGCCGCTGCATCCGGGTCTCTACCTGCTCGTCCAGGAACTCCGAGACGCTGTTCAGCATGTCGTCGAGCGAGCCGGTCGTCTCTCCGACCTTCACCATGTCGATCGCCATGTCGAGAAAAATATCGCTCGTCTCCAGCGCGGCATGGAAAGGCTTGCCCTCCCGCACCATCTGGATCGTCGGCTCCAGCCGGCTCCGCACCTGGGCATTGCCCACCGACGAGATGGCGATCTCGAAGGCGGGAACCAGCGGAATGCCTCCCGCGAGCAACGTCGAGAGAGAGCGGCAGAATTCCGACAGCGCAAAGCGATGCAATACCGGCCCCAGAATCGGGACCCGCAGCTTCAGCCGGTCGACGGCGAGCCGGCCTGCATCCGTGCGGTTCCACGTGCGCAGCGCGATGCCGCCGCCCACCAGCACCACCAGCAGCAGCGGCCAGTTCGAGCTGGCGAAGGTCGAGAGCGAGAGCACGATCTGCGTGATCAGCGGCAGATCAGTGCCCAGCTCCGCGAAGAAACCCATGAACTTGGGCACGACGTAGATCGCCATCACGGCGATCATGGCGATCGACAGGACGACCAGGACCGCCGGATAGACCAGCGCCGAGATCACCCGCCGCCGCGCGTCGAGCAGCAGCTTCATATAGCGGATGAAACGGCGGATCACCAGCTCCAGCTCGCCGCTCCGCTCTCCCGCCTTGAGCGACGAGGGGAAGAGCCGGGGAAACAGATCGCCGTGAGCGGCGAAAGCGTCGGAGAGATCCGTGCCGCTCTTGACCCGGTCGCGGACCTCCGTCAGCACCGAACGGAAGTGCTGATTGTGCATCCGCTCCAGCATCAGGTCGAGGGCCTGCAGCAGGGGCAGGCCGGCCTTGAGCAGCGCCGCCAGCTCCTGACAGAAGATCATGAACTCCTGGACCGGGATGCGCCGGCGGCGGATGCGGCCGAGGGCCGGCAGGGCGCGGCCGGGGGACAGGCCGCTGCGCCGGACCTCGAACAGGTGGTAGCCGCGTTTACCGAGGTCGCTGCGCAGAGCGGTCTCGTCGCTGGCCGTGAAGGCCTCTTCCAGCACCCGGCCGTCCGGCGTACCCACTCGACAGATGAAGTGCATCGCTCTGGAATCTCCTCGTTATCGCCGCGGGCGCTCGCCCTCGCGCAGCGTCAGCACGACCATCAGCGCCTCCCGGCTGGCCTCGCTCTTGGCGAGCCCCAGGCTCATCGTCTGATCGAGCCAGAGGGTCAGGTTGGTCTGGAGGAGGTTCGCCTCGGGCCGTTCCCCGGCCTGCCGGGAGATGCGGAAGTTCGAGAGCTTCACCCGCTGGCCGTCGAGCAGGGTACCGAAACGGAAGCTCACCCTGTACTCCGGACCCAGCTCGTAGACCACCCGCTGCCC
>Ga0134122_10001238_pt1 | contig 18341 bp, 15 predicted proteins | sample KB302_FD_96461 | JGI IMG/M metagenome (GOLD analysis project Ga0134122, IMG submission 96461) | Terrestrial soil microbial communities without Nitrogen fertilizer from Kellogg Biological Station, Michigan, USA - KB3-0-2 | ecosystem: Environmental > Terrestrial > Soil > Unclassified ... | reverse complement strand
GGTTGAGCGCGGAGTTGGCGGGAGTGCAGGATTCCGCGGAGATCGTGGCGGCACCCGGCGAGACCGCGGCGACGCCGGTCAGGCAGACGTTGACCGTCGTCGTTCCGCCGTTCGTGACCACCGCGGGAGCGGTCGATCCGACTCCCGAGAGGAAGCCGGTCTTGCTCGAAGTGACCGTGTAGGCACCGGGACCCGCCATGAAGTTGCTGACGATCGCACCCGACGCGTTCGTCGAGTTGACGAAGCCGCCGGTCATGTTGACCGTGGCGCCCTGGATCGGCGCTCCCGAACTGCAATTGGTGACGTTGACCACCACCGTGCCCTTCTGCGGCGCGGTGCAGCTCGGGTAGACGAACCTGCCGATCCGCGTGCGCCAGTTGGCGCCCGAGACCGTCGAGTAATACTCCTGGGTGTACCAGAAGGTGCAGTCATCCACCGGGTCCACGGACATCGCGCTGTAGTCGCCCCAGCGATTGGAGGCCGAAGTCTGCGAGCCGGCGGCGGCGAACATCACCGTCTCGCCTTGCACCAGCGAGCCGGGCGCATCGCTCGCGAGCCGGCCGGCGATCATGATGTCGGCCCGCAGGGTCGTGCTGGAGCGCGAGAAGCCGATGCCCAGATTGCCCTGGTTGTCGAGCGCGGAGGAGGCCATCCAGCGGTTCGCGCCGGTGGCGCCGTTGCCCGCGTCGGGCGCGTGCGTCCCCTGGTCGAGCACGGTCGGCAGCGCCGTGCCCGCGCTCTGCAGGATGAACCACCGCGGAGCGATCTGGTAGGTCGCCGCCGAGGTCGGGTTCACGCCGCTGACGTTGACCCCGAAGTTGCCGGTCCAGCGGTTCTGCGGCACGGCCAAGGTGCCGACGTTGCGATACTGGAGCCGGTGCAGCAGGCGGTCCGAAAGCGAGTCGAGGGCGGCGCCGCCCAGCTGCTCGATGTCGCCGCGGCCGGACGGCTGGCGGGCGTCGAAGAGGGCGAGCGCCAGGTCCGGACGGACGGTCACGGTCGAGGACATCGGCGCGGCGAAGTTCGGAACGACCTCGTACATGCGCAGGGCGTCGATCGGGTCGCCGAACTCGTCGGCGCGGAACTCCATGACCAGCTGGTTCAGGCCCGGCGGCGGCGGCACCACGCCGTCCGCGTCGGTCGGCAGGAAGCCGCCCGCGTTCGGGTCGATGCCGAAGATGTCGAAGTAGATATAGGTCGCCGTCGGGTCGCCCGCGACCATCTTGTTGCGGTCGAAGGCGAAGATGCCGCCGCCCTCGAACGCGGTGCCCGCGGTGTTGAACTGGTTGTCGGTCATGTAGTACGCGTCGGACCAGACGCCGAAGTGCGGGTAGTCGTTGAGCTTGCCGTCGGCGTCGGTCGGCATGATGAAGTCGTAGGCAAAGTAGGCGCCCAGCGGGTTGCCGGTCTGCGAGATCGCGATGCACTGGCGGGTGGGCTCCGTGCCGATCACGAACTGCGAGATCAGCCAGCGGTCGGCGAACGAGTCGTAGAGCACGATCGGGTCGCCGTCGTCGTTGGCCGCGCACGGGTCGCCCGCGCCGAGGCTGGAAAACAGGGTCGCCATCGAGAAGGCGGGCGCCAGCAGCGCGCCGGTCGTCTTGTCGAAGACGCCGACCGCGGTGATCGCGCTGGTCGAGGAGTTCGTGGTCTGGACGTAATTGCTCAGGCCGACGTCGCCGTTCGTGTCCGGCGGCAGGATGCCGCTCGTGCTGTTGACGCCGTCGAACGTCAGGGAAGGCGCCGGGATGACCCGCAGCACGCCGGAGACCCTGGAGGCCGGAACCGTCGGATCGAGGAACAGCGGACTGGACCCGGCCCCTCGGCCCGGCACGATCCGCTTGACGTCCTCGCCGTTCTGTTCGTTGATCTCCTCTTCCAGACCGCGCGGATCGCCTTCTTTGTCGACCCGCAGGACGTGGACCGGTTCGAGGGCCAGCTCGGCCGCCGGACGGGAGACGCCGAATGCCGCCGCCCGGCCGACGATCGGCCGCGGCGCCACCGCGAAGAGCGCTCCCGAAGTGAGGGCGACGAGAGCAAAAGCCAGGGCGGTACGCAGGACGAAGCGGATTCTGGGCATCGGGCGATCCTCACACGGGTCAACCTGCCGGAGATGGAATACGACGAAGTTGACGACGGAAATACCACCTTGGACCCCCGTTCGTCAACTTTTCTTACGCCCTACTCCGGAGCCTCGGGCTTCTTGGGCAGCTCGGCGATGAACCAGCGGCCGTCGATCTTGACGAACGTGATCGGCTCGCCGTCGAGCTTGGCGCTCGCCTTGTCGCCGTCGATCTTCAACCCTTCCAGCTTGCCCGCGGGCACCGGCGGCGCGGGGGCGGCTTCGCCGGTCGCCTCGCCGATGCCGTCGAGCAGGGCGCCGAAATCGCCGACCACCTCGACCGCGTCGATCTTCGCGAACAGCGCGGCCGGATCGGCGCCGGAGTCCTCGTCCTTCAAGCCCGGCAGGCCGTGCTTGTGCGCCACGTCGTCGTAGCGCTTGGCGAGCGCCGCGAGCTTCGGATCGACTTTCGGCTTGTCGGCGTCGGCCTTCTTCGCCTCGCCTTCCTTGGCGTCGCCGGCCATCGCCTCGCCCATCCCCTGGGCCATCGAGCCCATGGAGGTCGCCATGCCGATCATCATCGTGGCGCCCATCCAGATCATCTGCGCCAGCTCCTTCCTCGGCTCCGGCGCCAGGCATGCCGCCAGCTCGCGGAAGTCCTTCTTCTCCGCCGACTTGCGCATCCGTTCCACCAGCTTTTCGGGGGTTTCCGCCCCCAGCGGCGCACCGGCCGCGCGGCTCGGGGCGGGCGCGAGCGCCATCGACAGAAGGGCGATGAGACCGACGGCGGTCGAGCTACGGCGGGCATTCGCGTGCATAGAAGCCTCCTTGGGGCTTGAGCGCCGGGGGCGCGAACTCTTCCGGGCGAGCGGTGGTAAGACGAAATCTGCCGGGAGGATATCCCGGCGGCGCCGCGAACCGAAGCCTCAAGTCGCGAACGCCCCGGTTGCCGGAGCGGGCCGGGGCGGGCTCTGCCCTCCTCTTGAGCTCGCCGTAGAGAATGGGCCACAGCTCGTTCAAAGCCTCGCCGTGACCACCCTGCCAGGCCTGGAGGAGACGGGTGATCTCGCCGGAATCCCTATTGCTCTGCATCGGCGTTTTCGTCCCAGGGCTACCCGAACCGGCCGGTGATGGCCGCGTTCGACAGCCCTGTCGAAACGCCGGGCTGAAGGGCTCCGCTGCTTGGTGCTTGTACGCTGGAAGGCTTGATTGTAGCGCAGGAAGAGGGCGATCTCGACGCTCAGGCCGCGCGCCGGCTCATTCCAGAGGGCGGCGCCAGGCCGTGCCGGCGAGCAGATCGGCAAAATCCACCGCGACCTCGGGCGAGCCGGACGCGGAGATCCGATACGGCGTCGCCGGGGGCGGACCGGAAAGCACCGGCTTCCAGAACGCGAGCGCGGCGTTCGCCGCGAGTCCCGTCAGATCCGAGCAACCGGTCTCCTGGCCGGCGGCGCAGGGGCCGAGCCGCCGGAGAGTGCCGCTCACGAGATCGCCTCCCGCGGAGCGGACGACTTCGAGATCGACCGCGAGCCGGCCGCTCGCGGCGCCCTGGGCATCCAACGGGAACAGATCGAACCGATACCGGCCGGGCTCGGGAGCGCGGTAGATCGCCAGCTCGAACCCCGAAGCCCCCGCCGCCTCGCCGCGGGCGAGCTTGGGCAGCACCCGGAAAAGCTGCACGTCGGCAACGCCGAAATCGCCATGGCAGGACGCGAGCAGCGGCGCGAGACCCCGGCCGGGCTTGGCGTCCGCCGGGCGGCCCGAGGTCGCCTGCAGGTTGTCGATCGCCAGCAGGTTGCCCGCCGGGGGGTTCGCGTCGAGCGTCGGGTTGATCGTCAACCGCAGCTCGTCGGCGGAGCCTGGGGCCACGAGATCGGAATTCAGCTCGTTCCTCGCCAGGCTCACCGAGAAGAGTTGCGGCCGGGAGGGATTGGCGAGCAGCGTCGTCTCTTCCGGGTTGGTCGAGAACGCGAGCGCCGCCTCCCCCGTTCCGCCGCCGATGCCGGTGGTCGAAAGACCGGCGAAATCGCCCGTGCCGGTGAACGACACCGCAAGCGAGGTCGGCCGGCTCGAACGCGGCGCCAGCGACCGGCTGCGGGCGAGCAGGCCGGACAGGCGCGCCGCGTCGCAGGCGACCTCTTCCGCGGTGAGCGCTTCTACCGCCGCCGCCTCGGGCAAAATGACCCCCGTGGCCCGCGACGGATAACGCAGAGCCGCGCCGCCGGTCGGGTTTAGCAGCGCGATCTCAAACTCCTCGGCCGCAACGTCGTCGTCCTCGGCGAGCGGGATCGAGATCGTTTTCTCCCCCGACTCCTCGGCGGCAAAGGCGATCGTGCCCGAGGTCGCCGGGTAATCCGAACCGGCGGCGGCCGTCCCATCGCTCGTCGCGTAGCCGACCGAGACCGCGCCGACGGCGCCCTCCTCGCGCACGACGCCGATTTTCGCCTCGTCCCCTTCGGCGCCCGCGAAAACCGGCGCGCGGAAGCGGAGACGGCCGGGGGAGCTCACCACGTCGTCGTCGATCAGGGTGAGCACGGCACTCGCCCGGCCGAGCGCGGCGCCGCCGGTCGGCTGAGACAGTTTGAGCAGCACCGTCTCGCTTCTTTCGATCAAGGAGTCGTTCGCGACCGAAATCGAGAAGGTTTTGACCGCCGTCTCGCCGTCGGCCCAGGAGAGCGTGCCGGAGGTCGGGGTGAAATCCGCCGCCGAGGCGGTCCCCGCGCTCGCGGCGTAACGGACCGAAACCGCGCCCGTGGTGCCTTCCGTGCGCCGGACGACGATCGAGGTGCCGCCGCTCGCCTCCCCCACCGAATAGCTCTCGGCGGAGAAATCGAACCGCCCCGGCGAGCCGGGGGCGATCACCTGGATCTTGCCGATCATGCCGACGCCCGGCGAGCCGTGGACGTCGCAGTAGTAGCCGATCGTGCCTGCCGTCGGAAACGTCAGGGTGAAGCTCCAGTCGGCCGCCGAGGGATCGCCGTCGCCCCCCTGCCCGTCGCACCCTTCGGCGCAGCGGAACGCGCCGCCGTCCTCGATCACGTTGTGAAAGCCGTTCCCCTCGTTCACGAACCGGACCGAGTCGCCGACCTGGATCGTCACATTCGACGGGACGAACGTGTCGTTCGGCAGCGAGCGCACGGTGAACGTCTCGGCGCCGGCCCAACCCGGCATCCCCAACAACAGGCCCAGAAACAGGCCGAGCCATCCTCGGAGCAGCGCGGCGCGGCTCACAGCGGCTGCCTCCAGGAGGTGCCGGCAAGAAGATCGGCGAAATCCACGTCCACCTGCCGCGGTCCGGCGGTCGAAACACGGTACGGCGTCGGCGGCGGCAGGCCGGAGATCACCGGTTTGAATAGCGCGATCGCGCCGTCGCCCGAGAGACTGGTGCAATCGGTAGCCGTCCCGACTTGGCAGGGCGGAAAGACCTCCATCGAAGCGGCGCCCAAATCCCCCGACGGCGAAGAAGGAATCGACAGCGCGCCCGACAGGCGGCCGAGGCTGCCTCCCCCGGCATCGGAGACGTAGGCGTCGAAGCGGTAGGTATCGACCGACGCTCCGCGATAGATCGCCAGCTCGATGCTCCGGGCCTCGGCCACCTCGACGCGCGCGATCCGCGACAGGACCCGGAAGACGTGGACGTCGCGGGCGGAGAAGTCGTCGTGGCAAGGGGCGATCAACGAGCCGAGCCCGCGCCCGGGCTTGGCGTCGGTCGATTTGCCCCCCGAAAGAAGGTTGTCGAGCGCGAGGAGGTTGCCCGAGGGCGGGTTCCCCAGATCGAGCGTCGGGTTCACGGTGAGGCGAAGCTCGTGGGCGTCTCCCGGGGCGACCCGGTCGGAATTCAGATCGTTGCGGGTGAGGCTCACCGAGAAGAGCTGCGGCCGCGCCGGGTTGCGCAGCAGCGTCGTCTCTTCCGGGTTGGTCGAGAACGCGAGCGCCGCATCGGCGCTTCCCCCGGCGCCGCCGCCGGTGGCCTGGCCCGCGAAGTCGCCGCTCGCGGTGAACGAGAGCACCAGTTGGGAGGGCTTGGTCGAATGCGGCGCCGAGACCGCGCTCCGTTCGAGCAGCCCCGACAGGCGAAGGGAGTCGCAGGCGACCTCCGCGGCGCTCAAATCACCCGCGGTCGCGGTTCGCGCCGCGAGCAGCAACAGGAGCAGGCCGAGGCCGTGGACTCTGGGATTCATAGCTGGTCATGCATTCTAGTTTCAAACCGACGCCGCCGGGCGAATCGGCGGCTCCGCGTTCTATATTTGCGCCCTCGGTTCGCTCACGACGGAGATCCCCCGATGCTGATCCGCTACTGCCCGCATTGCCGGTCGGAGTTTCAAATGCAGGTCCTGGAGTGCCTCGATTGCGGCGGCCCGACCGACGTGCGCGACGACGAGGTCCCGTTCGAATATCCGGAGGCCGACCTCCAGCCCCGCCGGCCCGCCCCGGAAGCGGACGACGACGAGGACGACGACGGAGAGGATGACGAGGAGGGAGCCAAAGAACCCGAGCCCGCGATTCCTCCCGATGCCGAAGTCGTGATCGTCCGCGCCGCCGCCTATGACTGGATCCTCGATCTCGCCGACGCGCTCGGGGAGAGGGAGATCCCGGTGCGGATCAAGAAGAGCGCCACCAGCGAACAATACGGCCTGTTCGTCCGCGTCGAAGACGCCGAAGCCGCCTCAGCGATCGATCGCGAGGTCTACCTCGCCGGCCTGCGCGAAGAGATCCCGGAAATGCGGGAGGGAGCCTGCCCCGCCTGCGGCACGGACCTGGCGCCCGGCGCGGTCGAATGCCCCGAATGCGGTTTGATCCTCGCCGTAGCGGACGATACCGAAGAGGAGCCCGAAGGCGAATCGGCTACGGAAAACCCGTAGGGGCGGCCCCCGTGGCCGCCCTTGCCCGGCACGAACGTTTCCGCGATTCGAGGGCGGCCACGGGGGGCCGCCCCTACCTGTTGTCGAGATTTTCGATCGTCGCCTCGGAGGCCGGGCGTTCTTTCTGCAGGCGCTTGGCGACCGTTTCGGCCTCGGAGAGGACGCGGAGGAGGTTTTCTCCCGCGAGCTTCTTGATCTCGGCGTCGCTCCAGCCGCGGCGGAGCAGCTCGGCGAGGAGGACCGGGAAGGCGTCCACGCCCCGCGCGCCGATCGGCGTCGAGGTGATGCCGTCGAAGTCCGAGCCGATCCCGACGTGGTCGATCCCGGCGATTTTCTTCACGTGCTCGATGTGATCGGCGATGTCGCCGACCGAAGGCTCGGGCTCGGGGTGCTGGCCCTTCCATGTTTCCAGATCGCGCTTCACACGGTCGGGGTCTTCCGGGTGGAGACCCTGGAGGCGCTTCTCCTCGCCGTCAATCGCCGCGCCCCACTGGCGCCGCACCTCGGTCAAGAACGACGGCACGAACGTCACCATCGCCACCCCGCCGTTTTTCGGCAGCAGCGCGAGCACGTCGTCCGGAACGTTCCGTGGATGGTCGCAGACGGCGCGCGCCGAGGAGTGAGAAAAGATGACCGGGGCCACCGCTACGCCCAGGGTGTCCCTCATCGTGTCGGGCGAGACGTGCGAGAGATCGACCAGCATTCCCAGCCGGTTCATCTCGCGGATCACCTCTTCGCCGAACTTACTGAGGCCGTGCGACTTCGGCGCGTCGGTCGCGGAATCGGCCCACGGCGTGTTCTTGGTGTGGGTGATCGTCATGTAGCGGGCGCCCGCGGCGTAGAACGCGCGCAGCATGGGCAGCGACGAGTCGATCGCGTGGCCCCCCTCCATGCCGATCAGCGAAGCGATCTTCCCTGCTTTATGGATGCGCGCCACGTCGGCGGCCGAAAACGCCAGCTCCAGATCGTTCGGGTAGCGCTCGACCAGCCGGCGGACGACGTCCATCTGCTCGAACACGGCGCGCGTCGCCGCACCGCCTTCGAGCTCGACCGGCACATAGACCGACCAGAACTGCGCGCCCACGCCCCCTTTGCGCAGACGCGGCAGATCGGTATGGAGAGGAGGATCGAGCTTCGTCTGATCCTTGGCGAGGTCGATCTCGCCGAGCCGGCGGTCGAACCGCTTGCGGTACTCCCAGGGAAGGTCGTTGTGGCCGTCGATCAGCGGCGTGGCGTCCAGGAGCTTCCTCGCCCGCTCGACCAGCGCCGGATCGGGCGGCGTCCAGGGTGTCGCGGCACGGAGCGCCGACGGCACGATCGGCAGGAGGGATAGGAGGAACGCTCCGATCAGAACGGGTTTGCGATGCATGTTCAAGGCGCCTCCGGCCGATAACGGCTCGGCACGTCGATGATCTTGTCCCACTCGTCGGCGGTCGAGCGGGCGACGAACGCGGTGAGCGCCCCTTCGCCGATGTTGAACACCTCGTGCGGCACGCCCGGCTCGATATAGATGAAATCGCCCGCCTCGTTCTCCACCGAATGCTCCAGATTCGGGCCGAAATCGTGGCGCACCCGGCCCTCGACGATGTAGAGCATCACCTCGAAACCGTCATGGATGTGGGCGTAGGCGATCGCGCCCGGCGGCACGGTCGCGACGTTGACCGACAGGTTCTGGGCGCCGACGTTCCGCCCCGAAATCCCCTGCTGATACTGAATGCCGTTCCAGCTCCGGCCATGCTCGCCGCCGCCGCGCAGGACGTGGATGCCGTCGTGGCGCTCGACCAGATCGGGCAGGACCGATGCGTCGTCTTTCATGTCGATCTCCCGGGTTCGAAGCAGAGTTCGGTGAATTCTCGAATGTAGAGCTATAAGGCTATCATGACGGGCATGGCCCCTCTCCCGCCCGAACCGTTCCGGCCTCTCGATCACGCCGTCTTCTCCGCCGAAAAAATGGGCAAGGCGACGCTGTTCGCCTCCGAACGGGTGCTCGTGGGCCTGAACACGTTTCTGCCGGGCCAAGAGCACCGCCTGCACGCCCACGCCGGCATGGACAAGGTGTACCACGTGCTCGCGGGAACGGGCCGGTTCCTGCTCGCCGACGGCGACCAGCCGATGACCGCGGGCGACATGCTGATCGCGCCGGCCGATGCGCCCCACGGCATCCGCAACGATAGCGCCGAGAACCTCGTCGTTCTCGCGATCCTGGCGCCCGCGCCATGAGCCGGAGCCGGAGACCGCTCCTCCGTTCGCTCCTCGGCGCGGTCCTCGCTCTTTCCCCTCTCTCGGCGGGCGCCGCGGTGATCGCCGCGGTCGGCGACATCGCCTGCGCCCCCACCGATCCGAATTTCAACGGCGGCCTCGGCACCGCCGCCGCCTGCCGGATGAAGGCGACGTCCGATCTCGCGGTCGCGGGCCACTACGACGCCGTGCTGCCGCTCGGCGACGTGCAATACGAAGACGGGTCGTTCGCCAACTTCCAGGCCTCGTACGACCCCAGCTGGGGCCGGGTCAAAGCGGTCACCCGACCGGTGCCCGGCAACCACGAGTACTTCACTCCGAACGCCGCCGGCTACTACCAATACTTCGGCGCCGCCGCGGGCGATCCGGCCAAGGGCTGGTACAGCTTCGACCTCGGCAGCTGGCACCTGATCGTCTTGAACTCGAATTGCGCCCTGATCGGCGGCTGCGGCCCCGGCTCGCCGCAGGAGCAATGGCTGCGCGCCGACCTCGCCGCGAACCCGGGGGTGTGCACGCTCGCGGCCTGGCACCACCCGCGGTTTTCCTCCGGCCCGCACGGCGACGATCCGATGACGCAACCGCTCTGGCAGGCGCTTCAAGACGCGCACGCCGACGTGATCTTGAACGGCCACGACCATATCTACGAGCGCTTCGCGCCGCAGGGTCCGACCGGCGCAGCCGACCCTGCCAACGGCCTGCGCGAATTCGTCGTCGGCACCGGCGGCAAGATTCTCTATTCGCTCCAGCCGACCCACGCCAACCGCGAGGCCGCCCAGAGCACGGATTTCGGCCTGCTCGAATTGAATCTCCGGCGCACCGGCTACGACTGGCGCTTCGTCAGGGTTCCCGGCGGCACCTTCACCGACGCGGGCTCTGGGCTGTGCCATCGCTCGGCGTCGCGCTTCCACGCCGTCACCCCCTGTCGCGCCGTCGATACCCGCAATCCGAACGGACCTACGGCCGGCCCGGCGCTCGCCGCGAACATCAACCGGGGATTTCCCATCGCCGGCCTTTGCGGCGTCCCGGCCGACGCCGAATCCGTCGCGTTCAACTTGAGCGTCGTCACCCCGACCAAGAGCGGCGAGCTGCGCGCTTGGGCGACCGGCACCCCCCTGCCGATCGCCACCGCGATCAGTTACTCCACGAACCAGACCCGCACCAACAACGCGATCCTGCCGCTCGCCGCCGGCTCGCTCTCGGTGCGGGCGGTCCAATCGTCGGGCACGGTGCAGCTGGTTTTGGACGTGGTGGGGTATTTTCAGTAGGCCGAATTCGATCTCGAGTTTCCGGCCGTAAAGGACGTCGAAGGCCGCGTTTTTCAGGCCTTGTCGAGTTCAGATCGACCCAACCAATAGCAGGCGAGAGATGCAGGGATTTTGAGAACTCGCGCCGCGCTTTCCTCGCCTCCCAGTGTGGCGATCCCAAAATCGGAAGAATCCCGCGTGATGACATATCCGCGCTCAACCTTGCGCTCGGCGCAAAATTCCGCCAAGCCTTTCAGATCACGACTTCCCGTGTGCTCGCCGCCGCGATACTTCACTTCGAACGGAATCAACTTGCCGGCGAAATCGGCGACGATATCGACCTCCCGATCATTCTTTCCCCGCCAGTAGGAGAACGACACTCCGCGTGCGTAGTAATGGGTGAACACATGTTTAAAGAAAGCTGTCTCCACGGCGTGCGCCAAACCGGAAGGATCTTCGAGCAGGCCCTTACCCTTCAGCAGCACGCTCGGCGCGATCGCCGCATCCGCCAGGTAGATTTTGGGACGCGCTCGGAGAATCTGTTTGCCGTAACCCAGCGGCCGAAGGCGATAGATCAGGTGCGTCGCCTCCAGGATCTCGATGAAGTTACCGACCGTCGGACGCTTGAGCTCCAATTTGGCGCACAATTGCTGGAGGTCGAGCAAGCCGCCGTCGTGTAAGCAGAGATAGAGGAATACCTGCTCGAGCTCTAGGACTCGCCTGACGCCAAAGAGCGCGGTCATGTCTCGCTTGAGCACTTTGTCTACGATGTCTTCTCGAAGCAGCCTCTGCGCCAAGGGGATGCTCTCCATCAAAGCGCACTGAGGGAATCCGCCCCGCAGAAGGTACTCATGAAAGAGGCCCGTCAACGGCCACGCTTCTTCCGCCACGCGGACTCGCTGCGCTTCGCTCCACTCGAACGGCTCGCGCAGGGAGTCCACCGAGGGTAGGTTCGGAGTCGGTGCCCGCCGGATCTGCAGGTACTCGAAGAAGGACAAGGTCGAAAGTCGGATCGTGAGCCACCGGCCGACGCCCGACTCCTGCCCTTCGGTCACCAGAGGGATCGCCGAACCGGTCACTGCGATTCGCCGCCCTTTGAAGAAATCGACCTGGTGTTTCAGCCACGTCTGCCACCCTTTGCTGACCTGCACCTCGTCGAGGAACAGGTACTCCGGACCCGCAGCACCAACCGGCTCGAACTCTCGCCAGATCTGCAGAAGCCCTTCGATCCCGGCCAGCTTCAGAAGTGGGTGGTCAAAGGTCGCGTAGAGGATATTGGACGGGGGCACACCCTGCTTGATCAGCTCATCGATCGCCTGTAGAAACAAGGTGGTCTTACCCACCTGCCGCGCGCCGCTGAGCAGAAGGGCCCTTCCCGCGGGAGGGTCTTCCAGCCAGGCTGTGATTTCCCGAAAAGCAGCCCGCCGCCAGTCCGGCAGGTCGGGAAAGCGCCCTCCCGACCACCAGGGATTGTACTGGCGAAGAACAGCGAAGAGGTCGGGACCACTGGCGATCATGGCGGCAAAACCTACCAAAAACGCCCAATTAGTGCAAGTATACTTGCACTATTCTGGCCAAATAGTGCGGTTCGCTATTTTTTCTGGTTTTTTCCCTCCCTCAGAGAGCACTCGGGGCAGGATTGGCTACCGAGGAAGCCATGACCGAGACCTACAACCCCACGTCCGACGCTCCACAACGTGCCCCCCTCGCCAAGTGCGAGAAACACGGGCTCCACTACGACCCGACGAAGATGACCGGCTGCGTGCTCTGCCGGCGCGAATCCTCTCCCGCCGCCGACGCTCCTCCGGTGCCGCGGCGCTCGCTCCTCGGCCCGTTCCTCGTCACCGCGGCGCTCTGTTTCGGCGCGGGTCTCGCGTTCTACCTCCTTCACGGCGCAGTCGCGAATCTCTTCCCCGGCTCCGCCTCTACCCCCGAGGTTCCTCAGCTCACCGCGCCGCAACAGCAGCAGCTCGACCAGGCCTTGCGCGAGCTGACCGGCGGAAACCCTACGGGGATGACCAGCGGAATCGAAGGCGGTCTGCCGACTCAAGGCACTCCTCCGGAGTAGGGCAGAAACGCCGCCGAGACGGCGGCGGTCCCAGGAAAGGCGCGCCCAAAGCGGAAAGTGTTGTCTTTCCCGGTCAGCTTCGCGGCGGGACGCGGCGCAGGACGATCGTGACTTCAGTGCCGTCCGGCGGCAGCACCCCTTCGCGGACGCGGAATTCGGTGGTCTTCTTCGCGTAGTCGCGCACGGTGTAGGCGCGATTGCCGATCTTGCTGCCGGGGCAGGAGTAGAGGCAGATCAGGCAGCCGGAGTGCGAGAGGTGAATGTTCCCCTCGTGGCCGCCGAACCTCATGTCGAAGCCGCGTCCGCCGGGATCGGTCAAGAGGTCGCCGATGCCGAGCGGTTTCTTGGCGCCGGGCAGCCGCACGAGCACTTCGACGCCCGGCCCTTCGATCAGCTTGTCGCTCGCCTTCGAGCTGGCGTCGTTGCGGTCGTTCCAGCTCTCCATGCCGAGCGCGTTGCCCGGCCGGAGGCCCAACCGTTCGAGCGCGGAAAGAATCGCCAAATCGGAGACTCGCGAAAGGAACAGCGCCGCGCCGGCCGCGCCGCCGTCGTTCCACACCAGGAAGTGGTATCCGGGCGTGCTGAAGCCGAGCAGCTCGCGCTCGAACTTCGCTCGGTTGACCACCGCCGGCAGCTCGATGCGATCCGGATAGGCGCGGATCAAGTTGCGGCCGTCGCCGCCGTCCGAGGAAACGGAGGGCGACGCCGCAAGCAAACCTGGGAGGGCAAGGACGAAAACGGCGGAGCGGAGGGCGCGCTGGGTCATGGCGTCTTGGACCTCGGTTCGGCAAGCGTACCACCCGCTCGCTATGATCCCGCCGAGATCCGCCCATGCCGCGCACCCGAATTCCGCCGATGGTTCTTCCGGTCCTGGCGGCGCTCTTCGCTTCGGCGCTCGGCGCGCAGCCGGCGAAAGATCCGCTCGACCTGTTCGATCGGGCTCTCACCTTCCACGAGAACGGCCGGCTCGACGAGGCTCTCGCGGCCTATCGCCAAGCGGCGCCCGCGCTCGAAAACATCGATCCGGAGTCGGCGGGGGCGGCGCGCAACAACGCGTGCGCGATCTTGAACGACCGGGGGGATTTTCGCGCCGCGTTGGTCGAATGCACCGCGGCCGTGCGCCTGCGGCGGTTGGGGAAAGATCCGATCCTGCTCGCCCGGGCGCTCAACAATCGAGGCCGGGCGCTCCAGTCGCTCGGACGGACCGCGGAAGCCGAGGCCAGCTATCGCGCGGCGCTGGCGCTCAATCGCCAAGGAGGCGATGCCGAAGGCGAGGGGATCAACCTCGCGAATCTGGGCGTCTCGGCGACGGAGACGGGACGTTACGGGCAGGCGCTCGCCGCGTACGCGCAGGCCGCCGCTCTCGCGGCGCGGCACGCGGCGGAGCCCTGGTCGGCCGATCAGATCCGGATCGCGCGGATCAACCAGGGGGTGGTGCTCGAAAAGCTTGGCGCGTATGAAGAGGCGCTCGCGCTCTACCGCGATCTGCTCGGGGTCGGAAGTACCCGAAACGAGGCCGGTGCCGATCTCGATCCCGGCCTGCGCGCTTCGATTGCCGCCAATGCCGGCGTGCTCTACCGCAATCTGGGCGATCCGCGCCGGGCGATCGCGGCTTTCGAGGAGGCCGGCAAGCTCTACGCCCAGGCGGGCGACCGGGCCGGCGCCGCGAACGTGGCGCTCAACGTCGGCCTCGCCCGCCACTTGAACCTGGGCGACCGGCGCGGCGCGGAGGCCGACTTCCGCGCCGCGCTCGCCCTCGCGCAAGCGAGCGGCGACCGCAACGAGGAGATCCAGGATCTCTTCTACCTCGGCCGCCTGCTGATCGAAGAAGGGCGGCTCGCCGAGGCGGAGGACGCGTTCCGCCGTTGTCTGGAGGCCGCCACCGCGAGCGGCTCGGCCGAAGGGCGCGGGTCGGCGCGCGAAGGGCTCGGCCGGATCGCCGCCGCGCGCGGCCATTTGGGGCAAGCCCGGGAACAGCTCGCCCGCGCCCTCGCCGAGATCGAGGCGACCCGTGCCGAGATCGGCACCCGGCGGCTTCAGGCGAGCTATTTCGGCGATCACCGTTCGGTTTACGAGACGGCGGTCGCGATCGAGGCCCGAAGCGCCGCGGCCGGCGACGGCCAGGCCGCGGGCCGGGCGCTGCTCTTGGTCGAACGCGCGAAGGCGCGCGAGCTGGTCGAGGCGCTCGGCGGCGCCTCGGCGGACCCAGAGTCCATCCTAGGATCGAAAACCCTGGGCCGTGAAGCGCTCGCGGGCTCCGGCTCCCCCGCCGAACCGGTGCTCGAATTTTTCGTCGCCGAAGGCAACCTCTATCTCTGGCGCCTGGGCACGGCCGGCCCCTCAAACATCGCGCTGTTCGATCTCGGCCCGAGCGCGCCTCTGCTGCTGCGGGTCCGCAGAGTCCATCGCGAGCTGGCGGCGAGCCGCGCCCCGGCGGCGGCCGACCTGGCGGTTCTCTACGCCGCCCTCCTCGGGCCGCTCCGCAAACTGGCCGGCGTGTCCCGCCTGCGCATCGCGCCGGATGGCGAGCTGCGCTATCTGCCGTTCGAGCTGCTGCCTCTGCCGGCTGCGAACGCGCCGCTGATCACCCGGACCGTGGTCTCCTATCTGCCGAGCGCGGCGGTGGCGCTCGCGCTCGCCGCCCGGCCGGCGTCGCGGCCCGAGCGCGCCTTCCTCGGCTTCGGCGCGCCGCGGCTTCCCGATCCGGCCGCTCGCGCCGAATCGGCGGCTTCGTCGTCCTCTCCCGCCGCGCTGCTCGCCGCCCGCTTCTCGCTGCGGGCGCTGCCCGGGGCGGCGCGCGAGATCGCGGAGGTCGAGCCGCTCTTGACCGGCAAGCCGGGCGATCCGGGTTCGAGTTTCCTCGGAGCGCGGGCGACGGAAGCGGCGTTCCGGGCCCAGTCGGGCCGCGGCGCGCGGGTGCTTCATTTCGCGACCCACACCGTCCTCGACGAGCGGGCCGGGCGCGGCGCGGCGATCCTGCTCACGCCCGCCGGGGAGGACGACGGTCTGCTCGATCCGGCCGAGATCGCCGCCCGGCCGGTGCACGCCGATCTCGCGGTGCTTTCGGCGTGCAGCACCGCCCTCGGCGGGGGGGAGGCCGGCCGCGGCGCGGGCGCGCTGTCGTCGCTTTCCGGCGCCTTCCTCGCCGCCGGAGCTTCGGGAGTGGTCGCGAGCTTGTGGGACGTCGGCGATCAGGCGACCGCCGTGTTCATGAGCCAGTTCTACGCCCAGCTCGCCCGGGGCCTGCCTCCCGCCGAGGCGCTCGCCGCGGCCAAGCGGCGATTGCTCGCCACCCCCGGCTGGAATCGTCCGGAGGTCTGGTCGGCGTTCGTGCTGATCGGCGAACCGCCGCCGGTCGCGCCCCGGCGAGCGCCCTGGCTGGGTGCGGGCACCCTGGTTCTGGCGAGTTTGGCCGTCTTAGCGCTCGCCGGGGCGGGGGTCAGCGCGGCTCGGCGCCGGACTCGGGCGCCATCGCCGGCATAGCCGGCATCTCCTCCATCTTCGGCCGGCGACGCCGGAACGGAGAGAGCCGCAAGCGGAGCAGATCGAGCTCGGCGAACAGCCAGAGCTTCAGGCCGCGCGCCATCATCCTGGTGCCCGATCTCGGACCGAAGTAGCCGAGCTCGAAGCTCGCAACCACCCGGCGCCCGTCGTTGCGCTCCCCGGCGGTGCCGTACTCCAACCGCGCGTTGGCGATGCGCTTGAAGCGCCGGTTGTAGGCGAGGAGCAACCAATAGCTGAAGAACGCCTCTTTCGGTCCGAACACCGGCATCCAATGGAAGCGCTTGTGTCTGCGGTAGGCCGGATCGACCAGGAAGATGAAGTACGCCGCGGTGTCGATCAAGAGGCCGGCCGAGGCGAGGTCGTGCTCTCCCATGTAGAAGTACTTGTCGCGGTAGACCCCCTCGAAGAACCGCCAGTAGGAGCGCACGAAGGTCCGGTTGTGCTCGGCGATCCGTTCGGTGACGTCCTCGCCCGCGGTTTCGGCCAGCACCAGGAGCACCGTCGCCTCGACCGAGAACGCCATGTGGTCGAGCCCGGGCGAATAGAACGGGTCGATGAACACCGCGGCGTCGCCCATCATCGCCCAGCCCGGTCCCATGTACTGGCGGGTGGCGTAGGCGAGGTGCGAGTACGAGCGGAGGTCCTCGGTGCGCATCCGTGCCCCTTCGAGCAGCTCGGCGACCGCGGGGATGCTCCGCAGATGTGCCTCGTACGACGCGCCGCGCGCGCTGCCTGCGATGTCGAGCGACATCAGGCGGCGGTCGAAAACCACGCCGATAGAGGTCTCGCCGTTGCCCAGCGGGATGATCCAGACCCAATAGCCGCGTCCCAGGTAGTGGTTGGTCGCGAGCCGGCGCGAACAGACGTTGCCCGCGGCGAACGTGTTGTCCTTGGAGAGGGCGGCCACGTCGTCCATGTGGCGGATTCCCTCCCACCGCGCCCAGACCGCGCTGGTCGGGTGCCCCTCGTTGCGCTCGGTCAGCCCCAGCTTCTTGCCCAATACGGTCGCGCGCCCGGAGGCGTCCAGCACCCAACGGCAGGCGACCGTCTCGCGGCCGGCCTTGGTGTCGATCGTCACCCGGTGGTCGAATTCGCCGATCTCGACGGCCGAGACCCGGGCCGGGCGCATCAGCTCGGCCCCCGCGGCCACCGCCGTGGCGAGCACGTGCTCGTCGATCGAGTCGCGGCGGAGCTGGAAGGTCGGCACGGGGGTCTGCTCGTGCGGGCCGGCCTCGCTCGCCTGGGCATGGCCCTTGACCCGCTCGTTGGTGAACCAAAACCGCAGCCCTTCCTTGCGCAGGTGCTCAAGCTCAAGGTGCTGCCAGAGCGCGAGCCGACGGGTCAGGAACATGGCCGACATCTCGGTCGTCGCCTCTCCCACCTTGGCATCGAACACCGGCATTTTTTCGACCACCAGAACCTTGAGCTCAGGGCGCTCGCGCTTGAGCAGCAGGGCTGCCGAACCACCGCTGATCGCGCCGCCCAAAATGACCACGTCGAACCGCCGTTCACTCGTCATGTCGCTTCCTTCGTGAGTCATTTCTCGGATGAATAAACCGCCGACGGATTTCCACGTAGATAGACCGTCGCCGCGATTCTACCCCGGGCGGATCGCCTGGAAGCCCGGCGCGCACTACAGGATTAAGATGACATCGAATCTGACATCGAATGGGCATTTGGGTCATTTTTTCGGGAGGTAGCAGGTGGATACAGATCGCCGAAGGTTTCCCCGCTATGCGGTGGCGGGGCTCAAAGGGGGGTTGACCACGCGCAGCGAGTTCGTGGTTCTACAGCTTTCGCGCGGCGGAATGCTGATCGCGACCGATTTCGAGCCCCGGCTCGGCCAGGGCATCGACCTCAGCCTGACCTTTCACGGCTCGGATTTCCGCCCCGGCGGCAAGGTGATCTTCGTCGGAGAGGACCAGCGCGCGCCCAAAACCCGCCGCTTCCGCGTCGGCGTCGCCTTCGAAGGGCTGCCGCCGGATCAGGAGAAGGCGCTGGCGGAGTTCATCGAGGAGGAGCTGGAGGGGGCGACGGCCGGGTAGAAGAGTCAGGAGCCGGCTGCGGCGAGCATCGTCAGCAGGCGCTCGCAATGCGGCGCGCGCCTGCGGACCTTCGCCGGGTCGATCTTGGCGAGCAGGTCGGACCCATGGCGGATCTTGTGGTACTCGCCCTTCTGGGTCCTCTTCGTGGCTTCCTTTAGGGAGCGCTCGACATCGGATTTCGCGATCTGCTCGACGTTCTCCCGGCCCGGAAGGGCTTTCGCGCCGAAATGCTGTCCGTAGTACGCCGCAAGGGCCTCGGGATCGGCGAGGAACCAGGCCTCCATCATCTGGACCATCAGGTGGCACTGGTTTTCCGTT
>Ga0134122_10001236_pt1 | contig 18344 bp, 19 predicted proteins | sample KB302_FD_96461 | JGI IMG/M metagenome (GOLD analysis project Ga0134122, IMG submission 96461) | Terrestrial soil microbial communities without Nitrogen fertilizer from Kellogg Biological Station, Michigan, USA - KB3-0-2 | ecosystem: Environmental > Terrestrial > Soil > Unclassified ... | reverse complement strand
GCGCTGCACGCCCTGCACCCGGGTCGCGACTGGATGCTGACGCGGATCCTGTGGTTGTCAGGCTGCGAACCGGGAAAGAACCGGATGGGTGACGTGGACACCATGCGCCGCTATATCTACATCCACGGCTCGCCCGACACGGCCCAGATGGGCATACCGGGCTCGATCGGCTGTGTGCGCATGCGCAACGCCGATGTGGTCGAACTCTTCGACCTCGTGCCGCCGTACACGCCGGTCGATATTAGCGCAGGATAGCCGCCAGGCGCTCGCGATCCGGATTGCGAACGATGCCCTTTTCGCAAACGATCGCCGAGATTAGCTTTGCCGGCGTGACGTCGAAGGCCGGGTTCCTGACCTTCACGCCCTCGGGCGCCCAGCGCAGCCCGCGGTAGCCGGTCACTTCCTGCGGCGGCCGTTCCTCGATCTGGATCGCCGCACCGTCCGCGCTCTTCGGATCGAAGGTCGAGGTCGGCGCCGCGACGTAGAAGGGCAGGCGATGCCGGTGCGCCAGTACCGCAACCATGTAAGTGCCGATCTTGTTCGCGGCGTCGCCGTTCACCGCGATACGGTCCGCGCCGACGATGACGACGTCCACTTCCCCCTTGCTCATGAGGTGCCCGGCCATGTTGTCCGTGATCAGGGTGCAGGGGATTCCCTCCTGGATGCACTCCCACGCGGTGAGACGCGCACCTTGCAGGTAGGGGCGGGTCTCGCAGGCGATGACCGAGATCGTTTTATCGCGCTCGAACGCGGTCCTGACGACACCCAGCGCGGTGCCGTGGCCGCTGGTCGCCAGTGCACCGGTGTTGCAGTAGGTCAGGACGCGCGCGCCCTTGGGGATCAGCGCCGCGCCATGCCTGCCCATAGCGTGGTTTGCTGCCAGATCCTCTTCGAAAATCGCGACTGCCTCTGCAGCAGGGTTGGCGGCCTGCTTCATCCGTTCCAGCGCCCAGAACAGATTTACCGCCGTCGGACGGCTTGCGGCGAGCAGGTCAAAGGTCTCCGGGGAAGATTTACCCAGGACAACCCCAAAGGCGGCAGCACAGCCAATCGCAGGCGCGCCCCGCACCACCATGTCGCGAATCGCGGCCGCTACATCAGCGGCGCTCTTGCAGGTAACGTAGATCGTTTGATCGGGAAGGAGGCGCTGGTCGAGCAGTTCGAGCCTGTCGCCCTTCCACCTGATTGGCTCAATTGCCACCTACACCACGCGCTCGTTGCCGCCGTCCACGGGGACCTGGGCTGCCGTCGTCTTGGCGAACAAGGGGCCGCACATTTCCGCGGCCAGTTCGGCCACGTCTCTGGAAGTCACTTCGGTCTTGAGCAGGTTGTTCTTCTTGTACGCCTCGACGCTCAGCTTGTAGGCCTTGGCGCGCGAGGCGAGCAGCGCGTCGGTCCACAACGCGGTGTCGTACACCGCGTTGGGATGGATGGTGTTGATGCGGATTCCGTTCTTGCCCCATTCGAGCGCGGTGACTCGGGCGAGCTGGTTCATCGCGGCTTTCGAGGCCGAATAGGCGGCAGCGCCCGGGCCCGGCGCGGGCACGTTCTTCGAGCCGATCACCACGATCCTGCCGCCGCGCGGCGCGAGCTTGAGCAAGCCGTGGCAGGCCTGCATCACCAGCAGGTTGGCTTCGACGTTGACGGTCATCGCCTTGCGCCACATGTCGCTGCCGATGTCCTGCACCGATTGCGAAGCAGGGAAGATGCCGGCATTGAGAACCAGCATGTCGACGCCGCCAAATTGCTTGACGGCTCGATCCACCACCGCAGCTATTTCCTTTTCCTTTGTCAAATCACAAACCAGGCCTAAAAAGTCAGGCCGTTGCCATAAATCCTCGATCGCCGGATTGCGGTCCAGGCCGACCACTGCCGCGCCGCGCTTGAGGAACGACTCGGCGCAGGCCTTGCCGATGCCTGAGGCGGCACCCGTAACGACCACGACTTCGCCGGTGAATGCGGGAGGCTTGTCCGTCTTCTTCAGTTTGGCCTGCTCCAGATCCCAATACTCGATGTCGAAGGTGTGCCGTTCGTCGAGGGCCGTCCAGCCGCCGAGCGCCTCGGCGCGCAGGATCACGTCGATGGTGTGATCGTAGATGTCCGCCACGATGCCGGTTTCCCTTGCCGTGAGACCGAACGCAGCCAGGCCCAGGTCCCGGTCGAGCGCCATGCGTGGCGCCGGATCGAGCATGGTCTTCGGTTCCCTGGTCTTTTTCGAATTCCTGCCAAAGTACTTCCTGTAGCTGGAAGAAAAAGCTTCCACATCCCGCCCGAGCATCGGCAGCGGCTTGGTCCAGATGACATGGTCCGGCGTAGCCGGGCCGCTTTGCGACAGGCGCGCCACGGCCGGATGGCGCGCGAAGCCGAGGAACCGCGGCGTGGGGTGGCTGCGGCAGAGCAGAGGAAATCCCGCTGCCTTCGAGGCATCGTGACGCAGGCGCGCAACTTCCTCCCGCTCGAAACCGCGCTGTGCAGCGGGTGGCAGGCCTATGGTCCAGGCTTTCTTGCTCTTCAGGTACCGCTCGGCCATGGAAACCAGCTCTATCATCAGCTCGTAGGATTCCCGTGCGCTTGCTGCGAAGGAAAATATGCCGTGCGACAGCAGCACCATGCCGACAGTGTTCTTTTTCCTGCGCCGCGGAAATTCTCGCGCACAGTAGGCCGCGAGATCGAAGCCGGCCATGACGTACGGGATCACCACCACCCTGTCGCCGTAGATGTCGCGCATGCGCCTGGCGCCATCCGGAGCGTTGGATATCGACAGCACCGCGTCGGCGTGCGTGTGGTCGGCGTATTTGTACGGCAGGATCGCGTGCAGGAGGGTCTCCACCGACGGTGCCGGCGCGCCTGCCTGCAGTGTATGCGAGGCCAGCTCGTTCACCATCCGCGGGTCCGAGAGCGCGCGCAGCGATGCCAGGCGGCGCACATAGTCCAGCTTTACCGGGGAGAATCCCGCCGCTTCGATGGTCTCCAGGTCCCAGCCGCTGCCCTTGACGTAGAGGACTTCGCCGCGCTCGCCGAAGAGATTCTTTTCGCTCAATTTCACCGAGGTGTTGCCGCCACCATGCAGCACCAGTGACTTGTCGCGGCCGAGCAATCGGGAGGTATAGACGCGCGGGCCGAGCGGACCGCTGAATTTGGCGGCTTCGGCGCTGTTCCAGAGACTTTTCATGCGCGCGGATTATACTTTCGCTTCATGGCCCGGGTAGAACTCATGAACTGGGAGCAGGCGCAGCCGATCGCCGGCCCCTTGCGTTTCGCCATCTTTGTTGGCGAGCAGAACGTGCCCGCGGGAATCGAGTTGGACGAGCACGACGCGAGCTGCATCCATGCCGTTGCTTTCGACGTCGACAACAAGGCGATCGGCACCGGGCGCCTGCTGCCCGACGGGCATATCGGCCGCATGGCAGTGGACAAGGAATGGCGCCGCCGGCACATCGGCGCGGAGATCCTCCAGGCGCTCATGCAGGAGGCGGGCAAACAGGGGCATAAGGAGGTGGTGGTCGAGGCGCAGCTGAAGGCCGCCGAGTTCTACCGCAGCTTCGGCTTCGTTGCCGAGGGCAAGGTCTACGATGACGCCGGCATCCTGCACCAGAGGATGCGCAAGAAGTTCTAGCCGGAACGGGAAAACTCGAAGCGCAGCGTGGCGCCCTCGGCGCCGGTGGGCTCGAACGGGCGCTCCGCGAAATGCATCCTGCCATCGGCCTGCGCCGTCAGCACGGTCGAACAACGCGTACCGTATTCCGCTGCGACGATCTTCGCTGCCGCAAGGACCGCAAAGAGGGGCTCGACCGATGGAGCGTGCGCAATTGCGCGCTCGAAGCTGAGCTTCGCGTCGGAAACTTCCGGCGTATCCAGCAGCAGATTGCCCAGGCCGTAGATTCCGGGTTCGAGGCGGCGCGAGCCGCCGTCGCGGTTGGAGAGCCACCACAGTTCCTCGCGGTCGGCGACGAGAAGGTTGAAGCCGCTGTAGCTGCTCTTGGTTTTTTCGGTCTTTTCTACAAATGCCTTTGCACTTGAACTCGTTGAAAGAAAACCCGTAACCAATGCTCCCCGGGACAGCTTGGCATTGGCGTCGCGCCCGCCGCGATAGTTGGTGACGGCAGCGAAGCGCCCTGAGCGGGAAACGCCAATCCAGGTACCGCCGGCTTCGAGGTCGCGGCCGGCGAGGATGGATGCCTGCTCCTTCCAGAAACCCGCGCGAGCGGCGGGCCGGGCGTGAAACTCATCGCGGTTCGCCGCGACGACTAGCGGGAAGTCAGGTCGAGCGCGCCAGGCGAGAACGATCAGGCACATTCCTGGCTTTCAGCTGCTGATAGAGCTGGAAAGCCTGCTGCGGCTTTTCCTTCTTGTGTACCACCGCGCCTACCGCCTGGATCATGGCCACCGGATCGTCGGACTGGAAAATGTTGCGTCCCATGTCGACGCCCGCGGCGCCCTGATCGATCGACTTCCAGGCCATGGTCAGGGCGTCGAGTTCGGGCAGCTTCTTGCCGCCCGCGATGACGATCGGCACCGGGCAGCCTGCGCAGACCCTCTCGAAACCTTCCTCGACGAAATAGCTCTTGACGTAGTGGGCCCCCAGCTCAGCGGCGATGCGCGTCGCGAGGCCGAAGTAGCGTGCGTCGCGCTTCATCTCGGCGCCAACGCCGGTCACTGCCATCGTCGGGATGCCGACGCGGTTGCCGCTGTCGATGAGCTGGATCAGGTTCTTTATCGACTGGTGCTCGTACTCCGCGCCGATGTAGATCTGCGTCGTGATCGCGGCGGCATTGAGGCGGATCGCATCCTCGATATCGACGGCGATCGTCTCGCGCGAGAGCTCGGTAAGGATGCTTTGACCGCCGGAGCAACGCAGCACCAGGGCGTTGGTGGCCGAAGGCGGGATTACCGTGCGCAGCGCCCCGCGCGTGCACATCAGCACGTCGGCATGCGGAATCAGCGGCACGATGCTGAGGTCCATCCGCTCCAGGCCCGTGGTCGGTCCCTGGAAATAGCCGTGGTCGAAGGCGAGCATCACCGTGCGTCCCGACGCGGGATTGAATATCCGCGCCAGCCGGTTCTGCATGCCCCAGTCAAGCGCACCGCTGCCCTTCAGGTAGAAGGGCTTGTTCGCCTGCGGCACGCCGATGCCGTAATCCTTGCCTTCCCTGATGTCGTCTTTGTCAGCCATGATTGATTCTACCGATTTCAGACATCGACGAAACGTTCGACTTTGCGCTCGAGCCCCAGGGCGCCCCCTTCGCGCGCCAATACCGCCTCGAACGACTGCTCGTCCTTTACGCCCTCGTAGACTTCCATGAACGTCGCCGCATCGTCGCGCCGGCGCATCCAGCGTCCGCGTACGCTGGTCTTGCGCTCTATGACTTTGAAGAGTCCTTGAACGGAAAGACGCACGGCATCCAGTTGCCCCGCATCGATGCGGTAGTAGACGTAGTAATTCGTCACCGGGAATAGGGCAGGGGCAGCACTTCGAGCGCCGCAGCCCGCGGCTGGGTCCGGATCGGCGCCTTTGCCTCGAGCGCGGATACCTGCAGCACCGCCAGCGATTCGTCACCCGCAACATTCACCACGCTGCCGCTCGCCTGGCCCGGTGCATCGTCGCTGTAAAGCTCCTGTCCGGGCTGCAGGGCGGCGCCGCGCAGCCGGACCATGCGCCGCTTTACCGCGCCGCGATATTGGGCGCGCGCGACGATTTCCTGCCCCGGATAGCAGCCCTTCTTGAAATCCACGCCGCCGGCGAGTTCCAGATTCACCATCTGCGGCACGAACTGGTCCTGCGTGGATTGCAGTATCAGCGGGCGGCCAACGCGAATCTCGTCAAGCGCCCAGTCCTCGGCCGCCGTGTCAGCGCTTTGAGGGGTTTTGGTTATCAGCAGTGTTCTTTTTCCATCGATTCCGACTTCGATCCCGTCTTCCGTCTGCATGACGGAAAGATCCCCGCCGGGCAAAATCTTCCACAGGCCGTACTGCAGCCATTCCGCGGTCGCATCCGAAATTTTGACCTTGGACCGCAGAACGAACATCGACAGGCGCTTCGCCACGACAGGCACGAGGTCCCGCGAAAGCTGCAGAAGGAAACCGCCGGCAGAGGGCACGACGAGAAACGTGGCCAGCAGGCGCCCCTTGGCGGAACACCAGCCCGCATAGCGGGCCGTGCCGGGCGCGAGATTCTCGACGTCGTTGGTCAGCTGCGCGTGCAGGAATGCACGCGCATCGTCGCCGGACACCTCCAGCAGGCCGTATTGCTCCAGCTTCGCGATGCGCATGATGCTTACCTGCTCACAGTAGAATGAAGCGAATTCTATTCGCAACCGTTGCTCAAAACCCTCTTCGCCCTCGTGGTCGTCGGCCTGCTCGCTGCAGGCGGCTATGGCGCCTGGTACGCAGCCACTCCGGTCGCGGTCGCCACCCTTCCAGCGGGATTTGACATCGCCCCGGGGATGCGCCTGCGCGCCGCTGCGCAACGCATCGAGAGCACCGGCGTCGCCGTCGGCCGGCTGCAATTCGAAGTGCTCGCGAGGGTTCTGGGGCGTGCCGAGGACGTCAAGGCGGGCAGCTACGAACTTGCGGCAGCGCCGACGCCGCTGGAATTGCTCGACAAGCTGACGCGCGGCGACGTATCCCAGGCCGAGATCCGCCTCATCGAAGGCTGGTCGTTTCGCCAGCTGCGCGCCGCGCTGGATGCGAGCGCGTTCGTGCGCCACGACACGCAGGGCTTGAGCGATGAGCAGCTGTTGCAAAAGCTGGGGGCGCGCGAGACGCACCCGGAGGGCCTGTTCTTTCCCGATACCTACCTGTTCGCCAAGGGGGCCAGCGACGTGCACGTGCTGCAGCGCGCCTACCAGGCGATGCAGCGTCATCTTGCGCGCGAGTGGGAAGCGCGCGATCCCTCGGTGCCCTACAAGACCGCTTACGAGGCCTTGATCATGGCCTCGATCGTGGAAAAGGAAACAGGACGCACCGCGGAGCGAGAAATGATCGCCGGCGCCCTGGTGAACCGCCTGCGCATCGGCATGATGCTGCAGGTCGATCCGGCCGTGATCTACGGACTTGGCACGGCCTTCGACGGCAATCTGAAGAAAATTCACCTCCTCAGCGACGGGCCCTACAACACCTATACGCGCGCCGGACTGCCGCCGTCGCCGATTGCCGCCACCGGGCTCGCATCATTGCGCGCCGCCTTGCGCCCGGCGAAGACCGACGCCATCTACTACGTCGCCCGCGGCGACGGCAGCAGCGAGTTCTCGCGCACGCTCGATGAGCACAATCGCGCCGTGCGAAAATACCAGTTGAATGCCGGGCGCAAATAGCCTCATGGCGGTCGTGGGACGAAAGCGGGGCAGGTTCATCACGCTCGAAGGCGTCGACGGCGCCGGCAAGTCGACGCACCTGGCCTGGATCGCGCAGTACCTCAAGCAGGATGGCCGCGAGGTGATCGTGACGCGCGAACCCGGCGGCACGCCGCTCGCGGAGAAGCTGCGCGCGCTGGTGCTGGCCGAGACGATGGACCCGCTGTCCGAAACCCTGCTCATGTTCGCCGCGCGTGCGCACCACGTGCAGCAACTGATCCTGCCGGCGCTCCTGCGCGGGGCCTGGGTGGTCTGCGATCGGTTCACCGATGCCACCGCCGCGTACCAGGGAGGGGGGAAGGGCGTGTCGATGGAGCTGATCCGGAGCCTGGCCCAGGCCGCCCACTTCGACCTTGCGCCGGACCAGACCCTGGTATTCGACTGTCCCTACGAGGTCAGCCGCAGCCGGCTGAGCTCGTCAGGGCGCGCGTTGGACCGCTTCGAGTCCGAGGAACGAGCGTTCTTCGAACGGGTGCGCGCAACTTACCGGGAGATCGGGCAGTCAGAACCGGGCAGGGTGCGGATTCTCGATGCGTCAAAAAGTGCAAGCCAAGTTAAGGAAGAAGTGAAGAAGATACTCATAACTTATTGATTTCAGTGATTTCTGATATTCAAAAAGAGGCATGGCAAGAGCTGATTGGACGGCTCGATCGCCTGCCGCACGCGCTCCTGCTTCACGGTGCCCCGGGCGTCGGAAAACTGGCGCTCGCCGAGCGCTTTGCGCAGGCGCTCCTTTGCGAGTCAAAAGGGCAGGGGGCCAAGCCCTGCGGCAGTTGCGATGGCTGCAGGTGGTTCCTGGCAGGGAATCACCCGGACGCCCGCTTCCTCGAACCCGAGGCGATTGCGCTCGCGCTCGACCGTCCAGCGTCAGTTGCGGAGGAGGGCGACACGGAATCGTCGAAGGAAAAAAAGAAACCAAGCCTGCACATCAGGGTCGAGCAAACGCGCGGGCTGGCCGATTTTCTCAATCTTGCTTCGCACCGGGGAGGACGCCGCGTTGCGATCGTCCATCCTGCGGAGGACATGAATGCCGCGACGGCGAACTCCCTGCTGAAAAGCCTGGAAGAGCCGCCCGTGGGTGCGGTGTTCCTGCTGGTATCGCACCGGCCGGCGCGGCTGCTGCCGACGATACGCAGCCGCTGCGTGCCGGTGCCCGTGCCGCTTCCTGATCCGAACGCGGCCGCGGCGTGGCTCGCGAAGCAGGGCGTGAGCGCGCCTGAGCGCTGGCTCGCGTTTGCAGGCGGCGCGCCGCTGCGGGCGCTCGAGTATGCGACCGGCGCACGCGGCGCGGCGATCGAGCGCGTGCTGCTCGGCATCGCTTCGGGCAGCCGCGAGGAGATCGGCGCCATCAAGGATCGCGATGAACTCGAACCGCTCGCCGAGGTATTGCAGAAAATGGCGCTCGACCGCGCATTTGCGGCGCTAGCCGGGGATACGAAGTACGGCGGGGCCAGGGTGCCCGGCGATGGCCGCGCCTGGCTCGCGTACGCGCGTGCGATGGGCCGCAATCGCGCGCTGACCCGTCATCCGCTCAGTCCGAAACTTTTTGCCGCTGAAATGGTGGCGGGCATGCCGAGGGACTAGCGTGGCGCTCTGGCGGCGGCTGCGGCTCCTGGCGCTGGCGCTTTGCGTGCTCGCGCCCGGTCTAGGCGTGGCGCAATCCTACGAAGTGCTCCTCAAGGCCGTAAACCGCGGCGATATCAAGGTTGTTGGCGAACTCCTTGATCAGGGACTCGACCCCAATACCGCGGACGGCGAAGGCAACACGCTGCTCATGACCGCATCGCGGCTCGGGCACCGCGACCTCGTGGTGTTCCTGATCGAGCGCAAGGCCAGCGTAAAGCGGCGCAGCCCGCACGGCGACACCGCGCTGATGTTTGCCAGCCTCAAGGGCCAGCTCGGAGTGGCCAGGCTCCTGGTCGAGCACGGCGCCGAGGTCACGCATGGCGGCTGGACGCCGCTGCATTACGCGTCCTTTGAAGGCGGTGCCGAGCTCGTGAAATTCCTCATCGAGAAGGGAGCGGACAAGAACGGCCTCGCGCCGAATGGCTTCACGCCGCTGATGCTCGCAGCCCGCAGCGGCCAGCTCGAGGCAGCGCGCGCGCTGCTGCATGAGGATGCCGATTTCAAGGTCAAGGGCCCGAAGGGCGAGTCCGCGCTCGGGATAGCGCGAGCGCTTAAAAACGCGGAGTTGGAGGTACTACTGAAACGCGCCGGGGCGGTGGATTAGGCAGGCCCCTGGGGCATCGTCCGAATGGGCAGTTGAGTACTTTACATAATACACATTGTGCCAGATTCCGCCGGCTAATCAACCAACCGCGCCCACCCTAGCGACCCCTTGGCCCAGCGGCAGTGGCATATCCCGCACTTGAAGACATCCGCTTTCCCGCCTGAATCCGCTGCCAGGGTGGCTAGTGCGGCATGCGCCTCCCTGGCGGGACCTGCGCCAACCAGGTAGGTGCATTCCACACATGGAGGGGTTCTGTCGGGCATTGGCGCACGCCATTCGCGCGAGACTTTATGGGAACGCGGCGTCGCCTGTAAGTACGGTAGCGCACATATAACGAACTCTGACCGGCCCTGCTCGCGGGTCCCGGCTCAGGCCCTGGCCTTGAGCCGTTCGTTCTGCGGAAACATCGCCCGCTTGGCGATGTCGTCCATTTCCATTTTGTACGCATGCTTGTCTTTGAGGGCTTCAACACGCTTCGCCGCCGGGCGCGCGTTGATCTCGTCGAACAGGCGCTTCAGATTGGGAAGCTTTTCCCAGGCGCCGTCACCGAGAATGCGCGGGATCGCACGCGCCCAGCCCCACACCGCCATGTCGACCAGCGTGTAGCGGTCGCCGAGCATGTATTTGTGCCCGGCCAATTGTGCGTCGATGATGTTCCAGTGACGCCAGGCTTCGAAGTCATAGCGATTGACGGCATATTCCTTCGGTTCCGGCGCGACATGCTTGAAGTGCACCGACTGCCCGGAGTAAGGACCGATGCCGGAAGCGACAAACATCAGCCACGAGTGCATCTGCGCACGCGCCGCCGGTGTATTGGCGGGCAGAAATTTCCCGCTTTTCTCGGCGAGATAAAGCAGGATCGCGTTGCTGTCGAACACGGTGACCTCGCCATCGGTCAATGCCGGCGTCTTGGCGTTCGGATTGATCGCAGTGAACGCAGCCAAGTGCTGCTCGCCCTTGCGCGTATCGACCGGCACGATTTCGTACGGCATGCCCGCCTCTTCGAGAAAGAGCGCGACCTTCGCCGGGTTGGGCGACGGATGGTAATAAAGCTTGATCATGGGAAATCCCCTGGAGAGATCCGTGAGAAGAACGTCTTGGGAAGCGCCGCCTCAGTTCAGGCGATTGGATGGCGGCAGCGGAAAGCGCGCGACGGGAATGCCCTCGTCGATGAGGGCTTCGTGTTCTTTCTGCGTGGCCTGGCCGCGGATGGCGCGGCCCGGAGATTCCCGGTAAAAGATTTTGCGCGCTTCCTCGGGAAACTGGCTGCCGACGTCCTCTGACTTGGTGAGGATCTCGTCCAGCATGCGCGAATAGAGGATCTGGGCGACGGCGAAAGGGTCCTTCCCTTCCATGTCGGGTGACTTCTGCACCGCCGGCGCCTGGGCCGGTGTCTTGGGTTCCTGGGCGCCCATGTTGAGCCGCGGGGCGGAAAGACCGCGTTCGATGCCGGTATCGCCGCAGACCGGGCAGGCCAGCAGGCCGCGCCGTTTCTGCGATGCGTAGTCCTTCGCCGAGGCGAACCAGCCCTCGAAGCGGTGGCCGTCCTTGCAGTGCAAATCGAACACAATCATGGAAGCTTGATTTTACACGTTAATATCCATTCCCCGCCTCAACGCCAGCGCCGATGATCGCCGACCGCATCGAAGGCAAGTGGATCGACCTCTTCGCGGACGTTTTCGCGCGTTGCAAGCTCGCTCCCGGCGATATTTGCGCCGTGCTCTCCGAATCGCAGTCGCGCGCGCTCAACGTACAGCTCGCCGAGCTCGCACTCGCACGGCTGGGGGCCCGGCCGTTTCATGTCGTCGTGCCTACGCCGCGCCAGAGCGCGCCGGTGCCGATCCGCTCGACCGGCGCTTCGGTGGCGCTGCAAAACCTCGGACCTGCGATCGGCGCGCTCGCGAGCTCGACTTTCGTCGCCGACTGCACGCTGGAAGGCCTGATGCACGCGGCCGAGTTGCCCGCAATTCTCAAGGGCGGGGCGAGGGTGCTGTACATATCGAACGAGCACCCCGACGTGCTCGAGCGCCTGGCCCCCTCCTCCGACGACGAGCAGCGGGTGAGGGCGGGCATGCGCCAGCTGCGCGAGGCGAAGTCGATGCAGGTCACCTCCCCCGCCGGCACCAGCCTCGATATCCGGATCGAAGGCGCGCGCGTTGGCGGCGTCTGGGGCTACACCGAGAAACCCGGCACGCTGTCGCACTGGCCGGGCGGCCTGTGTCTCGCCTTTCCCGGGGCCGGCAGCGTCAGCGGCACGCTGGTGATGGCGCCGGGCGATCTCAACCTTACTTTCAAGCGCTATCTCGAGTCGCCGGTGCGCCTCACGATCGAGAACGATTACGTGACGAAAATGGACGGCGATTCGCTCGACGCCGAGCTGATGCGCGAATACTTCGCCGCCTGGGGTGATCGCGAGGCCTACGCGGTGTCCCACGTCGGCTGGGGCATGAATACGCGCGCGCGCTGGGATGCGCTGGCGATCTATGACCGGCGCGACGTCAACGGCACCGAGCAGCGCGCCTTCGCCGGAAACTTTCTTTACTCGACCGGCGCCAACGAGGTAGCCGGACGGCATACGCTCGGGCATTTCGACCTGCCCTTGCGCCATTGCACGATCGCGTTGGACGGCAAGCACGTCGTGAAGGACGGCAAGCTGGCGTGACGCCGCTCGTTTTCCTGCATGGCGTAGGCGGTGGCCACCACGCCTGGGAACTGCAACTGCCCTACTTCGGCGGGCTTGGCTACCCATCGCACGCGTGGGACCAGCCCGGTTACGGCCACAGCCAGATCGTCGAACCCTACGACCTGGAGCAGGTCAGTGCGGCGCTCGCGCGCCTGATCGAATCGCTGGGAAATGAGCCGGTGGTCCTGATCGGCCACAGCATGGGCGGCCTGATCGCGCAGGAAACGTACGTGCGTTACCCGAAGCTCATCAAGGCGCTTGTCCTGTGCTTTACCAGCCCGGCGTTTGCCGGCGGCAGCAGCGATTTCACGAAGCAGTTCATCGCGGCACGCATCGGCCCGCTCGACCAGGGCAAGACCATGGCGCAGATCGCCGCGAAGCTGATTCCCACGATGGGCAGCAATTCAAAGCTTGCGGAGCAGATCATGGCAGGCGTGCCGCCGGAGACCTATCGCAAGGCGGTGCACCTGCTCACGACGTTCGATCGGCGGAAGGAACTGGCCGACATCAAGGTTCCCACGCTGCTCATCGCCGGCTCCGAGGACAAGACCGCGCCCCCTGCGGTCATGGAAAAGATGGCGGGGAAGATTCCCGGCGCCGAATACGTCCTGCTGCAGGGCTGCGGCCATCTCGGACCGATGGACCAGCCGGACGCCTTCAACGACGCGCTGCTCTTCTTCCTCAAGAACCACGGCCTATGATCGATCCGCGCTATTCCGTCACCGGCTCCGGCGTCAACTTGAGCCATAGACAGACGGAATTGATTGCGCTCGCCGATTCTCTCGGGCCTGCGTTCGCCGGGCGCGCGGCGAAATACGACCGCGAGGCGAGTTTTCCCGTCGAAAACTACGCCGACCTGAAGGCTGCCGGCCTGCTCGGCCTGTGCGTGCCGGAAAGCTTCGGCGGCATGGGAGCCGACCTGCGTACCTACGCGCTGGTGTCGGCGACGCTGGGCAAATACTGCGGTGCGACCGCCCTCACCTTCAACATGCACGCCTGCTCCACGCTGTGGCCTGGCGTCCTCGCCGACGACCTCGACATGAGTACAGCGCAGAAGCAGGAGCACGAGCGTTACCGCGCGGTTCATTTCGGCCGCGTCGTCAGGGACGGGGCAATTTACGCGCAGCCATTCTCGGAAGGCAGCGCCGCCGCGGCAGGCAGGGCGCCCTTCGGCACGCTCGCCGCGAAGGTAGAGGGCGGCTGGCGCATCAACGGCAAGAAAATCTTTGCATCTCTTTCGGGCGCCGCCGACTACTACGGCGTGCTGTGTACCGAGGACAAGCCCGGCAGCTCGATGCGCGACACCCTTTATATCGCGGTCCCCGCCGACGCGCCGGGCTTCACCATCGCCGGCGACTGGGATCCTCTCGGCATGCGCGGCACCGTGTCGCGCACGCTGATTTTCAAGGACGTGTTCGTGCGCGACGACGCGCAGATGATGCCGCGCGGGCTGTATTTCCAGGCGGCAGGCCGCTGGCCGCACATGTTTACGACGCTCTCGCCGACGTACATGGGCATTGCGATCGCGGCCTTCGAGTTCACCGTCAAGTACCTGCGCGGCGAATTGGAAGGCATGCCGCCGGTGAAGCGGCGCATGTACCCGACCAAGCAGATCGCGGTGGCCGAGATGTGGGTCAAGCTGGAGCAGACGCGCGCCCTGTTCCTGCGCATGCTGGAGGACGCACGCGTGGATCCGCCCAAGGACGCGCGCCTGCGCGCCTACGCAAGCCAGTACACGATCATGGAAAATGCCAACGCGCTGTGCGCACTCGCAATCCGCACCTGCGGCGGCCAGTCGATGCTGAAGAGCCTGCCGCTTGAGCGCCTGTACCGCGATTCGCGCTGCGGCGCGCTGATGCTGCCGTGGACCGCAGAACTGTGCCTCGACCGCATCGGCCGCGAGGCGCTCTACGAGCCCGGCGAGGCCGACGATTAACCTCTCGCGCTTCATCGAGCGCTGGGCGGCGGACTTGCCGGCGAAGACGGCGATTCATTTTGACGGGCTCGATCTCACCTACCGGAACCTGTGGGATCAGATTCAGCAAACTTCAAGTTCACTGCAAGTCACGAAGGGCGACCGCGTCGCCTGGCTCGGCTACAACAGCCCGCAGATGCTGGTGCTGCTGTTCGCGCTGGCGCGGCTGGGCGCGATTCTCGTGCCGCTCAACTGGCGCCTGACCGCGGCCGAACACCGCAGCATCCTCGAGGACTGCAAGCCGAAATGGATTTTTTCCGACGCGGACTTTGCCGCACACGCCGGCTCGCTTGGGGTTCCGGTTGGAAAACCCGGCAAGAACTCGGGAGCTGAGGGCAGTGACAGCGACGATGTTCTTATCGTCTACACCTCCGGGACGACAGGAAAACCGAAGGGCGCAGTCCTCACCCAGTCCGCACTGCTTTGCAATGGCCTCAACTCGATCCATGCGCACGACCTCACCCGGTCGGACCATATCCTCACTGCCTTGCCCATGTTCCACGTCGGCGGCCTCAACAACCAGACCCTGCCCGCGCTGCAGGCCGGCGCCAGCGTCACGCTGCACCGCCGCTTCGACCCCGCGCAATGGCTTTCGGACGTGGCGCGGCGCCGCCCTACGATCTCGCTGCTGGTACCGGCTACGCTCCAGGCGGTCATTTCCCATCCCGCCTGGCCGAGCACCGACCTTTCCTCGCTCAAGATGATGAATGCGGGTTCGATGGTGGTGCCGGACTCGCTTATTCTCGCCTTCCATGCCCGCGGCATCCCGGTCGGCCAGATCTATGGCTGCACCGAGACCGCGCCGATCGCCGTGGTGCTGCTGAAGGAAGACGCCGCACGCAAGCTCGGCAGCGCCGGAAAGCCGGCGCCGCACTGCGAAGTAAAGCTGGTGGAAAACGAAATCTGGGTACGCGGCCCGAACGTGATGCGCGCGTACTGGAACGACCCGGCCGCCACGGCGGCGGCGCTGACCGTCGACGGCTGGTTCAAGACCGGGGATCTCGCGCGCATCGACGCGGACGGCTACTACTGGATCATCGGCCGCTCGAAGGACGTGATCATCTCCGGCGGCGAGAACATCTACCCCGCGGAGCTCGAGAACGTCCTCGCGGATTGCCCCGCGATCGCCGAAGCGGCGGTGATTGGGGTCGACGATCCGAAGTGGGGGGAAGCTGCCTGCGCCTGCATCGTGCGCAAGGCAAGCATCGATGAGCAGGAGGTTCTCGACTTGTTCCGCGATCGCCTGGCCAGATTCAAGCACCCCCGCCGCGTGGTGTTCCTGGAGAGCCTGCCGCGCAATGCCATGGGCAAGGTGCAGAAACCGGAACTGAAACGCCTCGTCGCCGGCGCCTGATCAGTCGACGTGCAGCTCGACGGCGCCGAGTTCCCCCGCGTCAAAGCGCACCAGGTCACCCGCTTTCGGGAATTTCGAGGTCACCAGGCTGCCGGTGATCACCACGTCGCCGCGCCACAGCCCAAGACCGCGCGTGGCGAGATTGTTGGCGATCCAGGCCAGGGCGTCGAGCGGGTGTCCCATGACGTCGCGCCCATGCCCCTCGCCCACCACGGCGCCGTTGATGCTGCCGACGCCGCGCAATCCTGCGAGATCGATCTTCTGCCAGTCGCGCACCGGCGCGCCGAGAACAGCGCCTTCGTTCCATGCGTTGTCGGCAATCAACATGAGCGCGTGCGCTGCGAGGTTCGTATAGTCCGCGTTGCGGTCGTCGGCGAGCTCCAGCGCGGGCATCAGCGCGCCCACTGCCTGCGACACCTTGGCGCGATCGTAGGGCGCGCCGATGGCGGGCAGGTCCTCGGCGAGCTCGACGCCGATTTCGAACTCGACGATCAGGCGCACGTAGTCGGCAGCCTTGACGCGCGCCGCGCCGCGCAGGATGGCTTTTTCGTGCATGTCCCCGGCGATCGAATCGTTCAGGCCCACCATCGCGCGCATCGCCGGCGTGGTGAGCGCGATCTTGTATCCCGCGACGGGCCCGAGATGTGCCGCGCGCATGCCGACATATTCGCTCTGGATCGCATACGCCTCGCCTGCATCGCGCGGCGCGAGATCGGCGGGCAAGGACGCGAAGCGCTGCCGCGCGTGGTGCGCGTCGCGCAGCCACGCGCCAGCGCGTTCGATGCGCGGTTCGGGAGTCTTGGCTTTTTGCCTCATCGGGGGTTCCGGGATGCCGCGAGAACGGCACATTTTAATGCCGATTGCGCAAACCCCCGACTTGGCACAGTATGCGACTAGCCGATGGCCAACCTCAACCCGCTCAAGTACTGCTTCCACGGCCAGCACTCACGACCGCGCGCGACCTTCCGCACGCTGCCGGGGGTGAAGAACAAGCGCGAAGTCTGCGCCGAGTGCTTCGAGAAGATCATGGCCGACCGCAAGCAGAAGAAGAAGCTGCGCTGAGACCCTGATCAGTACCGGGAAAACGTCGACGCCGGAGTCTTCGATGTCGGAAATGAAGCGTTGGCTTGAGGGACTCGGTCTCGGCAAATACCTCGACGCCTTCACCGGCCAGGATATCGACCTCGAGGTCGCCCCGGATCTCACCGAACAGGACCTGGAAAAACTCGGACTGTCTCTCGGTCATCGCCGCAAGTTCATCGCCGCAGCGGCTAGGCTCCGACGTAACGCTGCGCCGGCTCCTGCCGCAGCCGCCACGGCACCGCAGCAAGTCGAGCGCCGGCAGGTCACGGTGGTGTTCACGGACCTGGTGGGCTCGACGGCGCTGGCAGGAGAACTCGATCCGGAAGATCTGAATCGCCTGTTGCAGCGGTACCGGGAAGCCTGCGCGTCGGCAATCATCAAGTACGACGGCCACATCGCGCAGTACCTTGGCGATGGCGTGCTCGCGTATTTCGGCTACCCGCGCGCACAGGAACATGCCGCAGAGCGCGCGGTTCGTGCCGGGCTGGAGATCGCTGCGGCAATCGGCGGACTGCGCCGTCCGGGCGGGCAGCCGCTGCAGGCGCGGGTAGGCATCGCCACCGGCCTCGTCGCAGCAGGCGACATGACCGTTCCAGGTGCCAACCGCGAGCAGACTGTCGTCGGAGATACACCCAATCTTGCGGCGCGCTTGCAAGCCCTGGCCGAACCTGGTTCGGTCCTCGTTGGACCGGTGACGCATCGGCTCACGAGCAGCCTGTTCGACTACGCCCATGCGGGCGAGCACCTGATCAAGGGTTTCACGCAACCGGTGCCGGCATGGACGGCACTTCGCGAACACGCCGCCGAGACCCGGTTCGCCGCGACTCGCTCTGCGGAGGTCGGGCCGATCGTCGCGCGGGAGCGGGAGTTGGCGTTTCTGCTTGACGCCTGGCAGCGCGCGGCCCGCGGCAACGGGCACATCGTCCTGGTGTCGGGTGAAGCAGGCATGGGCAAATCCCGCCTGCTGGAGTCGATGGTGGAGCGGCTGCACGGTGAGCCGCACCAGCTGCTCCGCTGCCAGTGTTCCCCCTACCACGGCAATAGCGCGCTATTCCCTTTCAAGCAACTGCTGCGGCGCACCGCCGGCATGGTGCTGGACGCTCCAGCAGAGGAGAATCTGCAGCGCATCGAAGCCCTGCTGGCGCGATTCAACCGCGTGTCACGTCCGGCACTCCTGCTGCTCGCGGAGCTGCTCGAAGTTCCCTCGGCCGATACGCTATCGCCGATGGAGATGACGCCAGCGCAGCGCAATGCCGAGACGCTCGCGATCCTTGAGGACTTCCTGCTCGCGCCGATGGAGGGCGTTCCGGTGCTGCTGCTGTTCGAGGATGCGCACTGGAGCGATCCGACGACGCAGAGCCTGATCGGCCGCCTGCTGAGGCGCATCGACAAGGAGCGCTCGCTGGCCCTGATCACACATCGGCCGGAGTTCAAGGCGCCTTGGTCCGAGCATCCGGCGGCAACGGCGATCCAATGCAAATCGTTGAGCAGCGAGCAATGCGCCGCGTTGATCCGCCAGGTCGCCCTGCAGATGGACATGGACGATTCGCTGGTGCAGCAGATCGTGGAGCGCAGCGATGGCGTACCCCTCTACATCGAGGAGTTGACCAAGGCGGTGCTCGAGCAGCAGGCGGCGCAGGCGGCGAAGGTCCCCGCAACGTTGCAGG